>Ga0194132_10003651_pt1 | contig 27099 bp, 21 predicted proteins | sample TA2KigOf80mmetaG_FD_148612 | JGI IMG/M metagenome (GOLD analysis project Ga0194132, IMG submission 148612) | Freshwater microbial communities from Lake Tanganyika, Tanzania - TA2015054 Kigoma Offshore 80m | ecosystem: Environmental > Aquatic > Freshwater > Lake | place: Tanzania: Lake... | reverse complement strand
CCGGCTATGGCCCGTACAGCTTTTTGAGCGTAAGGGTCACTTTTGCCCCAAGTTGTCCGACAGTGGCATGACGTCTCGTATCCTTGAGTGTGGCGTCTTCTTCAAAAGCCGTATCGGCTCCGGGTACGGCCACTTGATCAGGAAGCACAAGTACTCGGATGTTGCCGAGTATGGCGCGGACATGCACCAGTCCTCGAAGTCCACCCAGTGCACCGGGGGATGCGCTCATCAGCGCCGCCACCTTGCCATCGAAACAAGCAAGCGCCGCTTCACCCGGTCGTGGACGCGACGCCCAGTCGATCGCATTTTTTAGCGCCGCCGTGATGGAACTGTTGTATTCGGGCGCGGCGATCAGTAGCCCTTGATGGGCAAGCATCAAATTTTTGAACCTGAGCACCGTTTCGGGAAGACCGTCATGCGCTTCAACATCGGCGTCGTACAGCGGCATCGGGTAGTCGCGCAAGCGGATGATCGTCACGTTTGCCCCTGCGGCCCGCGCCCCTTCGGCGGCGATCCGTACCAACTTGGCGTTGTATGACTCTTCTCGCAGGCTCCCCGAAAAGGCGAGTATATCAGGTGTGTACCCCATACAGACTCCTTTGGTGATGGTTACCCGGTTTTTTTATTGTACGCTTCGATCCCAGTTAAACAAGACAATTTCGAAGCAAGTCGTATTCTATCTGCGCTGGCGGGAGACGCGCGCCGATAGGGGATACTCCGGTACGTCAGAATCCTCTTGACGCAGACGCCCTCAGGGCCTATTGTGTGCAGGTCGGGACCGTCGAATCGAGCCGTTTTTTGCTGCAAGACAAATTCCTCCCATCAACCGGTTTTCGTCCTCTATGGTTTCCTCTGTCGCTTCTCCTACCCCGGCGATGGCGCAATATGCCCGCATGAAAGCCCAGCATCCGGACGCCATTCTGTTTTTTCGCATGGGCGATTTTTACGAGACATTTAACGAAGATGCCCGGACTATCTCAAAGGTGTTGGGGATTACCCTTACGGCGCGCAACCATGGAGACCGAACGCCACTGGCCGGTGTTCCGCATCACGCCGTAGAAAAATACATCGCCGAACTGGTCCGCTCCGGGTACAAAGTGGCGGTATGCGAACAGACCGAAGACCCTAAAAAAGCCAAAGGGGTGGTAAAACGCGATGTGGTCGAAGTGATCACGCCCGGTACTTCGTTGCTTGCCCAGACGCTGGAAGCCGGGGAAAACAACTATATCGTCGGCCTGGTCGCAGGACACGACCGCTGGGGGGTGGCCTTTGTAGACCTTTCCACCGGCGAATTTCATGTGGCCGAGATGGACGAACCCCAACTGCTCTCGGAGTTGAACCGTCTTCAGCCTTCGGAGGCGGTGGTCGCCGAGGACTGGGAGGAAAGCGCCCGCCATTTGCTTGTTCCCCGGTTTCCCGTTATCACTTTTAGCAGGATCGACGGCGATAACTTTCTGTACGACCAAGCCAGCCGAACGTTGCAGGAACATTTCGAGGTGCTTTCGCTCAAAGGGTTTGGCTGTGAAGACTTGGTGGCGGGTGTCGCGGCTGCGGGGGGCCTTCTTTCCTATCTCAAGGATACCCAGAAAAACCGATTGGCGCATCTGAAAATTCTTTCCCGGTACGATACCGGAGCATGGATGATGATGGATCCGGCCACCCAGCGCAACCTCGAACTGACCCTTTCGCTACGGGACAGCAGCCGTGAGGGGACGCTGTTGTCGGTGATGGACCGAACCCGCACGTCCATGGGGGCACGTTTTTTGCGCAACGCGCTCATGCGTCCGCTGGTTTCCGTATCGGCTATACGGCTCCGTCAACACGCCGTCCGTGAACTGGTAGACCGTCCGAATATGCGTGATCGGCTTTCGGAACTACTTGGAAATGCCGGGGATATCGAGCGACTGGCGGCGCGTGTAGGCTCGGAACGCGCCAACGCCAGAGACCTGAGCGCGCTTAGGGAAACGTTGCGTCTGATCCCCGTCATAAAATCCGCGCTTGCCGATGCCCGCTCCGAGTCGATCGCGTCGCTGGTCGGCCAATTGCACGACATGACCGAACTGGCGGACCAATTGGAAAAGGCTATCGTAGATGCACCGCCGCTTTCACTGACCGAAGGCGGGTTTATACGCGCCGGTTATCACGCTGAACTCGACGAACTACGGGATATATGCTCGAATGGCAAACAGTGGATCGCCCGGCTTCAGCAACAAGAACGCGACCGCACCGGCATTCAATCGCTCAAGGTTGACTATAACCGGGTGTTCGGGTATTATATCGAAGTTACCCATGCCAATCTGCACCGACTGACCGGTGACTATGTGCGCAAGCAAACCATGCGCAACGCAGAGCGGTTTATCACACCGGAACTCAAGGAGTACGAAGAAAAAATCCTCGGCGCGGAAGAGCGTATCATGACGCTCGAATACGAACTGTTCCAAACGCTTCGCGCGGAAGTGGCAAAGTATTTGGACCTTATCTTGAGCAATGGCCGCGCGCTCGCCTTTCTCGACTTTCTCCGTTCGTTGGCTGATGTAGCCGTCCGTAACGATTATACCGCCCCCGAAATCGACGACGAAATGGCCATCGTCATCCGTGACGGCAGACACCCGGTCGTCGAACAGCTTTTGCAGGGCGAGCCGTTTGTGCCCAACGACGTACATCTGGACACCCAAAGCCAGCAGATCGGTCTGATCACCGGTCCCAACATGGCCGGAAAAAGCACCTATCTGCGCCAGACCGGTCTGATCGTACTCATGGCGCAAATAGGTTCGTTCGTTCCGGCCCGGTCGGCACATATCGGGCTGGTGGACCGCATCTTTACACGCGTGGGCGCGTCGGACAATTTAGCGCACGGAGAAAGCACTTTTCTCGTGGAGATGAACGAGACGGCCAACATCCTCAACAACGCTACCCCCAAAAGTCTGATTCTGCTGGACGAAATCGGCAGAGGAACCAGTACGTTCGACGGGCTAAGCCTTGCCTGGGCCATTACGGAGTACTTGCACGATACCGCTTCCCGCGCGGCAAAGACGTTGTTTGCCACACATTATCACGAACTTATCGAACTGGAAACCCGTCTTTCGCGGGTCCGCAATTACAACGTCGCCATTCGGGAGCGGGACGACCACCTGGTCTTTTTACGAAAAGTGTTGCCGGGTGGAAGCGACCGGAGCTACGGAATTCAGGTGGCGCGTCTGGCCGGGCTTCCTGCGCCCGTGCTGGAGCGTGCCAAGACGATATTGACCCACCTTGAATCCGAGGACATGACTCCCGCCGGTACATCGCATCATGCCCGCCCCCGTCCAGTGGAAAATACCTATCAACTGAGTCTGTTTATGCCGCAGGATCACCCGGTCGTGGAAAGTCTAAGACAACTGGATATAAACGGTATGACACCGCTCGAAGCCCTCAATACGCTACACGGCTTGCAGCGTCAGGCAACCGGAAAAGCCTGAGGAGTGGGTCCATGCAATGCCCGACATGCGGAAGTACGGACGTATACCGGTCCAAACGCGACTGGTTCGAACGGATATTCAACGGGTTGTTCTGGTATCATCAGCGGCCATACCGGTGCGGATACGGCATGACCCGATACTGGGTGCGCCTGGAGCCGAGGGTGTGGCGTCATGCCTTCAAACTCCGGCTTCACAAGCTCGTCCTCGGGTGGGGATTTTATATCGGCGGGTTGATGCTGGCTATTGTTGTCGCTTGGGTACTCAACTTTATCCAGCATAATTCCCAGCAGGCGGTCAATCCCTTTCTTCAAAACATGGCCAAGGAAAATCTTAAAAAAGACTGGGAAAATCTGAGCAAAGACCAACAGGATCAATACGCAAAACAGGCGGAAAGTCTGTCGCCGGAACAAAAGGAAGCCATTCGGAACATGTTGGAAGGGCAGAAATAATCCATGAGCGTGGTGGTTTCCGCTTTGCTGGTCAGACCCAACGGAGAAATCCTGGTTCATTTGCGTGACGACGATCCGCGTATCGTATTTCCCAACGTATGGAGCCTCATCGGCGGTCACGCGGAGGAGGGCGAAACCCCCGAACAAACGCTGGTCCGGGAGGTGGAGGAGGAAATCGGTTTTCGCGTGGAAAATCCCGTTCACCTGGCCGTCTTCTGCGACGGCGCCGCCACCAGACACCTTTTTGTCGTCCCGATCGACGTCCCGATCGACGCACTCACGCTTACCGAAGGTCAGGCCATCCGCTATATCGCCCCACAGCAGGCGCTCACCGAACTCGATCTGGCCGTCACCGGACGTCGATACATCGAAGCCTATCTTCGCCATTTAGAGTTTATGGAATACCTCGAAAAGACAAGCATGAAAGGCGAAACGGAAAAAAAAGCTTTTCTACTTGCCGAGGAAGACCGCGGATGAGAGCTGCGTTTTACCCTTCCCCGCCTTCTTCTTTCTACCCCGGTCTGGCTGGGTATATCGAAACCTCGATCGAAGACTTTCCAATCATTTCCAACGAGCGGCGGCACGCGCTGAACCGAATCGCGGCGTATGTAGATGCGTGTGTAAAGACGGGAAAAAACGCTCGTTTGACCTTTGTCTGCACCCACAATTCACGGCGGAGCCAGATGGCGCAGATATGGGCGCATACCGCTGCGGTCTGGTACGGTGTACCACAGGTGCATACGTTTTCCGGCGGGTCGGAAGTCACCGCCTTCGATGTACGTGCCATACGCGCGCTGGTGCGCGCCGGATTTCGGATCGACCAGGAAAGCCGTGACAACAACTCGATTTTTTGGGTAAAAAGCGGGCCGGACAGGATACCGGTGGAGGCGTTTTCGAAATTGTACAACGACCCGGTTAACCCATCGGAGGATTTCTGCGCGGTGATGACCTGCACCGAAGCAGACCGTACTTGCCCAATGCCACCGGGGGCTGTCGGACGGGTGGTTGTTCCCTACCGCGATCCCAAATGGCACGACGACCTTCCCGACGAAATCCGTCGGTACGACGATTGTTGTCGCCAGATCAGCGCCGAGATGTTCTGGATTTTTTCGCGTCTGTAGCCGCTGAGATTCTTTCCTTTTTCGCTATGGCCTTCTCGTATAACTCCACATACCGTTTTGCCGACGCGGTCCACGAAAAATCTTCCCGCATGGCTTGGCGTATCATTTCTTGCCATACCTCCGGGCGATGACGGTACACGTCCAGTGCCTGTCGCACAACGCCAAGCAACGCCTCGGACGTATAGTCGGAAAACGAGAACCCCGTACCGGTTTCCTGCACGGGGTCATAGGGAAGAACCGTATCGGCAAGCCCACCGGTTTCTCGGACGATGGGCAGCGTGCCGTAGCGCAGGCTGTAAAGCTGGTTCAACCCGCACGGTTCGAAACGGGAGGGCATCAGAAACAGGTCGGCCCCGGCTTCGATAAGATGCGCCAATCGGTCGTCAAATCCCAACTTGACACCGATTTTGTCGGGATATGTCTCCGCCGCCCATCGGAACAGGTCGTGATACCGGGGTTCTCCGGTTCCAAGCACCACCATGCGAAGATCGGATTCGAGCAGCGTGCTCAGCACGGGCCCCAGCAAATCCAGCCCTTTTTGCGAGGCCAACCGAGAGACGATCCCGATCACGGGCGTATTCGGCGGCGCGCTCAAACCGAACAGATACAGCAAGGTGGCTTTGTTGTGGGCTTTTCCGGTTAGATCGTCCGCATCGAAGGGATGGGGAATCAACGGGTCCGAACGGGGGTTCCATACCCCATAGTCGATGCCGTTGATAATGCCGTATAGATCGTCGCTTCTCGATCTCAGCACGCCCTCCAGCCCGTGACCGTACTCGGAGGAATGTTGGATTTCCTGTGCATAGCGAGGGCTGACCGTGTTGAGCACATCGGCAAAGGTCAGACCCGCTTTCATAAAATTGACCTGTTCCCAGTATTCGAAGGCGCTGCCCGGATAGAAGTGTTCGTAGCCGATGTTGATTACGCCCATGATGTCGCGTGGAAAACGGCCTTGATATTGCATGTTGTGGATGGTATAGAGCGTAGCCGTGCTGGAAAGCGCCGGGTCTGCGGTATAGGCCATGTTGAGATAGGCGGGTGTCAGTGCCGTCTGATAGTCGTTGCAGTGGATCACGTCCGGATCGAGTTTGAGTGCGCGGATCGTTTCCAGTACAGCGCGGCAGAGATAGGCAAAGCGGGCCGGGTTGTCCGAATAGTCCTGTGTTGTGCGAGGATCGACATAGAGTCCTGCGCGGTTGAAAAACCAAAAATGCTCGATAAAATACACCCGAACGTTTGTATCCGTCGTGTCGGTAGTCCAGACCCCCACGCCTTCGGTTGCGTATCCGACCGGAACGCGCATGACGACGTCGGTAGAGAGTTTTCGCAGACCGTGTGTTTTTTCGCTGATAAAACCGTATTTGGGGAGGAAGATATTGACGTGGTGTCCCAGCATTCCAAGTGCGACAGGGAGCGCGGCGGCGACATCGGCAAGGCCGCCGGTTTTGGCGTAAGGAGCCACTTCTGTGGAGAGAAAGACAATACGCATGAATCAGGAAGGGGAAGGGCGAGAGAGGGTGAAATTCCGCGCGGCGCCGATAAGACCGGCATCGTCGCCAAGCGCGGCCGGGACGACGCGCAGGATGCTGGCCGACCATTTGTAGGCGCGCCGATGAATTTCGTCCCATATCGGTTTAAAGATCAGATCGCCTGCGTTGATCACCCCACCGCCGATGACAAACAGTTCGGGATTGAGCAGATTGGTCAGACTCGCCACCGCCACGCCGAGCAGTGTTCCGGCGCGGTGCATGACGGCTTGCGCCACGGGGTCGCCTTCCTCCGCGGCCTGCGCCACCATGGCCGAGGTGATGGTTTCCGGGTTTCCGTCGCACCATGTCGTCAGACGGCTTTGCACGCCTGCCCGTAGCGCCTCCCGAGCCTGTCTGGCAATCGCCGGCGCTGAGGCATAAGCCTCCAGACAACCGGGCGCGCCACAACCACAGATCACCCCGTCTTCGATCACGGTCGTATGACCGACTTCGCCGCCAGCACCGTTGGCCCCCCGCCATATCTGGTCGTTCAGGATGATCGCGCCGCCCACACCGGTTCCGAGGGTAATACAGATCAGATGACGCACGCCCCGGCCCGCCCCCACCCAGTGTTCTCCGATCGCGGCAGCATTGGCGTCGTTTTCTATCTCCACCGGAATCTTTAGCCGTTCTTCGAGGATGTCTCTGAGCGGCAGATCGGTCCATCCCGGCACGTTTGGCGCGTACACGACGGTTCCGGTCTCCGCGATGATAAGCCCGGGCGTACCCACACCTACCCCCATGACACGATTACGTCCGTATCCGTCCATCGTCCGTGAAATACAATCGACGATCCGGGCGACCACCGCCTCCGCCGATGCACTGCCTGCAACGGACAGCTTGGTATGGTGCGAAATACGCCCTTTGTCGTCTACCCCCGCACAGCGTACGTTGGTTCCACCCAGATCGACACCGATCACTACCCTGTCCTGTGTCATGTGTTTATCCGTTTTCTATGAGATTCCGCCCCGTCATATCGTCCGGTCGCCCGATACCAAGTAGTGCCAGCACGGTAGGCGCCACGTCTGCCAGACGTCCGTCGTTGCGAAGCCGGGCGTTTCGGTACGTGTCGTCCGCCAAGATAAACGGAACCGGGTTGGTGGTATGGGCTGTATGAGGACGCCCGGTTTCGGGGTCCACCATCGTTTCGGCGTTGCCATGGTCTGCGGTGACGATGGCACGTCCACCGGTCGAGGCGACCACCTCGATCACATGGGAAAGTGCCCAATCCACCGATTCCACGGCGCAAATTGCCGCCGGAAGCGAACCGGTGTGGCCGACCATGTCAGGGTTGGCAAAGTTGACAAGGATAAAGTCGTACTGGCCCGATTCGAGCGCCCGCACCACCTTCCACGCTACCCCCGGCGTGCTCATCTCCGGCCATGCGTCATAGGTTGCAACCCAGCGAGGCGAAGGAACCATCACCCGGTCTTCTCCCGCAAAAGGCGTCTCGTTGCCTCCGTTAAAAAAATAGGTGACATGCGGATATTTTTCGGTTTCGGCGGTGCGAAACTGCTTTTTGCCGTGTTCGGCAAGCGTTTCGCCGAGTATATCGCGCATGACCGTCTGTGGGCGAAAGGCGTAGGGAACGGGCAAAGAGGCGTCGTATTGCGTCATCGTGGCAACGGTAAGCTGTGGAAAAACGGATCGCTCGAATCCCGTAAAAGCCGGGTCGGTCAGCGCTCGCAGTATCTCGCGACCCCGGTCGGTTCGATAGTTGAACAAAATCACGCCTTCGCCGTCACGGAGACGACCTTCCGGTTGATGACGATCCATGACGACCGTAGGAAGTACGAATTCGTCGGTTTCTCCACGGGTGTAGGCATTTCGTATCGCCTCCTCCGGTGAGTCGGCGCGTTCTCCTTCGCCCGATACAAAGGCGTCATAGGCTTTGCGGACACGCTCCCACCGGTTGTCGCGGTCCATGGCATAGTACCGGCCCGACACGGTGACGATACGTCCGACACGCCCTTCTTCTATTTTGTGCCGGAGCGCGGCGATATATTCAGGGGCGCTTTTCGGCGGTACGTCGCGCCCGTCGAGGATGGCGTGTATCATCACTCGGTCTCCGGGAAAGTTCATGCGACGGGCCATGTCGAGCAAGGCCATATAATGTTTTTCGGCACTGTGCACCAGACCGTCGGAGACAAGCCCCATCAGGTGGACACATCCACCGGAGACGCGCACGCGCTCGAAAATTTCGGTAAGCACCGGGTTGTCAAAAAAACTGCCATCGGCAATCGCCCGGTCGATACGACTTACTTCCTGCTCCACGATCCGTCCGGCCCCGAGGTTGAGATGCCCGACTTCGGAGTTGCCCATGATGCCGGGTGGAAGTCCCACATCCTCACCGGAAGCTACAAGCTGGGTATGTGGATACGTGTGACACAGGCGGTCGAAACAGGGGGTACGGGCGAGCGCGACGGCATTGGCCTCCCGGCGCGGGCTAAGCCCCCATCCATCCAAAATGACGAGCACGACGGGCGATACGGACATGTGCAACTCCGGATGTGTGTAACGACGGAAAAACGGGATACAACGTACAAGACAGGCGGGACAAAATCAAACAAAAACGCGGGAGGTGTTTGGGCACAACTCCCGCGTTTTTGGAAATGAGATATTCTGTTCGTTTTCGTCGGTAAACTGGTCGTCTACGCCCCGATCGTCGTGCTTGTTACTCCGGAATGCGGATGCCGACGAGAAATTGGCTCTGACCGCGCTGGATCAGAAAACGGATGGCTCGGCCGGCTTCGAATTTACGGACGATGTTTACAAATCCTCGCACGTCCGACACATTTTCTCCGTTGACCTCGCGGATCACATCACCACGCCGAAGCCCCTTGTCTTCGGAGACGCTGCCGGGTTCGACTCTGGCGATGATGACGCCGTTTTCGAGGTTGAACTGACGCGCCATGTCCGGCGTGATGTCTTGCACGTCGATACCGAGACGGCTGGCGGGAGATGGGCTTTTTTCTTCCGACGCGGCTACCTGATTGGGGTCGTCAGGTAATTGACCCAATTCCACGGCGACCTTCACGGTTTTTCCGTTGCGTAGCACATCAAGCGCGATTTCGGTTCCCGGCGCAATGGATGCGATGCGATTGCGCAGGTCATCGCTGTCCTGCACGGGTTTGCCGTTGAGCGACGTGACCACATCGCCGGTTTTCAGGTTCGATTTGGCCGCCGGCCCGTCTTTGGAGATTTCGGTCACAACCGCGCCCTTGTTGTTTGGAAGCCCCATCGAAGTGGCGATTTCTTCGTCAAGACTTTGGATCAGTACGCCGAGATAACCGCGCGTAATCTTACCGTCTTTGATAAGACGTGTCATGATGTCCCGTGCCATATTGGCGGGGATGGCGAAGCCAATACCCTGATAGCCGCCGGTACGGGAGAAAATCGCCGTGTTGATGCCCATCAGATTGCCGTCCAGATCGACCAGCGCGCCGCCGCTGTTGCCCGGATTGATGGCGGCGTCGGTCTGTATGAAATCCTGATAATAGTAGCGCCCGCCCGTTTCGAGTACGTCGCCGCGTCCTTTGGCGCTTACGATACCGGCGGTTACCGTGTGTTCGAGTCCGAAGGGGTTACCTACCGCCATCACCCATTCGCCAACGCGCAATTTGTCGGAATTGCCAAACGGCAACACCGGAAGAGCGTCGGACTTTACCTTGATGACGGCAATATCGGTTCGTGGATCGGTTCCGATCAGTTCGGCCTTGAATTTGCGTTTGTCGGGCAACGAAACGGTGATGTCGTCTGCGCCATCGATGACATGGTTGTTGGTCAGGATATAGCCGTCTTTAGAGACGATTACCCCCGACCCCAAGCCCTGTTCCGGTCTGGGATCCTGTGGCATCGGAACGACGGGACCGAAAAACTCGTCAAAAAGCGGGTTGCGGCGCGTATCTTGACGGGAAACACGCACCGATTTTTTGCTCTGGATTAGCACGACCGAGGGTTTGACTTTTTCGGCGATGCCGGCAAAGACCTCGCTAAATTCCTGCAAGGACCGTGCGTCCGCACCCAGTGTCGGAACAAAGGAACGTTCGGTGCGAGCGTCGGAAAACAAATTTAGATTCGATACGAACAGCCCGCCGAGCACCATGCCTACAAACAACAGGCCGAATATGGCAAGTTTGTTAAACCTCGGTGATTCCGACATGAAAGTTTCCTCCTTTGTCCTTCCGAACGACGATGTTTCGATCTATTTACCGGTTCTCCCGCAACCGCTTATCTGTTGAACGTCTGTGCCGACAAACGGTTCCCCGAATCTACGTAAGAACCGCCCAATTGTCAATTAATCTCCACGCCGTCCACCAAGTGAGTCATCCGTTCGGCGATTGCCCCGTTCCATCCGGGTTTGGGTGGATTTTCCGGCTTGTCCATAAGCGAGAGTTCCAGCACCTGGTCGATACGGTCGACTAGGCAGAAGCTGAGGTGTGCCTTGATGCTTTCGGGTACATCGTCCAGATCTTTTTCGTTGCGTTTCGGCAGCACGATCGTGGTAATGCCAGCGCGTTGAGCACCCAGGACTTTTTCCTTTATACCGCCTACAGGTAGTATCTTGCCACGCAGCGTTACTTCGCCAGTCATGGCCAGATCGTTACGCACGGGCCGCCCCGTGAGCAGTGAAGTAAGCACCGTCACGAGCGTCACACCGGCGGACGGACCGTCTTTGGGAATCGCGCCGGCGGGTAGATGGATATGGATGTCGCTCTGTTCGAAGAAATCCGGATCGATTCCGTAGCTTGCGGCATGGGAACGAACATAGGTCAACGCCGCCTGCGCCGATTCCTTCATGACGTCGCCAAGTTGGCCGGTCAGGGTAAGCCCTTTCTTGCCGGACATTCTGCTGGCTTCCACAAACATGATTTCACCACCCGTGGGCGTCCATGCCAGCCCGATGGCCACGCCCGGTTCGCCCGTACGTTCGGCAGCTTCGGCATGGAATTTTTGCGGGCCGAGATAAGAACGCAAATCGTCAGGGCCAAGCACAAAAGGTTCTATGCGTCCCTCCGCGATACGCCGTGCGATCTTGCGGCACAAGGCGCCGATTTCGCGTTCGAGGTTGCGAAGCCCCGCCTCGCGGGTGTACCCGGAGATGACCGCCGAAAGCGTCTCGTCGTCAAACGTCAACTGCTCCGGACCGATGCCGTTTTCCGCCAACTGTTTAGGGATCAGATGCCGGCGCGCGATTTCGATCTTTTCCTCCTCGGTATAACCGGCGATTTCGATCACCTCCATCCGGTCGCGTAGCGGACCGGGAATGGTGGACAACACGTTGGCGGTCGTAATAAACATGACATTCGAAAGATCGAAAGGAACATCCAGATAGTGATCCGAAAAGGTGTCATTTTGCTCCGGGTCGAGCACTTCGAGCAACGCGGCGGCCGGATCGCCTCGGAAATCCATTCCGACCTTGTCGATCTCGTCGAGGATAAACACGGGATTGTTCGAACCGGCTTTGCGGATGCCCTGAATGATACGCCCCGGCAACGCACCGATATAGGTACGGCGATGCCCGCGGATTTCAGCTTCGTCGTGTACACCGCCAAGCGACATGCGGACGAATTTGCGTCCCAACGCCCGCGCGATCGACTTGCCAAGCGAGGTCTTGCCAACGCCCGGCGGTCCGACAAAGCAGAGAATGGGGCCTTTCATTTCCGGTCGCAACTTGCGCACGGCCAGATGCTCCAGTATCCGGTCCTTGATTTTTTCCAGCCCGTAGTGGTCTTCGTCGAGAATGTCTTTCGCCTCGGCGATGTCCAACCGGTCTTTGGTGGATGTCGCCCATGGCAGGTCGGTCAACCATTCGAGATAGGTGCGGGCGATCGTATATTCGGGCGAGGAAGGGGGAATCCGTTCGAGTCGTTTCAACTCGCGCTCCGCCTCGGCACGCACCTCCTCAGGCATACCGGCTTCCACGATTTTTTTTGTCAGATCTTCCTGCTCTTCCGTACGCTCGTCCGCTTCCCCGAGTTCTTTTTGTATGGCTTTCATCTGTTCGCGCAGATAGTATTCGCGCTGGGCCTTGCCCAGTTCGTTCTGGACCTGCGACTGGATACGGCTACCTGTTTCCGCCACTTCGACTTCCCGGTTGAGCAGGATGGTAAGCCCTTTAAGCCGGTCGTGGACGTTGGTAAGCTCAAGCACCGCCTGCTGGTCTTCAAGCGACATCTTGAGGTTGAAAGCGACAAAATCCGCGAGTTTGGACGGCTGTCTTTCGAGATTGATCGCAGGTATCTTGAGTTCGTCGGACATGGTGGGGACAAGCGCAACAAGTTTCTGAAACTGTTCGGAAAGGTTATGCGTCAGCGCCTCTACCTCGACCGAGTCCTCGGCCTCGTCCGGTAGCAGTTCCACTCGAACACGCAAAACCGGTTCGGTTTCGAGTACTTCGAGCACTCTGGCCCGCGAAACGCCCTGCACCAATACATGGAGGCTGTCTTCAGGCAACCGCATGGCCTTGTGGACGACCGAAAGGGTGCCGATATTATAAAGATCGGAGGGGCCGGGGCGGTCTATGCCCGGATCACGTTGCGCCAAAACCAAAACGCGTTTGTCGCCCTGAAGCGCCTCGTCGAGCGCTTTGACCGAACCGGGACGGTTGGCGACCAACGGAACGGCCATGTGCGGATATACGATGAGATTGCGAACGGGCAACACCGCGATGGAATCTATGACCAGCGATTTTTCGGCTTCGGTAGGATGGGTAAAGGCGACCATTGCTTCCTCTCTATTTGGTTTGTTTCCGTTTCTTCGACTTTGACCTGCCACTCCCGGTTACATTAGAGCAATCCCCATGCCAGAATGTTCCATTTTTTTGCAATCCATCGCTCATATCCCGGCTACAGGCCCGGTGTAGGGCGTAAAAGCCATGAAGCGCCGCGCGAGAAGGCGTTGACCAGCCCCTTATTTATCATCCGAATCGGAGGCACTACGGCAGACAAAATTACCATATGGCAGACCATGCTGTCATAGCGGCAGAAGGGAAGGGAAAAGACGGCAGGCGGGTTTTGGAATCCTTTGCCCAAAGACCCGTTGACGAGAGGCACACCATCCCGGATACTATCGACCGATCCATCGCGCCTTCAAACTTCAACCTTCAGACTTTCAAAAGGTCCATATGAAACGCATCCTCGTCTTTGGTGCTTCGGGAAACGTGGGGCCACATGTCGTCCCTTTTTTGGAACCTTTCTACGAAGTCCATCTCGCCGATATAAAACCACACCCGTTTGGAAAACCCGTCCGGCGGGTGGATATGACTTCGTACGAACAGGTGTTCGATGCGATGGAAGGCATGGACGGGGGGATCAACTTTACCGTGCTCCGGGACGATCCGGTCGTCAGCTTCGAGGTCAACGTCAAAGGGGCGTATCACATGATGCGGGCGGCGGCGGCGCTCGGCATCCACCGCGTGGTGCATACGGCGGCGCAATCCGCCCGGTACTGGTTTGACAACGATTTCGATGTGGACCATATCCCAGAATGGCTGGGAACAGGGTATTATATGCTCACCAAGTATCTAAGCCAGGAAATATGCCGGACGTATGCCCGCACGTTTGGGATACAGACGGTATGTTTTTTGTTTAACGGTCTGGGGCCAAAACCGACAGGGCCGGTAAAAGGGGATTTCCCGCCGTTTACCGTGATCTGGGAAGACTTGGCGCACGCCTGCCGGCTTGCGCTTGGACGCGAGTCCATCGCGGATGATTTTCAGTATTTCAACCTACACAGCCATATCGGTCAGGGAAAATACGCGATCGACAAGACGCGGCGTCTCCTCGGCTATGAACCGTTGGAAAGATGGGAGGCGTATTTTCGGCGGGAGGTGGAAAAGACGGCTTGATGGGATTAGCCGTCAATGCTCGGATACCGGGGACGGTTGTAGATCGTGGCACGGTCAGTCTTTCCGTCCGGCGACACATCGAGCGAAAAGGTGTGCAACTTTCGGTAGGACGACGGAAGTTCCATATCGATCCCGATCAGATAGGGCCGCTCGAACGGGTGATGCGCAAGCGGTATGCCCTCTTCGGCCAACGTATACATACGCGCGGCGGTAAAGGTGCTGTGTACGGTAGCGACCGGACAGCCCTCGTAATACCGTTCGAAGATGCGAGCCACATGGTCGCGGCAATCGAGCAGACGGACGAGCAGCCTTTTTTCCACTCGCATGTCCGCAGGTTTCATGTGACAGCAGAAATAGACAAGCCTCTCGGTGTATTGAGCCGCGCTCCCGGAGGTGTAGGTCCGTGCAAAAACGATCGCTCGTTCGGCCACAGTATTGTCGTGCGTAGCTACATGGCGAAGTATGGCACGATAGGTCGTATCGAGCGCCATGTCTTGGAAACGGATGGTCTTCCACGTGCTCATCCGCTCTTCGCCATGTAGACGGAACAGCGGTCTTGTTCCTCTTTTAGGAGGGGTTTGCAGTCCCGCGCAGACATCTCGCACCTGACAGGATCGGCACGTCAACATCAGAAAAAGTCCTGCCGGTTCCGGAATGGGGGCGACCGGAGCGGGCATCATGACGCCCAGGAACCATGTATATCCGGAGCCGCCCAGCAGGCTTTGCCAGATACACGCCGCTACGCCGGAGATATAAAACCGAAACGGACGGTTTAGCAGAAGTCGGACGATATCGCGTAAAACGTCGATATCTTTCCGCCGCATCCGCCGGAAATCTACGACGATCTGCACGGGACCGTCTTCCGGAGTGCGGTGGTTAAGCGCGGCAATAAGGCGTGGCGTGGTACGGGAAGTAAGGACGAAGGTTGAAGAGGGAGGTTCTAAAACGTTTTTTCTTAACCTCCATCTCCTATCATGCTCTTCTATAAAACAGTTCTACATCTTCTTTTGGGACATAACCAAGCATACGCCGGGCCTTTTCGACCGAATACTTGCCCTGCGAGAGATGGCTGTGCAGATTAAAGGCTTGGAAGTTGTCCGGCACGGACTCTATTTCGATGGCGATGCGGCAGGCTTCGATCAGGTCTTCCCAGACGATGGTAAAAGCGGGGAAATCCTGTTTGGCAACCGGAGCGTCGAGTTTGCCACGCAGTCCGTTGAATTGGTAACAGATCGTCGGAATGTCGTAACATCTTGCATAGACTTTGCAGATTTCCATGCTCAGATGTTTGGTGATACCGTAGTATCCGGTTCCCGGTGCCTGTGGCACGTCGTCTATGTCGAAGTCGTGATTATACCCGCCGATGATGAGTTCCGGGCCGGTGTGCAGGACACGGCGGATACCCAGTTCGGCGGCGGCGCGCATCACATGCCATGCGCCCAGCGTGCTGACATGAAAGCTGAGCACCGGATGCGGACGGTTGACGGTAAAGTTCATGATGGCGTCCATCCCGCGTGCGGCCTCCAGCACCTGACCATAGTCGGTGATGTCTACCGTTCGGATCGGGCGTCCGTCGGGGTGCGGTTTTACATCCGCCAGAGTAAGTTCGAAATACCGTTCCAGCCCTTCGGTAATATGCGGCGCGATATTGCCCGACGCTCCAAGCAGCAACACTCTTTTCACGGTATCCTCTTTCTACCCGGCTACATCTTTGCGATGACGCCGCGGAGTACCTCGCGGCTGGCATCGAGCAGTCGGTTGATGTCTTCGTCCGTATGGACCAGCGAAAGATAGATTTTTTCGAACGGCGTGACAAAGCATCCGCGTTTGATCATTTCGACGCCATAGGTAAACGCCTTGCGTTTGTCGGCGCGGTACATGGACATATAGTCGCGTATCTCGGTATCGGCGGTAAACAGTACCTGAAGGACCGGGCCTTCGCCACCGACCAGCAGCGGGATGGACAGTTCGCGGCCCATGGCCGAGATTTCGCGTGTGATGCGGTCACCCATGGCAAAGAGACGTTCGTAGGTTCCGGGTTGCCGGAGTACGTCGAGCGTGGCGAGACCCGCCGCCGCGCCGATCGGGTAGCCGTTAAAGGTTCCGGAGGCGATGACTCGCTTGGGGTCGTCCGCCGGACGCCAACCGTTCATCACATCCATGATGTCGCCGCGTCCGCATAGCGCAGCCATGGGATAACCGCCGCTGATGGTTTTGCCAAAGGTGGCAAGGTCGGGAACCGTGCCATAGCGTTCCTGTGCCCCACCCCAAGCCATACGAAAACCGGTGACGATCTCGTCGAAGATAAGCACGATCCCGTATTTCGTGGCGAGTTCGCGCAAACCGGCAAAAAAATCGGGGCGTGGCAGAATACAGCGTTGAAGCGGTTCGACGACGATGGCGGCAAGTTCGTCTTTGTAGGCTTCGATAACCGCTCGCGCCCGGTCGATGTCGTTAAAAGGGGAGGCCAGCACATCCTGCGACCACGACTTGGGAATGCCGCCGCCGTCCGGCGCGGTGCGTGGGTATTCACCCGGCTGGAGCGTACGCGCGCCATGTAGCACCGAATCGTTGACCCCGTGCCATCCGCCTTCGAAACGCAGATATTTGTCCTTGCCCGTATACGCCCGCGCGGCGCGCAGGGCAAACATCGTCGCCTCGGAGCCGGTCACGACCAATCGGATGCTTTCGCCGCATGGAACCGACTCCACCACCTGCTCCGCAAGATGGATCGCCGGTTCGTTGAGCGCCATGAAAGTCGTCCCTTTGAGTATCTGCTGCTGTACCGCCTCCACCACCTGCGGATGACAGTGACCGAGAATCATCGGGCCGGAGCCGAGCAAAAAGTCGATATATTCCTTGCCGTCTACGTCGTAAATCTTGCTTCCCTTGCCATGAGAGACGACAAAGTTGACCTCCGACGGCAAGCGAAATTCACCGTTTCCACCGCCCACAAAATACCGATTTGCCCGGTCGAGCAGTTGTTGCTGGGTCATGGGAGTCTCGGAGAGAAGTTTGAAGTTTGAAGAAAACCGTGCTGTATGGAGCTATTTACACGCTTTTACAGATCGATCCGGTATAGCAGTTCTCTGCCGTCGGCAAGACGGTCTATGTTTTCGGCGCAACAGGCGGCGCGTTTGCGCGACGTGCCGTCGGTCACTCCGGCGATGTGCGGCGTAGCGATCACGTTAGGGAGCCGGTAGACCGGAAGCGAGGGGTCGGGTGGCTCTTTGCCGTATACATCGATACCTGCGCCGCCGATCGTGCCGGATTCGAGCGCACGATACAGCGCATCCTCGTCGGCCAACGCGCCACGCGCCACGTTGATCAGACAGGCGCTCTTTTTCATCAGCGCCAACCGACGGGTGTCGATGATATGCCGCGTCTCTGCGTTGAGATGGAGATGAAGCGACAGAAAATCGCTTTCCGCCACCACATGGTCCATGTCCGCAGGTGTGCCGAGAAAGTCGGGACGTATCTGTTCGACGACGATGGGTTCGATGGGGCGCACATCGATCGCCAGAATCCGCATGCCAAACGCCTTGGCACGTCGCGCCAAATCCTGTCCGCTTGCGCCAAATCCTATGATGCCGAGTTTTCGGTCTTCCAGTTCGTTGCCTAGCGGCTGATAAAACCGGTTGTTTTCAAAATTGGCTTCCGCCTCCCGGAGCCTTCGGGAAAGCATCAGGATAAACATCATGGCGGTTTCGGCAAGCGCAACACTGCTAAACTGTCCCGGCGTATTGGCGACCGGTATGTCTTTGCTTTTGACATACGGCAGATCAAAATGGTCAAATCCGGTTCCCAAAATCTGCCAGAGCCTTGCCTCGGTCGCCGCGTCCATCATTTCGCGGGTTCCTACGCTTCCGCCTTGGTCGACCACCACGTCCATCCCTTTGAATTGCGGGGAGAGCGGTTTTGCGGGGTCAAACACTTTTATACTATGACGGTCACCGATGGCGGAGATCACATCGTCACACCAAGGCGAGAAAAGACCCGGGACGGGCAAAAGGATGACGTTAAGACGTTGCATAGGCGCTTTCGACTTGGGTCGTTTCCTGTACATCCGTTCGCAATACCCAGGTATCTTCGCGGACATAGTGTACCGGAAAAGCAAAACGCGGGCGCGTGTGCGACCGGTTGGCGTACGAACCGTGGATGGTCATTCCGGTAAAGAAGACACCGCTTCCCGCCGGAACGGCAAGTTTCACGATGGTTTCGTTTTCGATGCCATCGATATGATACGAATAGATGGTCTGTTTCCACTCGCGTCCGTCGCGGGTGCGCAGTGTGTGCTCCGTTTCCCAACTGGCGTGTTCGGGGTCCGTATTCAGACTCGTATGGCGCAGTCCTTTTTTATGACTACCCGGAACAACGCACAACCCCCCGTTGTCGGCATCCGTGTCGTTCATGGCGATCCAGCAGGCCATGAGCGTATTGGGTTCGTTGGGAAGATAGTGGGTATCCTGATGAAGTGAGATGCCGATCCCGCCTTTTTCTTCTCCCTCGCGGGCAGCCGCCTTGGCGAGATACATCGTCTGGACGATACGCGGCGGGCCGTCCAGAAGCTGTCGTGCAATACCGGCTACGTTGGGATGATGGGCGAGGTATTTCCAGACCGGGTCGGTCAGATGGGTGCGCAGACCGTTGCGGAGTTTTGGTGTTTCGGGATCGGCTTCGTGATCCATAAACTGCCGTACCTCTTCGAGGGTCAGCAGGTCGGAAACCTGAAGATAGCCATCACGCATCCAGCGGGCGATTTGGTCCTGTGTAATTGAAATAGACATGTCCGGCTCCTATTTTCCCGTTTGGCACAGTTCGATCAGCGCAATTTCCGGGGGACAGTTCATGCGGGCCAGCGCGCCCGATACACCAAGACCGCGGCTGGTATAGCCTGTCATCTCTTCGTATCGCCATTTGCCGGAGACAAAACGCCGGGGAACGTCGGTTTTGGTGACTACGGGGCCGACGACCGGAAAGCAAAACTGTCCTCCATGCGTATGACCGCACAGATACAGATCTACTCCGCGACGGGCAGCTTCTTCGCACAGATCGGGGTGATGACAGAGCAATATGGAAAATGCGTCGTTTGGCGTGGCGGACAAGGCACGGTCAAGGTCGTGACACTTGAAGTCGCGTGATTCATCCACCCCGGATACCCACAGACTCTCGCCGTTTCGCCGTATTTCGACGGACTCGTTGAGCAACACGCGCACCCCCAAATCGGTCAGGGTGTCAGCGTCTTCGGTGGTGTCGTGGTTGCCCATGACGCCTATTGCGCCGGCTTGTGTGCGGATGTTGCGGACGACCGTTGCCAGCGCTTGGTTGAGCGATCCCGAACTTTCGATGACACCAAACCGATAATCGCCGGTAATCAGGCACACATCGGCGTCGAATTCGCGCAAGGCCACGGCGACGGCCGACGCCAGTCCGGGATGCGCGTCGATATGCAGGTCCGACAGGTGCATGATCCGGAATCCGTGAAAGGATTCGGGTAAATCGTCAAACGTAAAGACATGGCTGTGAACGTCGATCGCCAGCATATTGCGCTCGGCCCAGCGGGTCAGCCCGGTGAGCTTGAGCACGATCCGCAGCCAGCGTCCTGCATCGAACCACCTGCTGTACCATGTGCAGGCGTGGTGATGATACACCTCGGCTTCTTTGCGGCGGCGCGTCTCCAGATGAAGGGCGCGTGCCTCCGGGGAAAGACAGGTTTCGTTTTCCAGTACGAAAATATCGACGGGGGTGGCGGTGCCTGCGGAGACGAAGGACGGGGCGTGGGGTTCGGTCATAAAAACCTTTCGATACGCGATACGGTGATGTCGAAAATCCTGCCGAAACAATAAACCCGAAAAAGGCGGGGATGTCAAGCCCCCGGTCTCGACGCTCACAGCCATTTCCAGTCGAGTCCGTAGCCAAAACCGATGTTCAGGTTGGTACGGAACGCTACGCCGGAAACGGGCACACCTCGGATGCGGTTGACACGGTAGACAAAATTGCTCTGCCGGATGTTAAGGCGGAGCGCGCCGGTCAACGGCACATTGAGCGTGTTGTAGTTTTCTACGGACACCACGCGCCGGTCGGTAAATCCGACAAAGGATCGCACCTGTACCCTGAACCGAGCGCCCGTTTTGAGCGTATGGTTGAGTTCTGCGGTCATTTCCGTTCCAAAATCGCTGACATCTACCACAAAATCGCGCTGGCTACGGCCTGCAAATCCGATCAACAATTTTCCAAACACCTGTTGTTGAAAACCGAGACTGCTCCGCACAAGAATGGGCCGCTGGCTCGCGCCGCGTGTAAAGGCAGTATTCGATCCTACGCTTACAAAAGGGTTGAAGCCTACATGGGGGGTAAGATAACGGTATTTAAGTTCAGTCGTAACTTGATCCGTCGATGTGGTCAGATTGTCCAGATTGCGTCCAATCTGACCAAAATCCATGCTTTGATCGAGCCGCAGTTCGTGCGCGCCGGGCTGACAGGCAAGATAAAACCGCGCCGCGCCGTTCCACGCAAAAGTCGTCGCCCCGCTGAGAAACGCCACTTGTTCGTTCTGCTTGCGATACCGATCCGTAGTGGCATCCACAAAATTGCGCTCGAAGGCGCCTTCGAGTTCCCATCCGGCAAACCACGAACGGGGGGGTGCCTCCCGGCTTAGGATACCGAGGATAAGAGGGCCGTTTTCCCGGATCGCGGAGGCGACCAGCGCACGCAACTCGATTCCGGTAAGAACGGTGGACCTGCCTTGAACAAAGGTGCGGTGGTCGTCGCCCCCATTGGCAAGAAACTCGGTGGTGACGATCCGGTACGATTCGGCGTCACGCAGTGGGCGCCCCTGGACGGTCGCCGTTTTCAAGTCGAGACCGGCAAAGACGAGTTGGGCGCTGTTGCGGTCGATCAGTGTGTTGCGGGTCATGAGCGCGCGCACTTGAGCGCCGGTCAGCCGGAGCGTAACCAGCCGGTCCGGAAATCGGACGAGCCGGTCCACATCCCCCTGTACCAGCGGTCGGTCCGTAGCGATCGGTTCCAACGCACCCCGATTGACGATACCGATCTCGGCGCTTGTCCGGTTGCGCATCAGATAGGCGATCAACAGCGGTTGCTCCTGCGGCGTATCCACATGAATATGACCCAGCGTTTCGGCGACCGCGGATCGGTACGACCGTTCCAGACGCGCGATCAGACGGTCCGCTTCGGGTTCGTCCGTCAGGGAGGTGTCGATGGGGGTTTGCGACTCGACAACCGAAACGGCCTCATAACGTCCATCGGGTCGTCGCGCAAACCGGAGCGTCACCCGGCCCAGCCGCTCGCCTCCACCCGGCGTGGCAACGATACGGATGCCGCTTCCGAGATGAATCGCGGTAGGCACTTCATCGGGCTGTCCGACGCTGTAGTAGCCGCCCGCCACGATCAGGTCGATCCCCGGCGTTTGTTGGGCGAGTTTTATCGCCTCCGCCTCGCGCATGTGGACAAGCAGAATCACATAGTCCACATCCGGCGGCAGGGTTTTGAGGGTTTGAACGGCGGTGGTCTGTGGATCGTTGAAAACAAGGTTCGCCACTCGGCGCGGGTTGGTCAGCGTCGCCACTTCCGGAGCCACCAACCCGATCACGGCGATACGCGGCCCGCCAACATCGACGACCACAAAGGGCCGGATCAGACTGTCGGGGCTTTGGATATTGGCGGCCAACAGCGGGAATCCGCCTTTTTCTTGGAGAAGACGCAGATGGTCGAGACCGTAGTTGAACTCGTGGTTGGCGGGTAGCATGGCCTGATAACCCGCCAGTCGCATCAGGTCGATCATGGTTTTTCCGCTGTCCGACGCGGAAAGCGGGTCGGGGCCGATAGCGCTTCCTGCGTCGAGCGCGACGACCGGTTCGGCGGCGGCGATTTCGCGGATAAGCCGCACCCGTGCCGCCATACCGCCGATTTGACCTTCTGCGGTTGCCCGACGGACCAACCGCCCCGATACATCGTTGCTGTGGAGGATGGAGACTGCAACCGTGTCGGCGTTGGACGGCGATTGGGCCGCCACGGGAAGGACCGGTGGGCCGAGCAGGGCTTGCCATGCGGCAACAAAAAACAAGACGGTGGAAAAACGCATCTTAAGGTCGAGGGTGAGAAGGGGCGGCAACGTCATACCCATCTGCGTGATAGGGGGCATTGTCGGTGTAGCGAATAAAGTCGTACTCGACGAACGGGGCGGCTGTGAGGAAAAATCAGATACCTGTCTCGACTTGGCTAAGCAATACTTGGATGCGCTCAGGGTCGGGCGCCGACGCCGACACAAATCGCTCCTCCATCATGGTTTCGATCTGATGGGCATAAAAATTTCGACGCTCCGTCGGCAACTGTTTCAACGAGAGACCCTCCGTATCGGTGATCTCCAATTGTTTATCCAGAAGGTGGATTGCCAGATGCGCTACGGACAGGGTATCTTCCGGAGGCTGTTTTTTTAGACAATCGAACATGTCTATCTCCTCATCGGCTTCCGTTTCTGGTATTATTTCCCCTTTCGCTCGTTTGGCTTTTACCCCCTTGAGCAATCCTGTCTTATTCTGTGAAACCTGCCCACTGTGAAGGTCTTTTCGTTGGATATCCTCAAGAAAGCGGTGATAAATCATGGCAGGCGTCGAGGAAGGAGAATTTGCATGGAGCAAGGGGTCGCGAATAGAGAAAAGGGGCTACACCACACTATAGTGACGATTTTGATAGTACCGACGATTGATGGTAAATGCCAGTTGTTTATTTGTCGAATACAGCAGTAAAGGGGCTCGCATAACTGTGAATTGCCGCCGATCTGGGGACAACGGATAGGCTGCCGCTTACCGACTATCCTGATTCGTATATAACGGGTAAACATCGACATGTCAAATAAGTTGACATCGAAGTTCCGCCGGTCCCACACGCCGTTTCCTGAAACCCGCCAAGAACGCCCCCCTTGCTTTGCAGACCCCTTACCCGTTTTGCGTGCCAACTCCCGTCCTGCCGTCATTTCTGTTGCCCGATCGCCTCCGGTGCCCTATTATTCGTGTTACCCCCAGCGAGACGGTTTGCGTGTCGTCCGCCCGTTACGGCTCTTTCTGCGGTCTTCCCTCTCCGTGTCGGGGCGGGGACTGTACCCACCCCTTCGTAGACCCATTAAAGATCGGAAAACAAACCATGATGACTACTGTTGAACTCGAAGAAGCGTTAAATGGCTGCCGGGATCGGCTGGCGTATCTGCGGAGGCGTCTTTGACCTCGAAGAAAAAGAGCGCCGAATAACCGAGCTGGAAAAACAGATGGCCGAACCGGGGTTCTGGGACGGTCAGGAGCGCGCCCAAAAGGTAGGACGCGAAGTCAGCGCGCTCAAAAAAGTCGCCGGGCAATGGGACGATCTTCGTCGTCAGGTGGAAGACCTCGAAACGCTTTGCCAACTGGCGGTAGAAGAAAACGACGACGACAGCTTGAACGAAGTCGAAGCCGCGCTCGCACCGCTTACGGCCCATCTGGACGAGGCCGAACTTCAGGGCATGATGTCCGGCCCCGACGACTTGAAAAACGCCATTGTCTCGATCCATCCGGGCGCGGGCGGAACCGAATCGCAAGACTGGGCCGAAATGCTTATGCGTATGTATCTGCGCTGGATGGAGGCGCACGGCTATGTCTCGAATATGCTCGACTTCCAGCCCGGTGAAGAAGCGGGGATCAAGAGCGTAACCATAGAAGTGACAGGCGACTACGCCTACGGGTATCTCAAGGCCGAAGCCGGTGTCCATCGGCTCGTGCGTATCTCGCCCTTTGACGCCAACCACCGCAGACATACCTCGTTTGCCTCCGTGTCCGTCATGCCCGAAATCGACGATCCGGGGGACATCGACCTCAATGAGGCCGACTTGGTCGTAGATACTTACCGCGCCAGCGGCGCCGGCGGCCAGCACGTCAACAAAACCTCCTCCGCCGTCCGCATCACTCACAAACCCACCGGCATCATCGTCCAGTGCCAGACCGAGCGGTCGCAACACCAGAACCGGGAAAGCGCGATGAAGGTGCTCATGGCTCGGCTGTATCAGATGCAACAGGAAGAATTGCGCAAAAAAATTGACGCTCTAGAAGCCGACAAAAAGGAAATCGCCTGGGGGAGTCAGATACGCTCCTATGTCTTTCACCCCTACACACTGGTCAAAGACCATCGGACCGGCACGGAAATGGGCAATATCCAAGCCGTGATGGACGGCGACATCGACCGATTCGTGCAGGCTTTTCTGCGGGGCGACCGAAACGAAGGATAGACGCCAAAACCCGCCACTGTCTGTCACAGAGACCGCCCCACAGGTTTTCCGCTTGACGTGAACCCGCAAAAGACTTTATTTTGCAATACCTTTTTGATGACAACCCCCGGAGCAAAATGGTGAATATCGTCAACGACTTGCAGGAAAACCGTCGCCAGAAACTCGAAGAACTTCGCAGCCGCGGAATCAATCCGTATCCCTACCGTTTTGATGTCACCCATCCGGCCCAGACGATACTTGACGAGGCGGAAACGCTCATCGCCTCCGAAACGCCCGTCTCGGTCGCCGGACGGATCCTTTCCAAGCGCGGTCACGGCAAGTCCGGCTTTGCCCATATCATGGACCGTACCGATCGCATACAGATATACGTGCAGATCGACCGTGTCGGAGAAACCGAATACGATGTCTATACCCGGCTGATCGAAGTGGGCGACTATATCGGCGTGACGGGGCGGGTATTTCGCACCCGCACAGGCGAAACGACCGTCATGGTCGATCGCTTGACACTGTTGTCCAAAGCCCTACGCCCGCTCCCTGAAAAATGGCACGGTCTGCGCGATATCGAAATCCGCTATCGCCAACGCTATGTGGACCTGATCATCACGCCGGGAGTGCGTGAACTGTTTACGATGCGTTTTCGCATGATCCGCGCGATCCAACGGTTTATGGACGGAGAAGGATTTATCGAAGTGGAAACTCCGGTACTCCAGCCGTTGTACGGCGGCGCGCTGGCCCGCCCGTTTACCACGCATCATAACGCGCTCGACATGCCCTTGTATCTGCGCATCTCGGACGAACTGTATCTAAAGCGGCTTATCGTGGGCGGGATCGAGCGGGTATACGAAATCGGACACGACTTCCGCAACGAAGGCATCGACCGGACGCACAACCCTGAATTTACGATGCTCGAGTTTTATCAGGCGTATGCGGACTATACCGATATGATGAACCTCACCGAACAGCTGATCGTATCGGTGGTCGAGACGGTAAAGGGCAGGCTTTCGCTGACGTATCAGGGTCAAGCGGTCGATCTCTCCCCGCCGTGGCGCAGGCTTTCCATGCTCGACGCCATCACGCAGTACGCCGGGGTCAACGTCGCCGCTCGGTCGGACGAAGAACTGCGCGCCGACTGTCTACGGCTCGAAGTAGAAACAAGACCAAGCGACGGTCGGGGCAAGATGATCAATGCGTTGTTCGAAACGTGCGTACAACCGCATCTGGTCAATCCCACTTTTATTACGGATTACCCTGTCGAAGTATCGCCGCTTGCCAAGCGTCACCGTCTCCACCCCGAATTGACCGAACGATTCGAGTGTTTTATCTGTGGCAACGAGTATGTCAACGCCTTCTCGGAACTCAACGACCCTATCGACCAGCGCGAGCGGTTTGCCTATCAGGCGCAACTCCAGCGCATGGGTGACGGAGAGGCGCATACGACCGACGAAGACTATCTGCGGGCGATGGAATACGGCATGCCGCCCACCGGGGGGGTGGGGATCGGTATCGACCGTTTGATGATGCTGGTGACCGATTCGGCATCGATTCGGGACGTGCTGTTGTTTCCGCATATGCGTCCCGAACAGCCCGGCGAAGACGAGACGGACGACGGAGAGACGTCGTGAAAACGGGCGGGCGTTCGTACGAGTGGTTTATCGCCCTGCGTTATCTGCGTTCCAAACGACGCACGCGGTTTGTCTCGATCATCACGTATATTTCCATTGGCGGGGTGTTGGTAGGCGTTGCCGCGTTGGTGATCGTGCTTTCGCTGTTTAACGGGTTCGAGAGCGAGGTGCGTGAACGGATCATCGGGGAGCGCGCGCATATCAACGTGTATCCGCTGTACAACGAGCCGATTGCCGACTATGGCGAGTTGATCCGGCGTATCGGTAGGATGGAGCACGTCGTGTCGGCATCGCCGTTTATCCTCGAAAAAGCAGTATGCGCTCTGCCGGGAAGGCGCAATGCCACCGCAGGCGTCGTGGTGATCGGGATGGATCCGGCGCTGGAACAGACGGGCAATCTCCGAAAAAATATCGTTTCGGGTGAACTTGATTTCGGAGAAAAAACGACGGGAGACGACGCAGAAGCTTCTCTGCCGGGGCTTGTACTCGGACGCGGCATCGCCGACGCGATCGGCGTAGTCGTAGGCGAAAAGATCGCGCTGGCCAATTTCCATAATTTTTCCATGACGTCCGCGATCATGCCCTATATACGGCTTTTTCGCGTGGCTGGTATTACGGAAACCGGGTTTTACGAGTACGACGCGTCCTTTGTATACGTCTCTCTTGCAGAGGCGCAAAAGCTCTTCAAGATGGGCGACGGGGTCAACGGGATCGCCGTTCGCGTAGACGACCGCGACCGTGCGCGTGCCGTAGCGGACCTCATCGAAGAACGGCTCAACCGGGAAAGCCTGTCCACAG
>Ga0194132_10003650_pt1 | contig 27123 bp, 24 predicted proteins | sample TA2KigOf80mmetaG_FD_148612 | JGI IMG/M metagenome (GOLD analysis project Ga0194132, IMG submission 148612) | Freshwater microbial communities from Lake Tanganyika, Tanzania - TA2015054 Kigoma Offshore 80m | ecosystem: Environmental > Aquatic > Freshwater > Lake | place: Tanzania: Lake... | reverse complement strand
CACTGATCGGATGTTGCGGTCTTGTAGGCATTACCGGCATAAGCGCCATCCACAGCGCCAGAACTCATGGCCATTAAGTTCCGTATGGAGGCATCGCCAAAGACCGTACCTTCCAGTTCAGGAGCGTAGCGCTTAGCAGGATCATTGAGGCTAGAAATCTTGCCCTCGCAGAAGAGATGCCCCACCGTGTACGCGGTGAGACTTTTGCTCATACTCCAGGAGAACTGTGCCGTCGCAGCCGACGCTGGTGCCCTGTAGGCTTCGTATATGATCTGACCCCGATCTACGATCACCATGGCCAAGGCAGGGTTCTTCTGGAAGACCTGCTCAGCCAAATCAGCAACGCGGCGTTGTCCGGCCGAAAGCTCTGCAGCCTGGCGCAATGGTATTGGCACTGCGGAAGGCTCAAGCCGGTGATTCTTGAACTCCTGGGCCATGCCTCCTGAAGCCCGGCGAGGGTTCACCTCTGCAACATCTGCCCAAGCCAAGTTGGCCGTGAGCACTAAGGCGAAAATGCTTAAGGTAGCAAATAGATTTCTCATCTCGATCTCGACCCCTAATCAGGTTACTAACGCAGGCCTCAGACCCTCCCCCCAACCACCCCCTCGCCAGCATCAGGCCCTGCTTGGAAACCAAACAGTAGAACCACACAGAAGTAGTTAACAAAAAAGTTAACTACTTTTGGCTCACTCAGTGGGTGAGGTTAGTGCTGTAGGTCACTGAAAGCGCAGGGTTTGGAGTGGTGGACGGCACAGGGTTCGAACCTGTGACCCCTGCCGTGTGAAGGCAAGGAGCAGGTCGATCTTGCTTTTGTGCGCGGCGGTTCCAGTGAAGCGCTGCGCGCGGTGGACGAAGAAGCGAGCACCGTGGAGTTGTTATCGCTGGGCAGTTTGTTTTTTGAGCCGGTGTGGGTGTTTTACCGCGCGCAGACCGCCGAGAAACTCAACGCCGATGCGACGCTTACGCAACTGTCCGACCTGCGTGCGTTAAAAGTCGATCTGGGCGCGCCCGGCAGCGGCATACCCAACGTGATGGCGAAATTGCTCAACGCCAACGGCGTGGACGTCAACACGCTGCAGCGCAGCTACCAGGAGCTCACGCCCGGGGTGATGGCGCTGATGGCGGGCGAGATCGACGCACTCGTCACCGCGTCGGCGCCGGAGACGCCGATGATCCGCATGCTGCTGCACGCGCCGGGCGTGAAGCTTCTGGAGTTCCCGCAAGCCGAAGCCTACGCGCGGCAGATGCCGTTTTTGAGCGCGGTGCGCCTGCCGCGCGGCATCGCCGATTTGGCGGCGAACGTGCCGGCAAACGACGTGCCGCTGGTGGCGACGACGACGATGCTGGTGGCGCGCGAGGGCACGCACCCCGCGCTGCAGCAGCTTTTTGTGCATGCGGCGCGCAAAATCCACGGCGCCGCGGGCTGGCTAGCGCCCGCGAATCAGTTTCCCTCGGCGCAGCAAACGCAGTTCGCGCTATCGAGCGAAGCCGAGCGTTACTACCGCAACGGCCCGCCGCTGCTGCAGCGCCATTTGCCGTTTTGGCTCGCCAATCTGGTCGACCGCATGTGGGTGGTGGGGTTTTCGATTATCGCGATTTTGATTCCGCTGTCGCGGCTGGTGCCGCCGTTGTACACGTTTCGCGTGCGCTCGCGCGTGTTTCGCTGGTACCGGCACTTGCGCAATATCGAGGATGCGCTGGAAAACGGCAGCGCCAAGCCCGCCGATTTGTTGAATGAGCTAAACGAGCTCGATGCCAAAACCGCGCACGTCGCGGTGCCGCTCGCGTTCACCGATGAGCTCTACGCGCTACGCAGTTACATTCAACTGGTGCGCGAGCGCTTGCAGCAAAAAATCGTTCAACCGCGTGATGCGTGATATCTGTAACTACTTGATTTAATTGAATATTTTTTTGGCGAGTTAATTGCCGTTGCGGCGTATGCGCTGGGAAAAATCGCGCTCGAACACGCGCTGCTCATTCTCAAATGCTTCCAGCCGCGCGCTCACGATGAAATGGCGTTTGTCGCACCTGACCTGGGTGCGCGTCTCGGTGCGAATGTTCCAATCGCCGCGCTCGAACAGCCACGTCCACGTCACTTCGGCTTCGCACGACAACGGCTCGCCTTCGACGATGCGATAACGCTCGGTCGAGCGCGCTTCGGCGATCAAGTCGATATCGTCGTAACGGCCGCGGCCGCTGGCGTCGCTCACCTCCACCACGGTTTCGTTTTTGCCCATGTCGGTGCGCACCACGCGATTGCGTCCGCCCGCTGCCAGCACGGTGCGTTTAACCGGCGGCGCGGCCTCGACCGGTTTGAATTTGATTTTCGCGTCCTCCTTGCGCGGCGGGCGCACGGGTAAGTCGAGCGTGCTTTTGCCGGCGTACAGCGTCAGCGTCACCGCTTCGGGCGAGGGCCAAATCAGCGGCCAATAGGTCGTTGACACCGTTACGCGCAGCCGATGGCCTTTGACGAAGGAATACGCGGTATCGGCGAGCGGTACGCGCACGCTGTAACGCCGGCCCGGCACGAGCTTGATCGGCTTTTCCGCGCCGTTGATATGGGTGAGGTTCAACACGCCGTAAGTCACGCGCGTGGAAGCGCCGTCGGGCGCGACATCACACAGCCGTACGCAGATGAACGCGGTGGGTTTATCCACCGACAGCGTGAGCGTGGCGACTGTGGTACCGAGAATTTCCGTGGTTTTAGCGAGCGGCGCGCTGTCGAAACAAATCGATTTGCCGTCGTCCGCGCGCTGATCGCCGGGCAGCTCGGGGCTTGCGCCATGCTGAAACCACGGCATCAGCTCGCCGCAGTCGAGCCCCAGCGTTTGCGGGGTTTGCGCGACGATTTTTGTAGTTTTGCCCGCGCGTTCGGCGAGACGACCGCCGTCGTTCAGCACATAACGTTTCGGCTTGATACGCGGCGAAGGCCACGCTGGCTCCGCCACCCAGCGGCCCGGCGATTGTGCGTAATAATTCTTCGCCGGCACCGCTTGCGGCATCCACGCGGTCAACATCGGCTCGTTCATCATGCCGGTGTTTTTGCCGCGCATCCATTGATCGAACCACCGCAGCGACTCCTGCAGAAACCCCAGCGCCGGGCCGGGTGCGGCCAAGTGCGGAAAGCGATGGCCCCACGCGCCGATCAGCCCCTTGCGCGGCACGTCAAGTTTCACCAACGCTTCGTTCACCGCGCCCACGTACGAGGCATCGGCCCAGCCGCTCACCGCGTAAAACGGGCATCGGATTCGCGCGAAATCGATGGCGCGGCTGCGCCAGTAGTCGCTGTAGTTTTGGTGTTGCAACGCCGAGATGATTTGCGGCGCGTTGTGTTCGAGCCGTTCCAGCCACAGCGCGCGCCATTTATCGCCCAGCAACTGCGGATCGGGCGCGCGCGATTTGTAGCCGAACATTTGCGTCGACCAGCGGATCGAGCGCAGCAGCATGGCGCCGCCGCGATACACCTGGCTGTAGGTGTAACGATCAGGCGCGAACGAGCAGGGGATGATCGCCTTCAACTCGGGCGGTGCGCGATAGGCGGTTTGAATCGCCTGAAAGCCGCCCCAGGAGATGCCGAACATGCCGACCTGCCCGTCGCTCCACGGTTGCGCGGCAATCCACTGCAACACCGCCAGCGTGTCGTCCTGCTCTTGCTGCATGGCGAACACGCCTTGGTAACCGTCGGAGTCACCCGAGCCGCGGATGTCCACCCGCATGCAGGCGTAGCCGTGGCCCGCGAAATAGCGGTGATGCATGGCATCGCGCGGCGCGTAGATGTCGCGCTTGCGATACGGCAGCACTTCGATAATGCATGGCACGCGCTCGCTTGTGGCGATGTCGGGCAGCCACAGCTTTGCCGCGAGGCGCACGCCGTCGGGCATGGGAATCCAGCAGTCTTCGGTTTCGGTGTAGCGGTGGGGGAAGTTGGTGCGGGTTTTCATGGCGAGGCCCGTGATCGAATAGGGTGCGGCAGTGGCGAATTTATATGTGGTGTCTATGCGTGCAGGAACTACTCACCGCAGAGGCGCAGAGAACCCCCGCAGAGAAACGGCAAAACGCTTTTGCAGTTCTCCGCGTTTCCTCTGCGCCTGCGCGTCTGTGCGGTGAAGGGGTTAAACATCAAACCAACCGAAACATCAACACCCCCGCCACCGTCACCGCGATCCCGATCAGCTCCAGCAGTGTGATCTTCTCGCGAAAATACAGCCACGAAATCGCAAGCGTAAACACCGCTTCGATCTGCCCCACCGCGCGCACATACGAGGCATTTTGCAGCGCGAACGCCGAGTACCAGCCGATGGAGCCGAGCGCGCTGGTGAAACCGATAAACGTCGCGATGCCGCGCAGCGGCCACATCTGGCCGAACACCTTGGGCTCCTTTACCGCGAGCCAAATGCCGAGGCACAGCACTTGCATGGCCGTGGCCAGTACCACCGTCCAGCCCGAGCGCCACAGGAAATGGTTTTGTTCGCCAAGTTCGAGCGTCGCCGCGCGCAAAAACAAATACGAAAACGAAAACAGTAGCGCGCAGGCGAGCGCCACTTGCGTGGGCTTGCCGAACAGCAAGTCCGACACCGCTTCACCGCGCGTTTTGAATACGCCGGTGCCGGTTTTGCCCAGCAGCATCAGCGTCACCCCGCACAGCACCACGATGATCGCCACCCAGCCCAGCGGCGTGATCACCTCGGTGAACAATATCGTGCCGATGAACGCGGTCAGGATGAGATCGGTCTTGGTGAGCATGGTACCCACCGCGAAATTTTTGAGCCGGAACATGTAAATCAGCAGCGCCGTCGCCAACACTTGCGTTAAAGCGCCGCCGGCGGTGTGCAGCACATAAGGCAAGGAGAAGTCCGGTGCGCCCAGGCCGCTGTAGAGCGTGGCGGCGCCGAGGAAGATCAACAAAAACGGGATGCCGAAGAGCGAGCGCACATAGGTCGTGCCCATGGTCGACATGCGCTGGTTCAACTGCTTTTGCGCCGCGGTGCGCACCGCTTGCATCAGCGCGGCGAAGATGGAAAGCGGGATCCAGATCCAGGCGGCGTCCATGGTGTTGGTTGCTTTTTATTGTTACATGAACGGTGGTGTTGGGTTTGCAACCTGCATCCAGATGAGCGTCGGCCACTTGACCATAGGTGCCGTTCCCGCGCAGGCGGGAACCCATAGGGTGCTGCCTATCGCCACGGTATTATGGGTTCCCGCCTGCGCGGGAACGACACGGTAAGTATTGCAGGCGAATGAAACAGCGTGGACGGATCACCTTTTCTTCGGTCGTGCCGCACGTTTCTTGATGGCAGGTCTCTTGCGTTTTGCGGCGCTTGCTTTCTGATGCTTTGGAACAGCCTTGGCATTCGCCTCACCCGCCAACCGGCTGCGCGTCCCGCCCTCCGACATGCAATGCCCGCCGCCCTGAAAAATATCCGCAGGCGTATTTCCGGGCGGCCCCTCGCGCGCCAAAATCTCCTGTGCATACAACTCGCTGCGATCCTTCGGCTGATAGCCCATGCGATACGCGTTGACGTTGTCGAACCACGCGCGCGCGTTATCCGAAATACCATAGACCACTTCGAATTTGAGATTCGGCCGCTCGATGCCCAGCGTCACCAACTGCGCCATGTCGCGCGGGCTGATCCAGATCGCCAGCCGCCGCCTATCAATCGGCGCGGTGTTCACATTGCCGATGCGCATGCAAAACATTTCCATGCCATAGCGCTCGGCGTAAAGGCTCGCCAGCGCCTCGTTGAACACTTTGGATACGCCGTAGCGGCTGTCGGGCTTGGGGTAGACGCGGTGGTCGATGGTCTGTGCCACCGGATAAAACCCCACCGCGTGATTCGACGTCGCCACCAAAAAGCGCTTAACACCATTCACGCGCGCCGCCTCCAGCGTGTTGTAAAAACCCATGATGTTGGCGTTAAGAATCCGCTCCCAGGTGTTTTCGCCCGATTGCCCGCCGAAATGCACCACCGCATCCACGCCCTTGGTGATCTTGAGCGCGTCTTTCATGTTGGCGATGTCCGCGCGCATGAAGGTTTCACCCGGCTTCACATCGCGAATGGGGGTGATGTCGGAGAGGCGCAGTTTGTATTTACCGGCGAGTTCGGCACGCATGAAAGTGCCGATGCGGCCGGCGCCGCCGGTAAGCAGGATGGTTTTCATGTGGAATGTTTGAAAAGCATTTTGTTCTACGCTTTTTTCGAGACCCGTGGCAAGTCCGCTGTAATTGCAGTCGCCGCTACCGCGCCAACCCCAAATCCACCAACACCGTTTTCATGGCGTTATAGTCCTTCTCCAAATCCTTGCGAAACTGCGCGCTGGTGACGAAATCATCCGACCAGTAGTTGCGTTCGAGTTCGGTTTTCCACTCGGGGCTTTGCGAGGCTTTGCGCAGCACGCCTTCCCAGTAGGCGACTTCGGCGGCGCCGATGCCTTTGGGCCCCATGATCGAACGCCAGCCGCCGGTGACGAGGTTCACGCCTTGTTCGGTCCAGGTCGGCACGTTGGCGTAAACGCCGGGCAAGCGCTGCGGCGCCGCAACGCCCACCACGCGCAGCTTGCCGCTTTGCACGTGGCCGGCAACATTGCCCGCGGCGGTGGTGACCAGGTCCAGATGCCCGCCGAGCAGGCCGGTCACCGCTTCGGCGGCGCCCTTGAATGCCACGGCTTTCAGATCGCGCGGGCTTGCGCCGATGGCTTTCATCAGCAAGCCCGCGGCGATGTGGTTGTGGCTGCCCATGGCGGTGGCGAAGCCGAGCGAGATCGACTGCGGATCTTTTTTCAGGCGCGCGGCGAGGTCTTTGCCGCTTTTCATCGGCGCGGCGGCATTGACCGCGAACACCACATAGTCGTTAAACAGCGAGGCAATCGGCGTGAAGTCGGCGTAGCTCATTTTGCTGGAGCCGACGATGTGGCCGGACAACATCGCAGTGGTGCCGATCATCAAGTAATGGGCGTCGCCGGCATGCTGGCTGACGTAGGCGAACATGATGTTGTTACCGCCGCCAGGCCGGTTGTTCACGGTGATCGACGTGGGCACAAGTTTTAACTCGCGCAGCAATTTTTCCACCGAGCGCGCGGTGCGGTCGTTGCTGCCGCCCGGCGCGGAGCCGACGACGATTTCGATGTTTTTGGTGGGGGCCCAGGTTTGGGCGCTCGCCGCCGCGCTGACTGCGGCTAAAATGGCTAAAAAACATAAGTATTTGATTTTAAACATATTTTCCTCGAATGGATATTTTGGTGTTTGCCGCTCGGCGGGGCGCTGGATGGTAACGGTTTTCGGGGGTAAAGATGAAGCGCCGCGCTACTTGACCAACCCCACCTCCACCAGAATTCGCCGCGTGTCGGTGTAATCTTTTTCCAGATATTTGCGAAACTGCGCGCCAGTCGCGAATTCGTCCAGCCAATAATTTCTGTCCAGATCATCTTTCCAGCCGGGGTTTTGCGACACCCGGCGCATCGCTTCTTCCCAGAACACGAGCTGCGCCGGGGGCAGGTTGCGCGGCCCGAACACGCCGCCCCAACTGCCGGAAACCACATCCACCCCAAGCTCGCGCCAGGTCGGCACGTGCGCCAGCGCATTGCCAAAACGCCGCGGCGCGCCGACCGCGAGCACGCGCATCTTGCCCGAGCCCAGATGCACCACCGAGTTGATCGCGCCCAGAATCGCCACATCGATATGCGCACCGAGTAACGCGCTGATCGCCTCGGCCGAGCCCTTGAACACCACGGTTTTTAAGTCGCGCGGGCTGCCGCCCACCGCGCGAATCAGCATGCCGGCGCCGACGTGGCGGGTGTTGCCGAACGCATTGGCAAAGCCGAAGGACAGCGATTGCGGTTTGGTCTTCAAGCGCTCGAGCAAATCTTGCGGCGTCTTGATCGGCGAATCCGCGGGCACCGCGAACACGATGTAATCGTTCACCAGCGAGGCGATCGGCGTGAAATCGTTGTAATGCATTTTGCTCGCGCCGATGATGTGGTTGCTGATCATGGTCGAGCCGCCGAGCAGCAGGTAGTGGCCATCGCCCGGATGCTGATTGGTATAAGCCATCGAAATCGAGCCGCCGCCGCCGGCTTTGCTGACCACGGTCATGCTGGTGGGGATCAACTTCGCATCGGCGAGCGCCCGTTCGATCTCGCGCGCGCGTTTGTCATTGCTGCCGCCGGGCGCGGAGCCGTGAATGATTTCCACGTTTTTGGTGGGCGACCACGGCTTGGCGGTTTGCGCGTGGGCTGGTGAGATGAGTAGGATGCCAACAAAAGCTAACCATAAGTATTTGATTTTGTTCAATTTTTTATCCTCGTAGATCGTCGATTTGCCACCGTTGTCGTTCCCGCCTTATTTGCGCAAAACTCGGGAACAACGCGCTGCTTAAATTGGGCATGGAAAACTATGGTGCAAAACCTACGCCGCGCTCAACACCGGCCAATAAGCATCCGCACCGCTTTGTTGCATCGCGCGCCCCAACTGCCGCGCCCAATACACCTCGTTGCCGAACTCCTCGCGCCATGCCAGCGTGCGCAGCGTAAAGTGATACAGCGCGTATTCGTCGGTGACGCCGATCGCGCCGTGCACTTGATGCGTAATCGCCACCGCCTCGCGCGCGGCATCGGCGGCGCGCACTTTGGCGCTGGCCACCGCGATCAAGCGTTGTTGCTCGGCATCTGCACCAGTGGCATCGGCGAGACGCTCCACCACGCCCGCGGCTGAGAGCGTTGCGGCGACCGCCGCCGCGACTTCGCCACCGCAGCGCGCTACTTCTTGTTGGATCGCCTGATACTGCGCGATCTTGCGCCCGAACTGCACGCGTGTGCGCGCGTATTCGCAGGCAAGATCGAGCGCGCCTTCCAGCGCGCCGGCGATTTGCACCGCGCGCAGCAGCGCGCCGCGGGCATGCAGTTGTTCCGGCGTGATTGCGGTTGGCGCGGCGGCGCGCGCCACCGCGTGATTCAACACCACGTCGTCGCGCGCTTCGCTGGCGAGATTGCGCCCCGGCGTCACCCGCGCGTGCATCGCCTCGACGGAAAACACGTGGCCGGCCGCCAGCAACACCAAATGTTTGGCGGCGCGCGCGAAGGGCACGCGCTTTAACGTGCCGGTGACGCGCCAGGTCGCGCCTTCCTTGACGGCTTGAATCGCGCCGTTGTTCGTCGAGGCAACCGTGAGCAAGCCGCGTGTCGCCTTGAGCCCGCTGCTTGCGAGCAACCAACCTGCGAGCATGGTTTCCGCCAGCGGCGCCGGCGCGGCATGGCGCGCGGCGATGCGCAGCACCGCGGCGGCATCGGACAATGTGCCGCCCGCGCCGCCGGCGTCCTCAGGCACGCCCACGCGCGGCAGCTCCGCGGCTTCGAGCTCGTTCCACAACGCCGCCGACCAGCCTTCGCGCTTGGCGGCTCCGAGCAGTTTGGCATTGACCTGTTCGCTGAACAGGCGCTGGGCCATTTCGGTGAGCGCGGCGCGGATGTCGTTGGTGTCTGTCATTTCAACCCCTTCACCGCAGAGGCGCAGAGACGCAGAGAAACGCAGAGAAATACCTTGGTTTTCTCTGCGGGTTTTTCTCTGCGCCTCCGCGCTTCTGCGGTGAGAACTTAAGTATCACTTTAATGCCCCCAACAGCCGCCGCGCGATCAGCGTGCGCAGCATTTGCGTGGTGCCGCCGCGTATGGTCGACACTGGCGCGTTGATCATGCACTCGGCAAGATAACGCTCGAAGGTGTCGCCCGCATCGAGCGTGGGTTCGACCTCACCCAACAGCCGCGCCGCTTCGGTGATTTCACGCTCGTAAAACGTGCCCATGTCTTTTACCAGCGCCGCTTCGGTGCCCAGATCGACCGTGCCTTGTTTGCCGGAAGTGGGATCAAGCGCCAGCGCGATCGCCAGCGACATGCGGCGCAACGTCCACAGCCGCGCGGTCAAGCGGCCGATCATTTCGTGCGCGCGCGCATCGTCTCGCTCGCCCAAGCGACGGATCAATTCCACTAGCAGCGGAAACGTTGTCAAAAACCGCTCCGGGCCGCTGCGCTCGAACGCGAGCTCCGAGGTGATTTGTTTCCAGCCTTGGCCGACTTCGCCTACCACGTAGTTATCCGGCACGAACACGTTATCGAGAAACACCTCGTTAAAGTGGTGCTCGCCGCTCATGAAGCGAATCGGCCGCACCGTCACGCCGGGGAAGTTTTTAAGTTCGACAATGAGCTGCGATAACCCCTGATGCCGGTCTTGATCGAGCGGCGAAGTGCGGCACAACACAAAAAACGCATCCGCCTCGTGCGCCCAGCTCGTCCACACTTTCTGGCCGGTGATGCGCCAGCCGCCGTCGACCTTGTCCGCGCGCGTGCGCACCGAGGCCAGATCGGAGCCCGAACCCGGCTCGCTCATGCCCAGCGCGAAAGTGATGTCGCCGCGCGCGATGCCGGGCAGAAATTTTTGTTTGAGAAATTCGCTGCCGTAACGCAACAGGCTTGGCCCGGTTTGCCGATCCCCCGGCCAGTGCGCGGCGCAGGGTGCGGCGTAAGCGAGCATTTCCTCGGTGACCACAAAACGCTCCAGATACGAGCGCTCTTGTCCGCCGTATTGCTTGGGCCAAGTCATGCCGATCCAGCCGCGCGCGCCGACTCTTTTGGTGAAGTTAAGATCGTATTCGGTGTGGCCGAGATGCGGCGTGTAACTGTTCGCGGCGACTTCGGCCTTGAGGAACGCGCGCACTTCCTTGCGCACTTTCAACGCGGCGGGTGGCAGTTCGAGCGACGAGAAATCAATGTTTTCGAAGAACATGGGGCCTCGTGCGGCTGGGCGGTGAGGCTATTCTAACGCCGCACGCGATTTTGTAGCCCGTAAGAAGCGAAGCGCATTACGGGGTAGTCCTCGCAATGAATGGCAATAACCGAATGCACCACATGACGTGATAGATTGCACTATATAACCCTTCCCATGGAGGATCATGGCTAAGCAAATTCTTATTACTACTGCCAATGATGCGATGCGCAATTTCACGCGCTACGCGGCTATGGTCGATGCTGGGGCTGAAGTCATTATTACGCGGCGTGGGCGTGCAACGCTCAAGCTTATGCGAGCAGCACCTACATTAAAGACTAAAAATCGCCAAGCGCTGGTGAGGCGAGCGCTCGCCATCCGATCCGTGAAATCATTTAATGGCAAGTTTGTACGCAGGGAAGCCTATTCCGATTGATGTACCTGTAGTTCCTCCGGAGCGAAGTTTATTGCAAGCCTCAGACAGCGATCCAAGTAAGCAACGTTCCTTGATACTCTAATTCCGCCTGTGCTTTGGCATCGCTCAGGGATTCATGCCAAGAATCGGAAATACTGTTCCAGTTCTTATCGCAGGCAAAGAGGTAGAAAGCTTCCTCGCCTTCATATTGGCAAATTGCAAGACCGGTGGCGGGGCCAAGCACGTCGCCATTGGCTATCTGTTTCGTGTTACCCGTATACTGATGGCGCGAGTCAATTTGCGTATAGCAAACGACCTTAGCGCCTCCAATATCGGCTGGGATCGGGCGCATCGCGTGAGGGTTAGCTCAATCGATGGGAATAAAAAGACTCCGTCGCAACTCCCCCAACCCCTGCGACAAATGCCCCTTGCCGGAAGTATCTTCAACCAACAACACTTCGCCCGGCCCGATCACGCGCGCTTCGCCGTCGCTGGCGGTGATCTTCACGCCCGACTGTAGATTGACGATGTATTGCCGCCGCGGCGCGTTGTGCCAGTCGACGTCGTTTTCCGGCTTGGTTTCGCGAAAAATAATGCCGTTGGCGGGCAGGCGCTTGGACAGTTTGCTGCCACGCCGTTCTTCGGCCCACTCGACTTCGATGTCGCGAAAATGCGATTCGCCTTTTTCGTCGGTGTAGAGGTTGTGGATTTTCATGGGTTTGCCTCGCGTGGTGGGTTTGACCGCAATCGGGGTTAGAGCTTCGGGATATTCGCCGCCTTCACCAGCCGCACATACAAATCGATTTCCTTGCCGATCCACTGGGCGAGGTGTTCGGGGGTGCCGCCTTGCGGTTCCAGCCCTTGCGTCATGAAGCGCTCGCGGATGTCCTGGCTGTTGAGTACTCTGTCGGTCTCGTAATTGAGCTTGAGTATGATGCCCAGCGGCGTCTTGGCCGGCGCCATCAGCGCGAACCAGGTCGAGGCCTCAAAGCCCTTCAAGCCTTGCTCATCGAAGGTCGGCACATCGGGAATCGCAGCGAAGCGTTTAAGGCTGCCGATGGCGAGCGCGCGGATGCGGCCTGCTCTGAGCGGTGGCACGATCGCGGGCACGCCGCTGAACATCAGCTCGATATGGCCGCCGAGCAAGTCAGTCAACGCCGGCGCGTTGCCTTTGTACGGCACGTGATTGATGTTTATCGCCGCCATATGTTTGAACAGCTCGCCCGCCATGTGGTTGGAGCTGGCAACACCGGCCGTGGCGAAGTTCAATAGCCCGGGACGCGACTTGGCCACCGCGATCAATTCTTTGAGCGTTTTTGCCGGCACCGTGGGGTGCGAGGTCAACACATTCGCCCCTTTCACCACCAGGACCACCGGCGTGAGATCGCGCTGCAATTCGAACGGCACCTTGGCGAGCGCCGCGACGTTGATCGTATTGGCGGCGCCTCCCATCAAAATGGTGTAACCATCGGGCGGCGCCTTCACCACGAACTCGGAACCGATGTTGGTCGAGCCGCCGGGACGGTTATCCACCAAAAATTGCTGTCCCAGATTTTCGCTGAGCTTGGCGGCAATGCTGCGCGCGGTGAAATCGGTGTTGCCGCCCGCGGCAAAGGGCACCACGATGCGCACGGGTTTGGCGGGGTAGTTGGCAGCGCTTTGCGCCTGCGCGCCGGCTGCGATGCCCAAGCCAGCGAAAAACGTAAGTATCTGATTTAATTGAATTGTTTTCAAAACATTTCCTCGATCTTACAGCGTGCGAAAGACTTCATTGTCAAGCGGCGCGTGGTTTTTCCATTGCGCGAGGATACGCACGAAACAATCGAACACGCGCCGCTCGTTGCCGCGCGAGCTGGTGGAGTTGTGCGGCGTGACCAATACGTTGGGCAAATCCCACAACGGCGAATCGGCGGCGAGCGGCTCTTTTTCGAACACATCGAGATAGGCGCCGGCGAGATGGCCGCTTTGCAAGGCCGCGATCAGCGCCGCCTCGTCGAGCACTTCACCGCGCGCGATGTTGAGGATGTGCGCGCCCTTGGGGAGCAGCGCGAGACGTTGTGCGGTGATCAGCCTGCGCGTTTCATCGGTCAACGGGCAAGCGAGCAGCAGCCAGTCGGCGCGCGGCAACAGCTGGTCGAGTTCACTCGGCGCGTGCAATTCATCGACCGGATCATTGCCCTTGCGTGGGCTGCGGCGCACGCCGATCACCTGCATGCCCAGCGCTTTAGCGAGCCGCGCGAATTCGCAGCCGATCGCGCCCATGCCATAGACCAGCACGGTTTGATCCTTCAAATCGAGCGGCGAGCTTTGCAGCCGCACCGGATCCCAGCGGTGCTCGCGCTGCGCTTTAATCCAATGCGGAAAACCGCGCGAGAGCATCAGCATGCCGGTCAACGCCGTCTGCGCGATCGGCTCGGCGGTGGTGCCCGCGGAAGTGGTGATGCGCACGCCGCTCGCCAGCATTTCAGCGAACACCGGATGATCGACGCCGATGTTGAACACATGCAGCCATTTGAGATTGGGCGCCTTGCGCGCCGCCGAAAAAAACTGCCGCGAGTGATGCGGGAACAAATCCTGCGTGAAAAAAGCGACCTCGATGCGCGCGATGTCGGCCTCGCCCAGGCGAGCATCGGGCTCGGCGGGCAACGGCAGAAGCTCCAGCGGCAACTCAATGCGTTTGAGTGCCGCCGCCAGTTCGGCGCCGAACATTTCGTCGCAGGCATGGGAAAGCAGCAGGGCGGGCATGGTGTAGGGGCGTGTTTGCACGGGAGACTACGGATTTTACCCGCAGTTTGATAAGATGCGCGGCGGACTTCAAACCTCGACTGCTTCACCGCAGAGGCGCAAAGACGCAGAGTTTACGCAGAGAAATTCAAAACCTGTTTTTGGTTTTCCTCCGCAGAACCTCTGCGCCTCCGCGCCTCTGCGGTGAATCGGTGTTGATTTTTCTGGATTTCGGCAAATGGACATCACCACCCTCGAACTCACCCAACAACTCATCCGCCGCAACTCAGTGTTCCCCGACGATGCGGGCTGCCTCGACATTCTGATTCCCATCCTCGAGCCGCTGGGCTTTAAATGCGAGCGCATCAACAGGGGCGGCGTGAGCAACTTGTGGGCGCGGCGCGGCACGGCCAAACCGCTGGTGTGCTTTGCCGGCCACACCGATGTGGTGCCGACCGGGCCGCTCGAGCAATGGCACAGCGATCCATTTACGCCAACCATCAGGGACGGCTGGCTTTATGGCCGCGGCGCCGCGGACATGAAAACCTCGCTCGCCGCCTTCATGGTGGCGCTGCGCGATTTCATCAAGGAGCATCCCGATCACTCCGGCTCGCTCGCGGTGATGTTCACCTCCGACGAGGAAGGCCCCGCGATCGACGGCACCGTGCGCGTGGTGCAAGCGCTCGCCGAGCGCGGAGAGAAGCTTGATTATTGCATCGTCGGTGAGCCGACCTCGGTGAAAAAACTCGGCGACATGATTAAAAACGGCCGCCGCGGCTCGTTTACCGGCGTGCTCACGGTGAAGGGCATCCAAGGCCACGTCGCCTACCCCGACATGGCGCGCAACCCGATCCACGAAGTCGCCGGCGCGATTGCGGAACTGGCGCAAACGAAATGGGACAACGGCAACGAATATTTCCCGCCGACCACTTGGCAGATTTCCAATTTTAATTCCGGCACGGGTGCCAACAACGTGATCCCCGGCACTGCCACCGTGCGCTTTAACTTCCGCCATTCCACCGCCAGCAGCACGGAATCGCTTGAAACGCGCGTGGTCAACATCCTCGACAAACACGGCGTGCACTACGACCTTGAATGGCGCGTCGACGGCCGGCCGTTTTTGACGCCGCGCGGCGATTTGGTTGACGCGCTGGCGAAGGCGATCAAACAAGTCACCGGTGTTGACACTGAGCTTTCCACCACCGGCGGCACGTCGGATGGCCGCTTCATCGCCGACATCTGCCCGCAAGTGGTGGAGTTCGGCCCGACTAACGCGACGATACACAAACTCAACGAATGCGTCGGCGTGGATGAGGTCGAGCCGCTACAGCAAATCTACAAGCAGGTGCTGAAAAACCTGCTGATCAAGTAGTGTGTCATGATACTATGGCTATCGAGTGGTCATTGCGATAGTCATTGTGTGGTAAATGGGCCTTTGACGGATGTTATGCCGGGGTCAGTATCCTGCGCGCTGTATTCCTCGCACTCGCGCTGCTTGCTGCACTTAATCAGCGTTTCACTAGCTCATTTTGATCGGTTTTCCGGTGCGGCCAATGTGGAAGATGAAGGGGCCGGCGTTTGCCGCACAAATCCTTCTCATGCGCGGCAACGCGCGGGCAAGAATTGCAGCAGTGTCTTTCATGGTGACATTGCCACCAGTAAAGACGAAGGCGCGGACGTTTGCGTGCGTTAATGCGATTCGTTCAAGTTGCCGATATCGAATGCGCTTGTCCCGTGTCAACACGATCCAGTTTTGCGTGCCGGCATACGGAAGCCAAGTCTCATCCGCAGTACCCTTGGGGAAGTGCGCCGTCAGGGGTTCTACATCTGCGCCCGTAGTTCGTAGAGCTTCCACTACTGTCCGGTTGTCGAGCGACTCGTCGACAAAAAGGACCAGAGGCTCAAGCGGCTTGGAGATCGAGTTCGCAGCGGATCGCGTCCCAGACCGCTTGTTCTTCGGCACCGTAATCCTTCGCTAGATCCTTCGGTTTGTCGCCCGCCTTGAACTGCTCCGCGAGTACGGCCGTTGGGATTCCAGTTCCCGCCAGTACTGGGCGACCGAATGAGACCCGTGGATCAATAACCACACTGCGTGGTTGCTCGCGTAGCGGTTGGTTACGTATGAACGGGTACAACTTGATTGGCACGCCTTTCGCGTCGCGCTCGACGCGTTCGAGGTAAGCAAGGATCATATCAGCCATTTCCACTTGCCCGTTACGGGAAAGATTAATAACCTCACCGAGTTCCACGTAGAGCTCCTTTCCCCTCGTGGCAAATTGTTCGGTAAGCAATGGCCGGGGCGAACCGAGTTTATTCGTGAGATAGGCGAGACCTTTGCGGATCGTGGGCAGGCTAATTTTTCGATCGCGCCGAATCGCCTTGAGCACATACGCTTCGACAAGATTCGAAAATGAAAGGCATAGCGCGTGCGGATCGGCGGGTTTGATGACGGCGCGAAACTTAGTCTTCCCGTCGTTAGCATGGGTTTGCCCAGTGAACCAGGCCCGCAATGTTGAAACGGGTATGCCGAGATAACGCGCAGCCTCGCTCGGTGTGTAGCTCGCTATTTCACGAGGGTCTTTGATGTTGAAGGTGGTCAAGGGGCCGCTTCACAAAGATGCATTCCGGCAGATTATAGTACGGCCCATCGCATTGCGGTATCATCAGAATTTTCAAGTTCTAACGACTGGCGGCATATAAGCCATTGTTTTAGTTCATCAATTTTCATGTCGGGCTCACGCTAACCAAGGCATTTTGGCAAAATGCCGCTTCTCGAACGCCTCAATCGCCGGCAAGTTCTGCAGCACTAAACCAACATCGTCGAGCCCTTTCAACAAGCGTTCTTTGTAGATCGGTTCGATCTCGAAGCGATAGTGCTTGCCGTCGGGTCCAGTGATGGTTTGTGACTCAAGATCGACGCTCACCGACGCGCCGGGTGTTTCCTGCAACTGCTTGCGCAGCACCGCGCAACGCTCCTCGGGCAGAATCGCCGGCAGCATGCCGTTTTGAATTTCGTTGGCGTAGTGGATGTCGCCGAACGAAGGCGCGATCACACAGCGGATGCCCCAGTCGAGCATGGCGTAGGCAGCGCCTTCGCGCGAGGAGCCGCAGCCGAAATTGGGCCCCGCGACGATCACACCGGTGTCGCGCCACGGCGTTTGGTTGAGAATGAACTCCGGGCGCTCTTTACCGTCGGCGTCAAAGCGCAAGTCGTAAAACAGCCACGGGCCATAACCCGCTTCGCCGATGCGCAGCTTGCGTAAAAAGCGCGCGGGGATGATTTTGTCGGTGTCGATGTTCGCCATGTCGAAGGGGGCGGCGACGGCGGTGAGTTTGGTGAAGGGTTCCATGAAAATTCCTAAAATCCTTGACGCAGATGAACGCAGATGAACGCAGATGAACGCAGATGAACGCAGATGAACGCAGATGAACGCAGATTTTTACCGTGGGGTTTAATCTGCGTCAATCTGCGTTAATCTGCGTCGAAAAAAGTTTTTCAAATTAAAGTCCGCACATCGGTCACACGCCCCGTCACCGCCGCAGCCGCCGCCATTGCCGGGCTCATCAAGTGCGTGCGTGCGCCTTTGCCTTGGCGGCCTTCGAAGTTGCGGTTTGATGTTGACGCCGCGCGCATGCCGGCGGGGATGACGTCACCGTTCATCGCCGCGCAGCCGCTGCAGCCGGAGGCGCGCCACTCGAGGCCGGCTTCTTCGAAAATGCGATTGAGGCCTTCGGCTTCGGCATCGCGTTTGACCAGCGTTGAGCCCGGCGACACCCAGCCTTGCACCTTGACCTTGCGGCCTTTTAACACCGCGGCGGCGGCGCGCAAATCGTCGAGCCGGCCGTTGGTGCAGGTGCCGATGAACACGCGGTCGATTTTGATGTCGGTGAGTTTGGTGCCCGGTTTCAAATCCATGTAACGCAACGCCGATTCGGCGTGCGCGCGTTTGTTGGGGTCGGCAAACGACGCGGGGTCGGGTATCGCCGCGCTCACCGGCAGCGCTTCTTCGGGCGTGGTGCCCCAGGTGAGCGTGGGTTCGATGGCGTTGCCGTCGAGTGAAACTTCGCGGTCGAATTTTGCGTCGGCGTCACTCGGCAGCGCGCGCCACTGCGCGAGCGCGGTATCCCATTGCGCGCCATCGTTACGACCAGGCGCGTATTCGCGCCCGGCGAGGTATTGAAACGTGGTGTCGTCCGGTGCGATCATGCCGGCGCGCGCGCCGGCTTCGATCGACATATTGCACACGGTGAGGCGGCCTTCCATCGCCATCGCGCGGAACACGCTGCCGGCGTATTCGAGCACGTGCCCCGTGCCGCCGTCGGTGCCGATTTTGGCGATGATGGCGAGGATCACGTCTTTGCCCGTCACACCCGCACCGAGCGTGCCATCGACGGTGACGCGCATGGTCTTGGGTTTTTTCTGCCACAGGCATTGCGTGGCCAGCACCTGCTTTAAGTTGGTGGCGCCGATGCCGAAGGCGTACGCGCCGAGCGCGCCGTGGGTGGAGGTGTGCGAATCGCCGCAAGTCAGGGTGATGCCGGGCAGCGTAAAAGCGCTTTCCGGGCCGATCACGTGCACAATGCCTTGCTGTGGATCGTTCATGCCGAAGCAGCGGATGCCGTGCTCGGCGCCGTTGACGTCGAACAAGCGGATCATCTCGCGCGCATCGGGGTCGTCGATGACGGCGAGACCTTTTTCGCGCTCGCGTGTGGGCACGTAGTGGTCGGCGGTGGCCAAGTGCTGGCGCGGTTTGCGCACCTTGCGCTTTTCGCGCGCGAGCCCCGCGAAGGCGTGGAACGCGCCGTCGTGCAGCAGGTTGCGGTCGATGTAGAGCAGCGCTTCGTTGCCTTTATCGACGACGACGTGTTGCTGCCAGATTTTTTCGAATAAAGTTTTCATGCGTTTGCCCTCTCCCCTACCCCTCTCCCGCAAGCGGGAGAGGGGTTCCAAATATGCCTCTCCCACAAGCGGGAGAGGGGAGTCTCAGAATTGGTAGAGTCTCGCCGGATTCGCCGCCAACACTTTATCGCGAACGCCCGCATCGGGCACCCAATCGAGTAGCCGGTTGCACATCTCGCCATCGTTGGGCATCAAACCTTCATGCTTGGGGTGCGGCCAATCGGTGCCCCACACCACGCGATCGGGGTTAGCTTCGATGATGGCGTGGGCGAGCGGTGTCACGTCGGGGTAAGGCATGTCGTGCGCGCTGATGCGATAGGCGCCGGTGAATTTGCACCAGGTGCGGCCGGTTTTCATCAGGCGCAAGAACGCTTGGAAATTCTGGTCCTTCACACCTTTCGACGCTTTCATGTAACCAAAGTGGTCAATCACGATGTCGGTGGGAAACCCCTCGAAGCGTTTTTCCAGATCGGGGTAATCATCCACGTGCAGCAAAAACTGCACATGCCAACCCAGCGGCGCGATGCGCTCGGCGAGTTCGCGCACCAGGTGCATCGGCAGCACGCCTTTTTCGCTGGCGACATCGACCACGTTAAAACGGATGCCGCGCACGCCGAGCGCGTGCATGACTTCGAGTTCCTTATCGGTGATCGAATCTTCCACCACCACCACCGCGCGCCACTTTCCTTGCATCGCTTTTAAGTTGGCGAGCGTGACGCGGTTATCAAAACCATACACCGAAGGCTGCACAATCACGCCGCGCTCCACACCCAGCGTTGCCGCCATGCGCTGCCAAGCGGCAAGCAACGCATCGGGCGGCGTGTAAATGCGCGCTTTGGAAAAACCGTACTCAACCATCGGCCCGAAAATATGAAAATGCGTGTCGGTGGCGCCGCGCGGCAACGCGAAAGCGGGCTTTTTCGTGTGCACGTCAGGAGCTGCGCACAGCGGTGCGGCCACAGTTGGGGAATGCTCCATAAGTATTTGATTTTAAATTGTATTTTATTCGGCACGGATATTGGCAGCTTGCACCACTTTTTGCCAGCGTGCGTAATCCTGCTTGATGTAGTCGCCAAACGCCGCCGGCGTGTTGCCCAGCGTAGTGGCGCCGAGCGCGGCGAAGCGCTCGCGTAAGGCCGGTTGCGTGGTGATTTTAGCGATTGCCTGGTGTACGCGATCGACGATCTCTTTGGGCGTGGCCGCCGGCGCCAACAAGCCGGTGATGGTGGTCGCATCGAAACCGGCCAAGCCTTGCTCGGCAAGCGTGGGCACATCGGGCAGCAGCGGCGCGCGCTGATCGGTGGTGACCGCCAGCGCGCGGATTTTGCCGCTGCGAATAAAACCCATCGACGCGGTCAACTGATCGACATGCGCATCGACTTGGCCGCCGAGCAAATCGATCAGCGCCGGGCCGCTGCCTTTGTACGGCACGCCGGTCATGCGCAGGCCCGCGCGCATTTGGATGAGTTCGCCCACCAGATGGTTGGAGGTGCCGGTGCCCGCGGTGGCCATGGTCATCAAGCCGGGGCGGCTTTTGACTAGCGCCACAAAGGCCGGAAAGGTTTTCGCCGGCACCGTCGGATGGATAACCAACACAAACGGCACGTTGCTGATGCCCGAGACGGCGGTGAAATCGCGCAGCGGGTGTATCAGCGGTTTCGCGAACACATTGGGCGCCACGCTGTAGACGGAATTGGACGCCATCAACAAGGTGTGCCCATCCGCGGGCGCCTTGGCGACGATCTCGGCGCCGACCATGCCGCCCGCGCCGGCGCGATTGTCGACCACCGCGGGTTGCCCCAGCATTTCGGCAAGCCCCGGCGCCACCGCGCGCGCGTTGATGTCGACATTACCGCCGGGCGCGAAGGGCACCACGATGCGTATGGGTTTGGACGGATACGCCTGCGCGTGCGCACCGGCGCACAACAGTGTGGCGATTAAAGGTAAGCAGCGTCGCATGGGTGGGGCCTCCAGGGTTTTAAGACGGCAGCGCGATCGGCGCGTCGATGAATATTTGATATTTTTGATTCTTGGGTTTATCGAGATCTTCCGGCTTTACATAAGTGATCGACGATTTACCGAGCAACTCGCGCGGCAAAATCATCACGCGCACAAAGGCCGTGACCATCGCCGGGCAAGCCTTGGCGTACACCGGCTCGGGCCCCGCTTCGAACCACGGTTCGAGTGGCGTGTAGCGATGCACTGCCCCTTGCGTGTGGATGTCGATGCCGCCCGCGATCAAGCAGCGGATGCCGCCGCCCTTGTGGGTGTGCGTTAACGCTTCGCCCTCGGGCGGGAATTCGACACGGTCGCAGCGCAGCAGGTATTCCCGGCTTGGGTCGAGCGGCATGGCTGCGGTGAGGAGCCTTTTGCTGGTGACGCCTGCACCGCCGGCGAGCGCATCGCTTGCGCCGGCGCGCGTGAGTTCCCAGCGCAGCGTCCAGGTGGTTAAATGCCCCGCGGCGAGTGCGGCGCCATCCGTCGTGTGAAAAGCGCTGTTGCCGCCGAGCACGCCGTTAAAGGTGTCGCTCGCCACACGCAGTCCCCCGTGGATCACGTAGATCGCGCGCACCGCATCATTCGCGGGCAACGCTAGCGCTGCCTGCGGTGCGATTTCTTCCTTGTAAATGCTGAGTTGGTGACTCATAGCCCGGCGCGCTGATCTTCGGGCAAGCCATATTTCTCTTCCAGCTTTTGTATCTCCGGCAGCCCCGCGATCTCGGTGAACTGTTGAAAATTGGCGACCTTGCCGCGCAAGCCCGCGGTGGAGCCCGTTGCCTTCAATTCACGCAGCGCGCTTTGCATCGCCGGTATCGCCGCAAGGATCACCCAGTTGGGATAAATCGCGAGCTTAAAGCCGAGCTGGCCCAATTCAATCGCGGGCAAATCGGGCGTTTTGCCGCTAGCCGCCATGTTGTAGAGCAGTGGCACGCCTTTAAAACGCTTGGCGACGATTTTCACTTCGCTGCGACCCACCGGCGCTTCGATGAACAACACATCCGCGCCGGCTTCGCGATAACGCTCGCCGCGCTCCAGCGCCGGCTCCAAGCCTTCGACCGCAATGGCATCACAGCGCGCGATGATCACGAAATCCGCATCGCGCCGCGCATCGCACGCGGCCTTGATCTTGGCCACCATTTCCGCCGTGGGGATCACGCGTTTGCCCGCGAGATGCCCGCAGCGCTTGGGCCATTGCTGATCTTCGATGTGTACGCCGGCGACGCCGGCTTTTTCGTAATCGCGTATGGTGCGCCGCGTGTTGATCGGGTTGCCGTAGCCGGTGTCGGCGTCCGCGATCACCGGCAACTCGGAAGCATCGACAATGCGGCTCGCGTTGTCGATCATTTCGTTGGCGGTGAGCAAGCCCACATCGGGCATGCCCAAGCGTGTGAGACTGGTGCCGAAGCCCGTCATGTAAACGGCTTGAAAGCCTTCCATTTTTACCAACCGCGCGGCGAAAGCGTCGGCGACGCCGGGCGCGACGATGCAGCCGGGTTGAGCTAACAGTTTGCGCATTTGGGTGGTGGCATGTTCGGGCATGGTGTCCTCGGTGAGATTGTGTGGGAATGGACTACAATTATAGACGGCGTGCGCAAGCGGGATGTGCGGCGGCATGGCGAAACGGGCAAAGCGTCGCGGAGATTGAAGCGAAAGGGAAGTGAACTTCAACGTCAAAACCTTCGCCACAGATTTCACGAATTTTCGCAGATTTTTCCGGGGTTAATCCGTGTAAATCCGTGAAATCTGTGGCAAAGGTTTTTTCTTTTAAAGGATATCCATCATGGCACTCGGACCACACAAAATCGAATACGAAGTGATCAAAGGCTGGGAGCAAATGCCCGAGGGCTATGCGTTTGTCGAAGTCGCGGGTGTCGCGTGCGATTCACTTGACCGCGTGTATGTGTTTTGCCGCGGCAAGCATCCGATCATCGTGTTCGACAAGGAGGGCAAGTTTTTAAACGCCTGGGGCGAGGGCCAGTTCGTCGGCCCGCATGGCATCTTCATCGACCGCGAAGATCACCTGTGGCTCGCCGACGATAAGAACCACGTGGTGCACAAATACACCACCGACGGCAGAAAACTGATGACGCTGGGCGAGCCGGGCAAGGCCGCCGACACCGGCTACAAAATCGGCGTCTCCCCCGTGTTGCGCGCGGCGGGGCCGTTTCATCGCGTGACCAACGTCGCGGTGCTGCCCAGTGGCGACATGTACATTGCCGACGGCTACGGCAACGCGCGCGTGCACAAGTATTCCAAGGACGGCAAGCTGCTGTTCTCGTGGGGTGAGCCCGGCGGCGGGCCGGGGCAGTTCATACTGCCGCACGGCATTGCGGTCGACAGCGCGGGCCTTGTTTACGTGGCCGACCGCGAAAACTCGCGCGTGCAAGTGTTCAAGGGCAACGGCGAATACGTGCGCGAGTGGGGTTGGCTTAATCGCCCCTACGACATTTTTATCGACGATCAGGACATGCTGCACATCGCCGAAGGCGGCTTTCACAACTACATGATGAAGCGTTCGGAAGGCCCGCTGCCCGCGCACGATCAAACCATGATTTATCCGCCGTGCGGCCACTCGCCGATCGCGCGCGTCACCGTGTGTGACCCCGACGGCAAAATCGCCGCCCAAGTCGGTGGTGAAAACCTGGTGCTGCCCGGCAACTTTGTCGCACCCCACGGCATCTGGGCGGATAAGCGCGGCGATTTTTATGTGGGCGAAGTCATCGTCAACGCCGGCGCGGTGAAGCGCATGGCGCCGTTGCGGCCGGCCGGGTTTCAGAAGTTTCGGCGGCGCGCGGGGTAGGTGCCAAGCACACGCGCTGAGGTGTGCTTGCACATTACCTGGTATCCGCATAAACTGGCTGATAATCCGGCCAAAAATCCGGCCAAATACAACGTTAACTTCTTGCCATAAAATTTTATAAATATTTGATTTTAATAAATATTTTTAAATTTAAATATGGCCAAATATCCGGCCAATTTAGTGGCCAAACACATGGCCAAAAACATGGCCAAACGCACGGCCGTATCAAAGGCCCGAAAACCCCCCGTCCGAGCCGCGGCCAAAGCCAAAGCGCTCGCCGATCGCGGCGAACACGTTAGCCGCATGGAGCCGCTGTTGCTGGCCGAAGGCTCGCGACATCGCCCGGCGCTGGCCGATCTTGCGTTCGAGCTCGCCAGCAAATCCGCAGGTTTTAAGCGCAGCCTGCCTGCTGGTTTGTCGGTGGCGCTGGCGCAAATGGTGCGCGCGATGAATTGCTACTACAGCAATCTAATCGAAGGGCGCGATACCCATCCCATCGACATCGAACGCGCGCTCAATAACGATTACAGCCAGGATGCCCAAAAACGCGATCTGCAACGCGAGGCCAAGGCGCATATCGCCGTGCAACAATGGATCGACGAAGGTGGCCTCGCCGGCGGCGCCGCAAGCGAGCAGGCCATACGTACGCTGCACCAACGTTTTTGCGAACAACTGCCCGACGAGTTACTGTGGGTGCGGGATGTAGCTTCAGATAAGCGGCTGCGCGTCGAGCCGGGCGCGTTTCGCACGCGCGATGTCAAAGTGGGGAACCTGGTGCCGGTGAGCGCCGGCGCGGTGCCGCGTTTCATGGCGCGCTACGAGGACGTGTACGCGCCGCTCGGCAAGGCCGAGGCGATCCTCGCTAGCGCCGCCATGCACCACCGGCTGGTGTGGATACATCCGTTCCTCGATGGCAATGGCCGTGTGGCGCGGCTGGCGGCACACGCGCATCTTTTCCATTGGCTCGATAGCGGCGGCGTGTGGTCCATCGCCCGCGGATTCGCGCGCAACGTCGCGCAATACAAGGCGCTGCTCGCCAATTGCGATCTACCGCGCCGCAATGACCTCGACGGGCGCGGCAATTTGAGCGAGGAAGCGCTTGCGGCGTTCACGCGTTTCTTCTTGGAGACCTGCCTCGATCAGGTGGCCTTCATGGAAGAGCTGATGCAGCCGGACCGCCTGCGCGCGCGTGTGTTGTTATGGGCTGAGGAGGAAACGCGTCTGCAAACCTTGCCGCCGCGCGCCGGGCAAATACTCGAAGCCATTTTGTATCGCGGCCAATTGCCGCGCAGCGAAATTGCCGCGCTGCTGGGTGTGGCCGAGCGCAGCGCGCGGCGGGTGACCGCGGCGCTGCTGGATTACGGCGTGTTGACGTCGGAAACCTCCAAGACGCCGTTGCGTCTGGCATTTCCCGCGCGGCTTGCGGGGCGCTGGATGCCGGGGTTGTTTCCGGAAAAGGCGGGGTAACTCGCAAACGCCGGTAGAATTGAGAAGGCAAAACACACCCACACCGTCGTTCCCGCGCAGGCGGGAACCCATAACACAGCGTCATCTGAGTCACCCTTTGGGTTTCCGCCTGCGCGGGAACGACGAGGAAAAATTTTCAAGCCAGTAAACAGAACTGAGAGGAAACAGAAATGGGCAACAGCGTACAAGACAAAGTCGTCGTAGTAACCGGCGCGGGCGGCGGCATCGGGCGTGAAATGGCGTTGGCGATGGCCGCCAACGGCGCGAAGGTGGTGGTCAACGACATCGGTGCCGCGCTCTCCGGCGCGGCGGACGCGGCCATGGAAGGCGCGGCGCAAAAAGTGGTGAACGAGATCAAGACTGCAGGTGGCACGGCGGTGGCCAACACCGATTCGGTTTCCACCTGGGCGTCTGCCGAGCACATCATCCAGTGCGCGTTGGATAACTACGGCCGCATCGACGGCGTGGTCAACAACGCCGGCATTCTGCGGGACCGCATTTTTCACAAAATGAGCGAGGACGACTGGAACTCGGTGATCGCGGTGCATCTCAACGGCGCGTTCTACATGAGCCGCGCCGCCGCCAACCCGATGCGCGCGCAGAATAGCGGCGCGTTGGTGCACATGACCTCCACTTCGGGTCTGATCGGCAACTTCGGCCAGGCGAATTACTCGGCGGCGAAACTCGGCATCGCCGCGCTCTCCAAAAGCATCGCGCTCGATCTGGGGCGTAACCGCGTGCGCTCGAACTGCATCGCGCCGTTCGCGTGGAGCCGCATGACGAGCTCCATCCCCACCAACACCCCCGAAGAAAAAGAACGCGCCGGGCAACTGCAAAAAATGGAAGCCCGCAAGGTGGCGCCGATGGCGGTGTTCCTGATCAGCGACGCCGCGGCGGAAGTCACCGGCCAGATCTTCGGCGTGCGGGCGAACGAAATCATGCTGTTCAGCCAGCCGCGCCCGATTCGGAGCGTGCATCATACGCCGGAGTGGACGCCGGAGGCGATCGCCAAAGTCGCGATTCCGTCGATGCAAAAACAGTTTTATCCGCTGGATCGGTCGCCGGATGTGGTTTGTTGGGATCCGATTTGAGCGGTTAAACCGCTGCTGTTGTAAGATTCGTGCCTGAGAGTGCTGCCTTTGGGTTTTGGAGACCCGTCAGCAGTGTGATCTCTGGTCCGTCGTTTGCGCAATCGTAGTCTTGGACACTACGATTCCCTCGGCAAAGGAAACAACGGACTATTTGGCAGGACTTTCCCAAATGCTTTTGCGTCTAATCATTTTAGGTTCTTAACTTGGAGCAAAGTCTTTGGCTAACGTCATGACAAATGCGCACAGTCGCTTTGCTTCGTCCGTGGTCATCCCGCGCGGCACGGCAACTTCTGCGAGAACTTCGTCGCGAATTGGGTAGCTTAGGCGAAGCATAGGAACTGACGATACGTCGCTGCTGGCTGTTGTTGTGTTGGCATATTTCTCCGTCGCCTGCGCTTCTGCTTTCGGACGCTTGTGTGGCCTCTGGTCTTTCCCGCTCAATGCCTTAGCGCCATTGCTTGAGGCGACACGCGCTTTGGGCCGGTATCCCGCCGGATTTTCGTTAAATGCGGCAAATTCACTGAGCAGCCGACGTAGGCGACGCTGGTACTCTCCCCGCGAAGCGGAACTTAGTTCGCTGGGATGTTTGTTGTGATATCGAAGTGCTGTTTGTTCGACGTCAATTGAGCGAACATCGTCGCCATCTTCAATGTCCTCAAGAAGTTTAGATGCGGCGGCACGTAATCCGCCGACTGTGTTTGCTTTGTAGAGACCAGTCGCTTCTGCTTTCCTCAAGAAGGCTAGAAGCGCTGATTTTGTGTAGGTCGCCGTCGAGTTCATTGATGGCCTCAAAATTTTCTGTGGTCCATCTTATAATTAAAATAATCTTTTGAAACCATTTTTTTGTTTTTTAAGACTAAAAAATTGTGGGTCTTCGGGAAGTCGTGTGGGTCAATTTCGCGAATAAATCGAGCGTTTCCCGAGTGAAGAACGGTGTTTCCAGGGTACTGCGAAACTGAGATGATTTCCGGATGG
>Ga0194132_10003646_pt1 | contig 27134 bp, 17 predicted proteins | sample TA2KigOf80mmetaG_FD_148612 | JGI IMG/M metagenome (GOLD analysis project Ga0194132, IMG submission 148612) | Freshwater microbial communities from Lake Tanganyika, Tanzania - TA2015054 Kigoma Offshore 80m | ecosystem: Environmental > Aquatic > Freshwater > Lake | place: Tanzania: Lake... | reverse complement strand
AAGACGATCACGTCCGCCCCCGCCACGGAGCACGTGCCCGCCGCCACCACCGCCATGAGTCCTCGTCTGAACATGGTTCCTCCCTCGCCGAAGCATCGACCCCGCGGCGCCGTGCCACGTCGTCCGGGACACCATGGAGTGCAAGGCTCGCTCGTCCAGCGGCTCGGTCCGTCTTGCGCCGGAACCATGCCCCTCCAGGGCAACTCGACGGACCGAGAACGACCCGCGGCTCGCGAGTCGTCGTTCCGGGGGAGCCACCCGTCGCCGACGTCTTGGTCGGATCACGACGAGGGCAGGGGCTCGAGCGATCGCACGCTCTCCGGCGCGCTCACTGGCGCGCTCGGAAGGCGCTGGAAGCAGCGAGAAGCAACAAGAAGCGACGGGAAGCGACGATCGCGCCGGCGCGTGGAGTCGCACGCAAGTGCCTACGGAGTTCGGAGATGACGCGAAACGAAGCGCCCCGAGCGGAAGCTCGGGGCGCTCGTCCAGTGGGCCTGAAAGGACTCGAACCTTCGACCTCACCCTTATCAGGGGTGCGCTCTAGCCAGCTGAGCTACAAGCCCGTCGGGTCGGCGGACCGGCGAGCCGGCCCGTCGAGGGCGGAAGTATAGCGGTCGAGGAGCAGCGGATCCGCCCGCCGTCGCGCGCCGAGACCGCCTCCTCGACCGAGCCAGATCCCGCGGCGGGTGATGCGGGACCTGACGCCGAGGCGATCGCTCACCACGCCCGCAGGTCCCCGGTCAGAGGCTCGATGAGGTCCTTGAGCGCGACGATGCCGAGCGGGCGGGCGTCCGGTCGCCCAACCACCGCGAAGCGCTGCCTCGACTGGCGGAGCCGACGGATCGCCTCGGCGGCGGGCATCTCCGCGGGCAGGAACTCGATGGGTCGCAGGAGGTCGGCGGTCGGTCGATCCCTCTCGAGGATCGCATCGATCGCCTGCAGCATGCCCCGCACCCGCCCCTGCCCATCGACCAGCGGAAGCCGGCTGAAGGGACGCTCGCGGATCACCTTGCTCCGTTCCGCCGGGCTCGCCTCGAGCCGAAGGGTGATGACCCTCGACCACGGGACCATCTCGCCGACGACGGTCCTCCGACGCATCTCGAGCGCCCGATCGACGAGGGACAGCTGCTCGCCGCTGAGGACCCCCGACCTCGCGCCCTCCTGCAGCAGGTGGGCGACCTTCTGTCGAGCGCTCGGACCCGATGGTCGCTCGTCGCCGAGGAACCTCGTCGCGAGTCCGGCGACGCCCCGCAGGAGCGCGAGCAGTCCGATCCAGGAGAGCAGGCTGCGAAGACCCACCAGAAGACCCGAGAGGCGGTAGGTCCAGCGGTCGGTGAAGGTGCGGAAGAGGTCCTTGGGCAGGACCTCCCCGAAGACGAGGAGCAGCGGGACGACGACGAGGGTGTTCACCACGACCGAGGCGACGGGACCGAGCTGCGCCCGGTCGAGGAGCGTCGCGACGGCGAGGGTCCCGATGTAGTTCACCACGTTGTTGCCGATGAGCAGCGACGCGAGGATCCGCTCCGGCTGCGCCAGCTCGTTCTGCACGCGGATCGCCCGTCGCTCGCCGCGGGCGGCGGCGACGGTGAGCCGGACGCGATTGATGGTGTAGAGCCCGGTCTCGAGACCGGAGCAGAGCGCGCTGCACCCGAGCCCGCCGAGGGCGATCGCGAGGATCGCGGCGTCTCTCGACCAGTCGGGAGTCACGGCGCGGCACTCCCCTCGTCCGAGGCGCTCAGCAGACGCACGAGCACCGTCCGCACCACGGCCCGCTCGACCCGACCGGCGGAGAGCTCGACGTTCGCGAGGCGGACCCGGTCGCCGGGATGCACCGCGCGACCGAGGCGCTCCAACATCAGCCCCCCGAGCGTCACGGCGCCCCGGCTCGCGAGCTCGGCGCCGAAGATGTCCTGCCAGTCGAGGATCCGCATCTCCCCCGGCACCTCCCAGGTCAGGGCGTCGAGCCGCCTCGGCGGCGGCAGCGTCTCCTCCTCGGGGGCGACGATCTCCCCCACGATCGCCTCGACGACGTCCTCGAGCGCCACCACCCCCGCCGTGCCGCCGAACTCGTCCACGCTCACCGCGAGGGTTCCTCCGGTCTCGCGGAAGCGAACCAGCAGTGCCTCGACGGAGGCGATCTCCGGGACGAAGGCGATCGGCTCGAGGTAGGTCTCGAGCGATCGGCGTGGCCCCTCCGCGAGGAGGTAGCGCTTCACGGGCAGCAGCCCGATCAGGTGATCGACGTCGCCCCGGCAGACCGGAAGACGCGAGAGCCTCGCCCGCTGCACGGTCGCGCGGATCCGTCGCTCGTCGGCGTCGATGGGGAGGACTTCCATGCGGACGCGCGGGACGTGCACGTCGCGCACGCGGAGGCGCTGGAGCCTCACGACGTCGAGCAGGAGCTCCTGCTCGTGGCTCTCGAGGAGCCCCTGACGCGCCGAGATCTCGAGCAGCGCGCCGAGCTCCTCCTCGCCCAGCTCCGGAGGGGCGGTGCGCGGCGCCGTGAGCCGCGCAAGCGGCTCCACGACGAGCCTCGACATCGCCGCGCGGACCGGGAGGATGAGCCGGTGGAGCGCGAGGAGCGGCGTCGCCACGAGCGTCGCCACCATGCTTCGCCGCGACTCGCCGGCGAGCTTCGGGACGATCTCCCCGCACAGGATGAGCATGAGGAGGGTCCCGACCGCGAAGCCCACCTCGAGCACGACCGACCCCTCGACCCGCACGAGGAGCACGGAGCTGACCACGAAGTAGAGGGTGTTCACCGTCACGTTGCCGAGGAGCAGCGTGAGCAGGAGCATCCGAGGGTCCGCGAGCAGCGACTCCACCGCGCGTCCCGCGATGGGGTGACCGCGGCGGAGCGCGAGACGCTCGTTCTCGCTCATCCCGAAGAGTGCCGTCTCCGACGCCGAGAAGAAGCCGCTTCCCGCGAGGAGCGGAAGCAGCATCGCGAGCAGGATGAGGTCGGTCGCGCCGAGGGAGACCACCGGCGGGGCTCCCGCCATGGCGATCATGGCGACGACTCCCGACGCGTCCGCCATTCCTCGAGCAGACGATCGAGCGTGCGGATCACGTGGAGCGCCGCGCGGATTCGCCCGGCGGTCGCCGGATCCGGCTCCGCGGTCGTGCGGGCGAACTCCGTCCCGACGAGGTCGAGCACGCGACGCCGCTCCTCGCGCAGGTCCTCGAGCTCGCGGTCGAGCGTGCCCCGATCGCTCGACGCGGCGGCGTGCTCCAGCCGCTCGCGGCGCTCCAACATCTCGGCGAGGAACTCCTGCGGGAGCGCCGCGGCGCGCCCCTCGGCGAGCGTCGCCCGCCGGTCGAGCAACGCCTCGGCGCGACGGAAGGGATCCCGCAGGATCCGCCGCGCCTCGTTGAGGAGCGCGGTCGCGCGCACCGCCTCCGCGGCCTGCACGGGGTCGCCGGCTCGATCGGGATGCGCGCGGGCGGAGCGGGCAAGCCATGCCCGGTCGATCTGCTCGACGCCGAGGTCGAATCGTGGCTCGAGCCCGAGCAGGACGAAGGGGTCCTCCGCCATGGGATCACTCGGTGCCCGCGACCCGCTCGATTTCCTCGTAGCTCGTGTGCCCCTGCGCCACGAGCTGGAACCCGAACTGCTGGAGGCTGGTGAAGAGGTTGTTCCGCAGCACGTCACGGATTCCCTGGATGGTCGGGTTCTTGAGGACCACGTCGCGGAGGGGATCGGAGAACTCGAGCAGCTCGAAGAGCGCCCGCCGACCGACGAATCCGGTCTGCAGGCACTCGATGCAGCCCTGCGGCGCGTAGATCTCGGGAACGCCCCCGAGGAACTGCCCCATCTTGAGGCTCTGCTGGGGCGTCGCGCGGACCGGTCGCCGGCACGCGACGCAGAGGAGCCGCACGAGCCGCTGCGCGATGATCATGTTGATGGCGCTCGCGACGAGGTACTGCTCCACCCCGAGGTCGAGCAGGCGGAAGATCGCCCCGATGGTGTCCTTCGCGTGCACCGTCGAGTAGACGAGATGCCCGGTCATCGCCGCCTGCATGGCGACGTTCGCGGTCTCGATGTCGCGGATCTCGCCGACGTAGATCACGTCGGGATCCTGCCGCAGCACCGAGCGGAGGATGTTCGCGAAGGTGTGCCCCTGCTTGCCGTCGATCGGGATCTGCGTCGCGCCCGGCAGCTGGTACTCGACCGGATCCTCGATGGTGATCGCGTTCCGCTGCTCGACGTCGATCTCGCGGAGGCAGGAGTAGAGCGTCGTGGTCTTGCCGCTTCCGGTCGGACCGCAGGCGAGAAGCAGTCCGGCGTCTCGGGTCGCGATGCGCCGGAGCTTCTCGTACATCCAGGGAAGCAGGCCGAGCTCGTGGAGGCGGTTGGGGGCGTTGCTCGAGTCGAGCACCCGCACGACGAGCTTCTGCCCGTGCACGGAGGGCGTGAAGCTCACGCGATAGTCCACCCTTCGCCCGGGGATGCTCACCGAGAAGTGCCCATCCTGCACCGCGGGCTTCTGGCTGGTGTCCATCTCGCAGAGGATCTTCACCATGCCGACCACCCGCTTCGCGATCGCCGTCGACAACTCGGCGGCGGTCAGCATGTAGCCATCGACGCGGAGCCGCACGGTCGCGGAGTCGCCCTTCGGCTCGAGGTGGAGATCGGTCGCCCGCGCACGAAAGCAGGCGAGCAGGAGAAGCCGGAAGACCCGGACGCTCTCGGCGGACTCCCCCTCGCCGCCTGCCGAGCGAGGAGGATGGACGGTGACCCCGCGGCAGTCGACCAGACCGATGTCCGCGACCTCGAAGCTGCGGTCCGGGGCGCCGTCGATGATCGAGAGGAGCTGCCGCTCGTAGTCGGTCTTCGGCGCACCGACGAGCTCCTTGAGGTCCACGTCGAGCGTCGCGTTGTCATAGGCCTGCCGCTTCGCGTTGGACGCGGCGGCGGCGAAGTCGGGAGTCTGGCGCTTCCTCGTCGGAGCACCCTCCTCCGGATCGATGTACTCGATGGAGAGACCGCCGATCTCGATGCGGTCACCATTGCGAAGGACCCGCTCGGAGACGCGAACGCCGTTCACCTTGGTCCCGTTGCGGGATCCGAGATCGACGACCCGGAACCCCTCGCCGTAGCGCTCCACATGGCAGTGTCGCCGGCTGAGCCGATCATCCGCGGCGTGCACGGTGCACTCCGGGTGCCGCCCGACGACCACCGGCTCGCCGTCGACGGAGAGGTCGATCCGACGGTGACCTTGCGTCGTGCGAACGTCCAGATGCGCCATGGGGAGTTCCGTTCCGTTCGATCCGATCGAGCACGCCGCGTGCCGACCGACTCGCGATTCCGGCGAGGACGGCAGCCGAATCTTCTGCCCGCGAACCAGTCCCCTCCGCCAGCCAGAGGATACGGGACGGGTCCCCCTGCGAAGGCGTCTCCCAGGGAGCCGCTCGCCGTTCATCCGTCACTGGCAAACGAAGGCGAGACTTCGGTCGCTCGCACGACGCAATCTCGTGCCCGATGACTCAATCTCTCCGCTGCCTCCGGGGGATTGCTTGCCATGGCGAGCAACTGCCCGCCGCTGGCACGCGACCACGAACGCCGCGTGAAGGAGAACCGTCAGCGAGGACCCGAACCACCCGACCGGGGTCCGCCGTCGGGGCGTGGGCCTGGAGGTCCTCCAGCGGGGCGACCTCCCCCTCCCCCGGGGGCACCGCCGCCACCTCCGCCTGAACCGCCGCCAGGACGACCAAAGCCGCGCCGAGGATTCCGGCTCGAGCCACGCCGGGGGTTGAGTCCCATCGCCCTCGGCCCGAGAGGACCACTTCGAAGTTCCTTGAAGGTCGCCGGCTTCCCGCCCTTCTTCGGAATCGCCTCATTGATCACGAGCGCACGCCCCCGCAACTTCGTGCCAGCGAGCGACTCGATCGCCAACCGGGCGCGGAGATCGTCGCGGATCATGATGATCGCGAAGCCTCGGCGCTTGCCGGTCGCCTTGTCCTCGGCGAGCGCAATGTCCTCGATCGGTCCGAACCGCTGAAAGAGCCTCTGAAGGTCCTCTCGCTCGGTTCGGTAGTCAAGGTTGCCGACGTAGATCTTGAACATGCGGTCTCACCCTTCCCCGTCGACCGCAGCGTCCGCGGGCGACGTCAAGGCGTCAATCCCCCCTTCGAACGAAAAGAGCCTCGCCGGGTTTCCCCGGCGAGGCCCAAAAGTCGGCGATGACCTACTTTCCCGCGTTGCAGTATCATCGGCGAGTCGAGCTTAACTTCTGTGTTCGGGATGGGAACAGGTGTGACCTCGACCCTATCGTCACCGACAAGTCCCCTCCCCAGTGGCGACCGGGGAGGGGAGCAATGACCATGTCGCGTTCGTCGTCGTCCACGACGGAACACTGAGAACATGAGCAGCCGGACGGCCCGCACCCAGCGTCGAGGATCGACGGGGCGCGGTCAGCACGGCCAAGCCGTTGACCGTTAGTACCGCTACGCTGAGCAGGTTTCCCTGCGTGCACGCGCGGCCTATCAACCCGGTAGTCTCCCGGGGGTCTACGTCTTGCGACAGCAACACTTATCTTCAGGTGGGCTTCCCGCTTAGATGCTTTCAGCGGTTATCCCTGCCGCACTTAGCTACCCAGCGATGGACCGAGCGGTCCAGCTGGCACACCAGGGGTGCGTCCATCCCAATCCTCTCGTACTAAGGATGTCTCCTGTCAATGTTGCAACGCCCACGGCAGATAGGGACCGACCTGGCTCACGCCGGTCTGAACCCAGCTCGCGTACCACTTTAATAGGCGAACAGCCTAACCCTTGGGACCGCCTTCAGCCCCAGGATGTGATGAGCCGACATCGAGGTGCCAAACCGCTCCGCCGCTATGGACGCTCGGGAGCGATCAGCCTGTTATCCCCGGGGTACCTTTTATCCGTTGAGCGACGACCCTTCCACACAGAATCGCCGGATCACTAGAGCCCTCTTTCGAGACTGCTTGCCCTGTCTGGCTCGCAGTAAAGCTGGCTTATGCTCTTGCACTCTAAAATGCGGTTGCCAACCGCACTGAGCCAACCTTTGCACTCCTCCGTTACATTTTGGGAGGAGACCGCCCCAGTCAAACTGCCCGGCATGCAGTGTCCCCCGCCCGGCTTCACGGGAATCGGGGTTAGGCCACGAACGAGTTCAGGGTGGTATTTCACTGATGGCTCCACCGGACCCGAGAGTCCAGCTTCAAAGCCTCCCACCTATGCTACGCAGCACCCATCCATGACCACTACAAGCGTACAGTCAAGGTCCACGGGGTCTTTCCGTCTTGCCGCGGGTAGGCGGCATCTTCACCGCCACTACTAATTCACCGAGTCGGTTGTGGAGACAGCGCTCCAGTGATTACGCCATTCATGCGCGTCGGAACTTACCCGACAAGGAACTTCGCTACCTTAGGACCGTCATAGTTACGGCCGCCGTTTACCGGCGCTTCAGTCGCCAGCTTCGCATTGCTGCTAACCGGCTCCTTTGACGTTCCGGCACCGGGCAGGCGTCACACTGTATACGTCCTCTTGCGAGTTAGCACAGTGCTGTGTTTTTGATAAACAGTTCCCAGAGCCTCTTCTCTGCGCCCTCTGTTTCCAGGAGGGCCCCCTTATTGCGAACGTACGGGGTTAACTTGCCTAGTTCCTTCACAACCGTTTGCTCGAGCGCCTGAGGCTTTTCGCCACGCCCACCTGTGTCAGTTTTGGTACGGCTTGGTTGCTCGTCACCGGACGGCTTTTCTTGGAACCGCTTCGTCTCGCATCGGCCTAGAAGGCCTGGACGCTTCACTGTCCCGCCAAGACTCCGCGATCCGTCACGCCGGATCAACCTTGCAACCAAGGGCCGGAATGTTCACCGGCTGTCCATCGACTACGCCTTTCGGCCTCGCCTTAGGAACCGCCTAACCCTGGGCGGAATTACCTTCCCCAGGAAACCTTGGGCTTTCGGCGACGGGGATTCTCACCCCGTTTATCGTTACTCAAGCCGACATATTCACTTCCTGTCGCTCCACCAACCCTAACGGGAAAGCTTCGACGCTGACAGGAACGCTCCTCTACCCCCGCACAAGGCGGGCCGCAGATTCGGTACACCTCTTATTCCCGATCATTATCGGCGCTGGATTCCTCGACCAGTAAGCTGTTACGCACTTTTTAAATGGTGGCTGCTTCTAAGCCAACATCCTGGCTGTCACGGCAATCCAACTACCTTTAGAACTTAGAGGCGTTTAGGGACCTTAACTGGCGGTCTGGGTTGTTTCCCTTTCGACCACGGAGATTATCCCCCATAGTCTTACTCCCACGATTCGGTGCACGGTATTCGGAGTTTGGTTGGGGTGAGTAGGCTTGTGGCCCCTCAGCCCCATCCAGTCGCTCTACCCCCGCGCACTAGTTCGTGAGGCTAGTCCAAAAACTATTTCGAGGAGAACGAGATATCTCCAGTTATGATTAGACTTTAACTCCTCCCCACAGGTCATGCCAGAACTTTTCAACGTTCACGGCTTCGGTCCTCCAGGAGGTATTACCCTCCCTTCAACCTGCCCATGGGTAGATCAACTGGTTTCGCGTCTGCTCCCTGCGACTCGACGCCCTTTCAAGACTCGGTTTCCCTTCGGCTGCGCTGGGTTTCAGCTTAGCCTTGCCGCAGAGAGCAACTCGTCGGCTCATTATGCAAAAGGCACGCCGTCACCCCTTGCGGGGCTTCGACCGCTGTGTAGGCACATGGTTTCAGGTACTTTTCACTCCCCTTGTCGGGGTGCTTTTCACCATTCAGTCGCCTTACTGGTTCACTATCGGTCGTCGAGGAGTACTCAGGCTTGGAGGGTGGTCCCCCCATGTTCGGTCCGGGTTCCACGAGCCCGAACCTACTCGAGGCCACGTTGACCACGACGCTACAGGACTATCACCTTCTGTGGTCCGTCTTTCCAGACGGTTCAAGTCGCTTGTCAACTGATCCGCGTTCGCTCGGCGCTACTGACGGAGTCGCGGTTGCTTTCCTTTCCTCTAGGTACTAAGATGTTTCAGTTCCCTAGGTTCGCTTCACGTGCCCTATGAATTCAGGCACGGATGACCCTTGCGGGCCGGGTTGCCCCATTCGGAGATCCCAGGATCAATGCTCGGTTACCAGCTCCCCTGGGCTTTTCGCAGGTTCCAACGTCCTTCATCGCCTCTCGACGCCAAGGCATCCACCATGTGCCCTTGATGGCTTGACCGTGCTGACCTCGCCTCGGCGAATGCCTCGACGTGGTCCACGGTGCTTCGCCTGAACAACACCACTCGTTCAGGACGACGTCGCGGGACTTCCCGCGACGGCCGCTCAAGCTGCTCATTTTCACTCGGTATTCGTCCGGACTCCGGAGCCGAGGTTCGGGGAGAACCAACGGTCCGAGCATCCGGACTCGCGACATGGTCTGCACTTGTCAAGGAGCTGAACTCGCGACGGAACTTACGTTCCGGCAACGAGATCCCTCGTCGGGGAGCAAGTCTCTCCCGGACGAGGGATCGAACAGAATAGCGAGGTCGAAACGCCTGTCAATGCCCTTGAGCCTGCCCCGCAAGATTTTTCGCACCCCGCGTTCCCGGATCGTCATTCGGACCCAGTCGATCCTCACCCCCCGAAGCTCCCACGGCGACCACGGGCGGTCCGACCGCAGGTCAGCGTGCCCGCCGCCCGGCCGAGAGATCGCCCTCGAGGTCCACTCCTGCGGTCCTGTGCCGCTGTGCCCCGCTCTGCCCCAATCTGCCCTTCCCCCTTCTGCCCTTCCCCCTTCTGCCCCGCCGCCCCTGCCCCGCCCGGCCCTGCTCTTGCCTCCTCTGCGAACCCCAGTCCGCACGAACCACGTTCAAGGACGCCAGTGGTCCTCGGCCCTTCTGGGGGGGTGTCCAAGACTTCCGCAAGACTTCCGCAAGACTTCCGCAAGACTTCCGCAAGACTTCCGCAAGACTTCCGCAAGACAGGCGAGCGACGTCGGCCCCAAGCCAAGCGAACCACCGGCTCGGGTCCGTCAGCCTCCGGTCGACTCGTCCTGCTTTGCGGCTTCGACTTCGTCGGCAAACTTCCTCCGCAGCGGATTGCCGCGGTCCGACTCAGGGAGTCGCTCTTCCCGGTCGATCGCGCCGAGCCGTCCGACCAACACCACCACGCCTCGGGTCCGCTCGTTTCCGCTGACCTGGTCCCGCGAGGGGTCCTCGATGATGTCCATGACGTACCACCCGGTCGAGAAGTCGATCTGGGCGTCCGGCTGACCAGCACGCCGCACCGACTCCACGCCCCCGATGACGTCACCCGGCTGGACGCTGAAGGTCGCCGACCGACGGAGCCCATCCCGGAAGGCGAACACCTCGATGGTCGCCGTTCCGAGACCGAGGCTGCCCTCGCCGGGCGTCGCCCTCGTCAGGAAGAAGCCGACGGGCGGCGACACCTGCACCGGCGCGGACCAGTCGCTGAACGCCGTTCCAAGCGTGAAGCCAGACGCGAGCGACTGCTGCTGAGGCACCATCTGGTTGGTGCGGGCGAAGAACGGGTTGTAGACGTCGATCCGCGCGCGGTACCGATAGGTCCGGTTCGGCTCCACGCCGAGGTCATGCGTCCAGACGACGATCGACGGGTCCTTGTCCATGGAGGGCAACGCCACGGCAGCACCGCCGCTCGCAAGCCCCGGCGCCACCTTGGAGAGATCCGACTCGGTCCTCGAGATCGACGTCGCGATGGTCTCAAGCCGCTTCGTGAGCGCGATGCGACGCCGCTTGGTCGCCTCGTCCTGCGCGGCATCCCCCGTGCCGCGGCGTCCCTGCATGCCGCTTCCGGACCCGAGTCCGCCGCCGCGCGGTGGCGCCGTGCCTCCGCCTCCGCCCGCGCCACCGTCTCCGGCATCGCGCCCGCCGCCGCGACCGCTCGGACGATCACCCGGCTTCTGCTCGTCGTCCCGGACCGGACCTCCCAGCTCGTCGAGACGCGACTTGGTCCTCGCCTCGTCCTGCCGCAGCCGCTGGAGCTCGCGACGCAGCCGTCGGACTTCATCGCTCACCGCAGGCGCCGCCGCATCGCTCGGGGCGGTCGCCTCGACAGGAAGCGGCGCGACGAAGTTCGAGTTCCGGGTGGCGACGAACTCGGGCTGCAGGATCTCGAGCTGCCGCGCCGCCTGCGAAAGTTCCTCGAACATCGCGTCGCGAAGCGCCGCATCCGCCGTCGCCGCGTCGGCGCGGAAGGAGTCCTGCGTCGGGAAGGCGGGAACCACCACCGACTCGGCCCACTGACCGTTCGCCAGCTCCTGCCGCTCGAAGACCACGTCGACGAGGTAGAGCCTCTCGTTGAACCAGAGCGACGGCACCGCCTGACGGGCGGGGCTCGCGCGAGGCTGGCTTCGCTGCAGCTCCTCCCGAAGCGCCGCGAGGTCAACGATCGCCGAGGGCGAGATCCAGGTGACGTCGAGTTCGCCGACCGCACCGTCGAATCGACCCCCGAGCGGCTGCAGCTGCTGCCAGCCCTCCTCGGTCAGGGCATCCGCGGTCTGGACGATCTCGCCCATCGCGACGCCGGAGAAGCGAGGCTCGTAGTACCAGACCACCTCGGCGATGTCGCTCGGCACCAGCGCCGACGCCAGCGAGGGACGGCTCGGAGCGAGTCCGCCTGCATCGAGCAGCGGAGCCGTCATGTCCTCGCGGAACGACTCGACGACGAGGGGTACCTCGCCCTCGAAGAGATCCACGCCGGAGGGGGCGTCGTCGCGGAGTCGATCGGCAAGCTGCTGCGCCCGTTGGCGGAGCAGACCGTTGACCTCGCCGACGCCGACCTCGCGGTTGTCCACGCGGACCGTCGAGCCGCCCCCGAGGAACTGCAGGGCGATGACCGCCACGAGGATCAGCACCGCGAGTCCGAGGACGAACTTCTCGGCGTGCAGCTCGAAGAACGAGATTCCCTTGACCTTCATGTGGAGCCTCTTGGGTTCCGATCCAACCTGACGCGGCGCTCGCGCCGCACCGCCTCGATCCTGCGACTCACCCCTCGCCCATCGGGGCGATGCCGCCGCCGATGCCGAGGGCGGCCCGCAGGTCACCCGGCATGAACGGCGCGGTCCACTCCCGCAACCACACCGTCTCGATGAGCAACGTCACCTCGGAGACGGGATCCGTGCCGTAGATGTACCCCTGACCCGCGGCGTCGAAGGCGTCCGCCGGACGAAGCTTCACGTCGAGGACCGTCATGAAATTCCGCCTCGCGAGGGCGTCGAAGAGCCTTGGCAACTTCGCGGTGGAGACCACCGCGACGAGCTCGACGAGCCGCACGTCGTAGATCGAGTTGCTGACGCGCCCCGTGAAGCTCCGCGCGAAGTCGAGCGGCGCCTCCACGCTCGCGTCGATCGTCATCGGACCGAGGGCGGCGTCCTCGCTTGGGGGCGGGGGCGAACCCTCGCCGCCCGCGTCAGACCCATCGATCCCCCGCCGACCGGGAACGCCATCTCCGGTGAACCCGGATCCCGGCGACCCCTCGCCGCCCCCGCGGGCACCCGGCAGCTCGTCGAGCACCATCAACTGCACCACCCGCTTGACCGGGCTCTCGACGACGCTCGCCGCGCCGGCGTTCGCGATCGCGATCGCCTCCAGCACGTCCTCGGTCATCCAGAACCGCCACTGCCAGTCAAAGAGCATCGACGTCGCCACCTGAGTCCGCGTCGGCTCGCCGGGGACGTCCAGCACCTCCGGCGACGCGTAGAACGACAGCTCGCGGGCCCGCTCGCCGTAGCGCACGAGTCGAGTCTTCAGCAGCTCCGCGTCGAGGTCGGCGAGCTCGCGGGCATCGAGCTCGGCACGCGACCGCTTGCGGATCGTGTTCGTGATGAACTGCGCCTCCCGCCTCTCGAGCTCGGCGCCGACCGCGTCGGGCGCCGGCGGTCCGCCCGCCCGAAGACGCGCCAGCAGGTCCGCGTACGCCTTCACGACCTTGGCATGCACCTCGAACTGGATCGTCTCCCGCTGGCTCTTCGGCGGCTGCGGGAACGCCTCGGGGGACACCACGCCTCGCCCCTTGCGGTTGTGCTCCACCGCGAGACCCCGCACCGCCTCCGCGTCCGCCTGCAGCTTCGTGGAGGCGGATCGGTACTGCTCGAGCAGCGACGCGTTGACCACGCCGCTTCCAGCGCGGGGCTCCTGCCCCGGGACGTCGAGTTGCACCGAGGTCCGCTCGAAGCCGGCGATCTCGGTCACCTTGCGTGCCCGTTCCTCCGCGGTCTTCTGCACGCTCGACTCGATCGCGCCGGAGAACCAAGGCGCGAGCCCGAGCGTGACCACGATCACTCCGCCGCAGGCGACGATCACCCAGTTGCCGCGGACCCACTGAAGGATCTTGTTCATGACTCGCTCGCGTCTCCTTCGGTCGGCTCCGAGCCATCGCCGCCGACGGTCGGGGCGCCGCCGATCAGCTCGACCGTGAACGTGATCACGCCCTGATGAAACTTCTGTCCGTCGGCATACAGCGACGGCATCCCGGGAATCGGTGCCAGCTTGTCGAGGTCGACCTTCGCCGCCTCTCCCTCCGGCGTCCCGCCACCGCCGCGACTGCGACCGCCCCGTCGGGTGGTGGGACCGGTGGGCACGTCCCGCCCATCCTGATCCGGCACGAATCCGCCGTCCGCGCCAGCGCCGCCGAGCATGCCGCTGCCGCCCGCCTTGACCTGCCCGCCGCCCGTGCGACGTCCCTTCATCTCGCCGCCGCCGGCGCCGGTCGCGCTGCCGAACGACGCGCCGCCGACGAACTCGTCTCCTCCTTGGTCTCGGTCCGCCGGACGCGTCCCCGTCGCTGCCCCGGCGTCCGCGCCAGCGCCCGAAGCCTGCCCTGCCGTCAGCGTGACGAGCCGGTCGACGTTCAGGGAGACGGTGTTCTCCACGATCTTGTAGGGAACGCCCGACCGATCCTCGCGGGCCGCCTTGCGAAGCCACTCGCAGACGGTGGTGTTGAGGAAGTCCTGCGGGTCGCGATGGCTGAACTCCACCGCCATGGTCACCGCGATCCGACGGGTTCCCTGCTGGTTCGAGTACCGCGCGCCGAGGTCCTCGAGCATCACCCAGCGGCGGTCCTGCGGGGCGATCGCGGTGATCGCGGCGAGGTCCCCGGCGACGAGCGCCGGCTGCGGACCAGCCGACTTGAGGGCGTCATGCACGTCGCGGACGAGGTGAGGCCAGACCTCGCGGTAGTCGACCAGCCGCCGCATGTTCTCGGCGGTGAAGCCGTAGCGACCAGACTGCTGGATCTCGTCGAGGCTGCTCTTCGCCTGCTTCGCCTTGTTGAGGGCGCTCTGCACGATCTGGTCGGTCTCGAGCTTGCCCGACTCGATCGCCTGACCGCCGAGAAGTCCGCGGACGAACATCAGGGCGCCCGCGGCGACGACCACGCCCGCCGCCGCCACGAACCAGCGGTTCTTCTTCGCCCAGACCTGCTGCCGCAGCACCGGCACCGGGGCGAGGTTCACCTCGATCTCCGCGAGCCCGACGCCCTGCAGCGACAGCCCGTAGGCGGTCGCGAGGTTCACCGTCGCGGCGGAGAACTCCGCGCCGCCCGCGCCCGGCACCGAGATGCGGCGGAACTCATCGAGCCGCGCGATCTCGCACTGCAGCTGCTGACCGAGGAACTTTCGAAGTCCGGGGATCCGGAAGGTCGAGCCGACGCCGACGATGTCCGAGAGCGTGGCGCCACGGTTGAGGCTCTGGTAGTAGCTCAGCGACTTCTGGATGTCGTTCACCAGGTCGCCGAAGACCGGTCGCATCGCCTGCATGATCTGCCGCGCGTACTTGCTCGCGGCGGACTCGAGCTTCAGCTTCTCCGCCTTGGAGTAGGGCATCTTGAAGCTCTCGGCGATCGCATCGGTGAAGTGCGTGCCGCCGAGCGGGAAGGTCCGGACCCACGCCTTGCCCTTCTCCGCGACGATGAGGTCGCTCGCCGTGGTGCCGATGTCGAGGATGACCAGCGGTCCAGCGGGGCGGTCCTTCAGTCCGAGGTCATAGGAGACCGCGTTGTAGGCGGCGATCGGGCTGACCGTCACGACCTGCGGCTGGATGCCAAGCTCGCCCCAGAGCGAGATGAGGTGCGCGAGGCGCTCCTTGGTGATCGCGAAGATGCCGACCTCGACCTCCGGCGAGTCGGTGCCGGCGCCGAAGGTCTGGTAGTCCCACTCCACGTCCTCGATCGGGAACGGGATCTGCTGCACCGCCTCGAAGCGCACGATGTCGGGAATCTTCTTTGGCTCGACCGGCGGCAACTTCGCGAAGCGGGCGAACGCGAGGTGACCCGGGACCGACATGACGATCGTCTGGTTCCGAAGATCCTTCTGGCTGATGAGCTCGCCGAGGCCGATCCGGATCATCTCGTCCTGCTGCAGGTCCGGGGTGGTGAGCACCTTGCGGTGAGGGATCACGACGAAGTCGGTGACCCGAACCTCATCCCCCTGACGCTCGAGCCGAAGCGCCTTGATCGCGAACGCTCCGACCTCGATGCCCCACGCCGACCGTGTCGCTGCCATTCGAGCCTCCAGACTCGGGACCGTCCTGCTGCCGCCTTCGCGAAGGGACTCCGGCGAACCTTCCGGGACGCACCTCGGCACGTCCCGTCCGAACCAGATCCTCACGGCGCCAGCGCGGAACTCGGATCATAACGCGATCCGCGTCATCGCCGGTCGCCTCGACAAGTCTCCGCGAGCCGCATGGTCCCGGTCGTCGGCGCGGTCCCGAGCTCCGATCCGGTGTTCACGTCCGTCGCGGAGGCACGCCCCGCCGGACCGCCGCTCGGTCGCGACGGTCGACGGGCAAGATTGGCTACGGACGATCTTCCGAACTTGTTGCGACTTCCTCGCCTGCGGGCTAGTGGCTCGAGCGAGGCTGCGGTAGGCTCCCAACTCCCTCCGTGCCGCCCGCGTCGTGAGCAGTCATGACCCCTGACGACAACCTTCTTCCGCCGGACCCGCCCGCCGCCGAGACCAAGCGGTCTCGCGGATCCATGGACGCCGACCTCCAGGCCGAGATCGACGCCGCGCTCGCGGGCATGAGCGTCGCGGACATGCTCGACGACGCCGGACCTGCGACCCGCTCGATGGCGCCGGGCATGAGGAACACCCGCCGCGGCAAGGTCGTGCGGATCCACGGCGGTGACGTGTTCGTCGAGTTCGGACCCAAGAGCCAAGGGGTCTGCCCTGCCTCCCAGTTCGACGCGCCGCCCGAGGTGGGCTCGACCGTCGAGTTCGTGGTGGAGCGGCTCGACGCCTTCGAGGGGCTGCTGATCCTCTCCCTTCCCGGCGCCGTCCAGAAGGCGGACTGGGGCTCGCTCGCGGTCGGGCAGATCGTCGACGCCCGGTGCACGGGCATGAACAAGGGCGGGCTCGAGATGGAAGTCGCTCATCACCGCGGGTTCATGCCGGCGGGTCAGAGCGACATCCGTCCGCTGCCGGACATCTCCGTGCTTCTTGGGCAGAAATTCGCCTGCAAGATCCTCGAGCTCCGCAAGGAGAAGGGGCGGCTGATCCTCAGTCGGCGGGCGGTCCTCCTCGAGGAGCGCGAGAAGCAGCGGCAGAACATGCTTGCGACCCTCGACGTCGGGCAGGTCCGGTCCGCGACCATCGTCGGCGTCCAGCCCTACGGCGCGTTTGCCGACCTCGGCGGCATCGACGGGCTGATCCCGATCTCCGAGCTCGCCCATGACCGCCTTCGTCACGCCTCCGACGCGGTGAAGGTCGGCGACGCGGTGGACGTGAAGATCATCGCCCTCGACCTTGCCCAGCAGCCGCCGCGGATCACCCTCTCCCGCAAGCAGGTGATGACGAATCCGCTTGCCGAGGCGATCAAGGACCTCGCCGCGGGACAGACCGTCTCCGGTCGCGTCGCCCGCCTCGCCGACTTCGGCGCGTTCATCGAGCTCGCCCCGGGCGTCGAGGGGCTCGTCCACATCTCCGAGGTCAGCCACGAGCGGATTCCCTCCGTCGCGAAGGTCCTCCGCGTGAACGAGGTCGTGCAGGCGAAGGTGCTCTCGGTCGACTCCGATCGTGCCCGCATCAGCCTCTCGATCAAGGCGCTCAAGGATGCCCCCGCAAGGCGGGATCAGGGCAAGGGCGACGAGCGGGACGCCTCCGTGATGCGGGAGGAGGATCCCGCGATGCGGAAGCTTCGGGCGAAGTTCAGCGGTCAGCTCAAGGGCGGCATCGGCTGATCCTCCTGCTGACGGTGGACTCGAGAGATCCGAAGCACGAGGAGCGGGTCGCGGCGAGCCGCCGTCGACATGTTGCCTCTCAGAACGGATCCTGACCCCGCTCGAGGCAGTCGATGACGCGACGAAGCGATGCCTCGTCGAGCGTCGCGACCGGCTCGCCGGTGACGAGGTCGCGACGCCCCGGCGAGACTTGGGCGGGCGGGCACCGGACCAGAGTGACCTCGACGCCCTCGTCGTGGAACCGCAGGCGGTCGAGCCGCCCGACCTGGCACTTCATCGAGTCGAACTCCGGCTCCGGAAACCCGAAGCCGACCAGCACCTCCGCGAGGTCGCCGATCGGGCGGGCGGTCTCGACCCGGAGGGAGAGCGACGGATCGCCGTCGAGAAGCCCCTGCGCCGCCCGTCCGGCGAGCACCACCCGCTCGCCGGCAAGTCCCTCCATGACCTCGAGCGCCCGCCGCAGCACCTCGGCCTGCCACTGCAGGTAGCCCTCGCGCCCGAGCCGCTCCTCGGCGAGACCTCGCAGGTGGCGACGCACGTGGTTGGCGGTGGGACGGGGCGCGTCCGGATGCCGGGCGGCGGTCGACTCGATCGCGGACTCGATCGATCCCGAGGTGCCGGCGTCGAAGCGTCGCGCCGCTTCCTCCGCGTGGGGGTCCGCCTCGCGGCGCCTCCGACCGCGTCGAGATCCTCCGCCATCCCGCGCTCGGCTCATGCGGCGACTGTAGGGACCCGCACGCCGCGACGACCCGGTCTCGCGGCGCTCCTCGTACGATCGAGCGATGCTTCGACTTGCCCCTCACGAGTGCCGCGTCCTCGGCGTGCTGGTCGAGAAGGCGCTCACCGTCCCCGCCCAGTACCCCTTGACGCTCAACTCGCTCGTCCTCGGGTCGAACCAGCGGAACAACCGGGATCCGGTCACCGACCTCGACGAGGAGCGCGTGCTCGCCGCGCTCGACTCGCTGCGGGCGAAGGGACTCGTCCATGAGGTGAGCCTCTCCGGCAGCCGCGTGCCGAAGTACCGCCACCTCGCCCGCGAGGTCCTCTCGGTCTCGACCGCCGAGCTCGTGCTGCTCGCCGAGCTCCTGCTCCGGGGTCCGCAGACCGCGGGGGAGCTTCGAAGCCGCGCGGGACGCATGCATCCGCTCGAGTCGATGGAGGTGGTCGGCAACCTGCTCGAGTCGCTCCGGACCCGCGAGGCGCCCCTCGTCGAGGAGCTCGCGCCGATCCCGGGAACCCGCGCGGCGCGATTCCGGCAGCTGCTCTGCCCGGACCTTCATCCGATCGACGCGGCGCCGCCTTCGCCGACCCGGACCGCCACGGGGGATGAAGGCGACCTGTCGAGGCGCGTCGCCGAGCTCAAGCGCCGCCTCGAGGCGGTCGAGGGCGAGGTCCGGCAGCTCCGCGGTCAGACCTGATCGCTTCGGAGCCTCCACGGGCGCCGGCGGTCGAGCGCTCAGCGGGCTCGACGGGCGGCGTCGATCGCCTCGGCGATCCGGTCGCCCTGCGGAACCCGACCGCGGGCGGGCGCGATCTCCTCCGGTCGGGTCCCGTCCGTCGCCTGCCGCAGGAAGAGGTAGATCCGCACGCCGCCGTCGAAGATCCATGCCAGCACATAGGCGCCCACCAGCCAGCGGGCGAGCGTGCACCACACCGAGATCGCCGTCGCCGACCACGGCGCGAGGAGGAGGTCGATCTTCGCTCCCCCGCCGCCGAACTCGAGCCATCCCCTCGAGCCGATCGCCGCCGGCACCCAGTCGGGCGTCGAGACGGCGAGCGAGGAGGACGCAAGACCGAGCGTGACGACCGCCACGCCGTCCACGACCGCCGTCCCGATCGCGAGCGAGATCAGCCCCACGACGACAAGACCGAGCAGCCGAAGCGGCTGGTTGAAGAGGCACGCGTACGCCCGCTGCAGCGCGTCCGCCGCGTCGGCGTCCTCGCAGGTCACCGCCGGAATCACGAGGAGGCTCGAGGCGAGCAACCCGAGCAGCAGGATCGCGGCGAAGAGGGAGAGCGCGAGGGGCACGCCGAAGGCGATCCCGCCGACCGCGTCCACGAGGGGAACCTGCAGCAGGAGTCCGAGCAGCGCCGCGACGCCGAGCGGGACGAGCGCCGCGATCACCGGCAGGAACGGCGCCGAGACGAGCCGCAGGGCGCTCGAGGCGGCGAAGTCCGCGGCGTCCGAGACCGACAGCCACTGCCGCCGGGCGAACCGGCACGCCGCGATCCTCGCGAGCATGCCGCCGAAGATCCCCAGCAGGACGAGCGAGGGCACGCCGACGCCGATCAAGAACATCCGGTCATGCCGCCAGATCGACCATGGCACGCGGAAGAGCACCGTGCCGAGCGACTCCGCGGCATCGCGACCGCGGAGCGTGATCACCGCCCTCACGAAGCCGCCGTAGGACTCGGCGACGGCGGCGGAGGTTGCCTCGAAGGTGCCTCTTGGCCGCAGCCGCTCGATCTCCGCGAGCGTCGCGATCGCCGCCTTCCGCGCCGCGTCGTCGCTCGCCGTCGAGGCGACCTCTCCGAGTCGGCGCACCTCCGCCTCGATCACGCCGAGGACCTTGGCGGGTTCCTCGCTCCGTGCGGTCTGCGAGCCGATCGACGCGAGGAGCGCTTCCAGCGAGGTCGCGCGGTCGGCGGCGGGATCCGCCGCGAGCAGTCCCGCAGGTCCGAAGCGCGGCTCGGTGATCCGGTCGTAGGTGCGACCGGTCTCGACGAGCAAGAGCAGGAGCAGCAGCCCGAGCAGGAGTCGCCTCGGATGCATCGCCGCGACGGCGCTGCCCGCGACCTCGACCCCTTCCGCCCACAGGCCGCGCGGACCGCCGCCCTCCGGAAGCGAACGGGGCGCGTCGTCGGTTCGGGGCTCCATGGCGGCGGCGGAGTCTACCCTCGGTGCACGGGGGCTTCGGCGCCCCGTCCGCCCTCGGCGACGCGCGCGAGCTCCCCCGCGGCATCGCGGAGGATCCAGCGGGAGACGGGGTCTGGACCATGCGCCTCGAGGGCGTGGAGTTGCCCTTCCGCGAAGAACCTCGCCTCGGGAGTTCCGTGGAGGAGGAATGCGTGGATCGCCCACGGGCGATGCGTCGCGTTCTCGGTCCCGGTGAACTCGAGGTGCCAGCGGATCGCCGAGGCGATCCTCTCCCCGAGGACCGGATCGCGGAGCACCCGCTCGATGCGGTGCGCCGCGTGCAGCACGGAGAGCTCGGAATCGACCCAGACCTCGACCGCATCGGAGGTCGATGACTCGAGGAGCGGACCCTCCGCCGACCAGCGAAGTCCCGGAATCTGCCCGACGCGATCGCGCCACGCGGTCGGCGCGTCATCCATCACGCGCCAGAGCTGCGCCGCCGGGGCGCGTCGAAGGTCCACGGCACCCCATGCCTCGTCTGGTGGTCGCGGTCCGGTCGGGCAATCCTCGCCCGCCACCTGTCGCAGGTGCGCGACCCATCCGTGGAGATCCGGCGTGCGACTGGACACGTTGAGGTGCTCCCGACGATTCCCACGACTCGCGCGATCCTCGTCACTCCACTCTGGACCCGAGCGCGGTCGATGCTAACTTCGACCTCGATGGCCGGACGCATGCGAACGAAGGGGACGAGGTGGACGGAGCCGCGCTGTCTCGGCTGCGGCGCGACCGCCGATCATGCCCTTCGCGAGCTCTCCGACCAGTGCCACGCCTGCGGCTGCGACTTCGCCGCCCGTCCGCCCCGCAGCTATGCCGAGCTCGAGGGCCTGACCGCCCTCGACATCGGCGTCGGCATCGCCAGTCGGCGTCGCCACCGCAGCTGGAGCTGGGGAGGCGTCCTCTTCCTCGCGGCGGTCGCCGGGCTGATCCTCGTCGCGCTCGTCGCCGAGGTCTGAAGACCCTCTGACCTTCAACGGGTTCCGACCGTTTGCCCCGGGCATCCTCCCGGGCGAGGATGCTTGGTCCTCGTCCAGGAGCGCCCCATGCCCTCGCCCGACGCCTCCCCATCGCCCCGACTCGCCGCGGTGCTCGACCGCGTCGACCGCAACCTCGACGGCTCCCTCGCCCGCCTCTGCGAGTTCCTCCGCATCCCGAGCGTGAGCACCGATCCCTCGCACGCCGGCGAGGTCCGACGTGCCGGGAGGTGGGCGAGCGACCAGCTCGCCTCGCTCGGCTTCACCTCCACGCTCGTCGAGACCGCCGGGCATCCCTTCGTCGTCGCCCACCACCCCGGTCCCGGGCGAGGTCCCCGCATCCTCTACTACGGGCACTACGACGTGCAGCCCGCGGATCCGCTCGCGCTGTGGCGGAGCGGCGCCTTCGAGCCGGTGATCGAGGAGGGACCGCTCGGTCGGCGCGTCGTCGCCCGCGGCGCCTGCGACGACAAGGGTCAGGTGATGACCTTCATCGAGGCGTTCCGCGCCTGGACCGAGGTGCATGGCGCACCGCCCGTCCCGGTCACGGTGATGCTCGAAGGCGAGGAGGAGAGCGGCAGCCCGAGCCTCGAGCCCTTCCTCGCGGCGCACCGCGAGAAGCTCGCCGCCTCGATCTGCATCGTCTCGGACACGGGGATGTGGGACGCCGAGACGCCCGCGATCACCACCATGCTCCGCGGGCTCGTCTACGACGAGGTGATCCTCCGCGGACCGAGCCACGACCTGCACTCGGGGATGTACGGCGGCACGCTCGCGAATCCCATCAACGCCCTCGTCGAGGTGCTCGGGGCGCTTCATGACCGCGATGGTCGCGTCGCGATCCCCGGCTTCTACGAGGGCATCGTCGACCCGCCGAAGGAGGTGCTCACCGCGTGGAGGTCGCTCCCCTTCGACGAGCGCGAGTTCCTCGGGTCGGCGGGCGTCTCGATCCCGCACGGCGAGCCTGGTCGGACCACGATGGAGAGGATGTGGTCGCGACCGACCTGCGACGTGAACGGCATCTGGGGCGGCTACGCCGGCAAGGGCGCGAAGACGGTCATCGCCTGCGAGGCGGGGGCGAAGTTCTCCTGCCGGCTCGTCGCGGGCATGGATCCCGAGCGGATCCGCCGGCTGCTGCGCGGCTTCATCGAGGATCGCCTGCCGCCGGGGATCACCGCGGAGTTCCATCCGCATGGCGTGAGCCCCGCGATCGCGGTGCCGGTCGATGGTCCGCTGATGCAGGCGGCTCGCCGCGGGCTGCGCCTCGCCTACGGTCGCGACGCCGCGATGATCGGCACGGGCGGCAGCATTCCCGCGGTCGGGGCGATCCGGCGGCACCTCGGGATCGACTCGATCCTCGCTGGCTTCGGGCTCGACGATGACCGCGTGCACTCCCCCAACGAGAAGTTCGAGGTCTGCTGCCTGCACGGGGGCACCCGCGCTCATGCGGCGATGCTCGAGGAGTTCGCCAAGGTCTGAGGATCGCCGCCCGGTGGCACGCCCGAGCCTGCTCTCCCTCGCCGCCTCCGCGGCGCTCGCCTCGGCGATCGCCGCGTCGTTCACCGCCCCCGCCGCCGCGCAGGTCACGGTGATCCTCGAGCAGTTCGGCGTGGGCAACGTCTTCCGACCCGGCGACTGGACCGCGATCCGCGTGCAGCTTCGAAGCGACGCCCCGGCGCCGCTGCCGGTGCGGCTCGCGTGGGACGTGCCGGACGCCGACGGCGACCTCGCCTCGAGCACGCGTTCGCTCGTCCTCAGTCCGGGTCAGGCGACCTCGCGCTGGCTCTACGGTCGCCTGCCCCCCGCGGCGAGCCCGCTTGACCTCGAGGGCGAGGTCTTCACGCTGCGGGTCTTCGAGGAGCTCGAGGGCGAGCGAGGTCGCGAGCTCGCGGTCGCCCGCGTGAGCCCCGCGACCGCCGCGGTGCCTGCCCGCGGCGTCGCGCTGCAGGAGGACCTCCTTGGCGCGATCGGCACCGGTCGCATGGGGCTCGAGGCGTACGAGACGCCGCCGCCCGGGCTCTCGACGATTCCCTCGATCAACGAGATGGCGGTGGTGACCTCCGGGCTCGGGAGCGCCGGGCTTCCGGACCGCTGGGAGGGCCTCGCGAGCCACTCGGCGCTGGTCTGGGGCGGCGACGATCCGAACACGCGACCCGGAGGCGTCGGGATCGAGGAGGGTCGGGCGCTTCGCGAGTGGATCGCCCGCGGCGGCACGCTCGTGATCGTGCTGCCGGAGACGGGGAACCCCTGGATGCTGGGCACCACCGGCGCCGCGGGAGGCCGCGGGCACTTCCTCTCCGACCTGCTTCCCTCGACCGCGCCGGAGATACGCGAGGGCGTCCTCGTGCGGGAGATGCTCCCGGCGCTCAGCAAGCTCGCGGGGCTCCGCGACATGACCGCGCGGATGAGCGTCCGCACCTTCGATCCGACCACGCTCGACGCGCCGTGGATCCCCCGGCTTGCGTTTCCTGCACCGCACGCGCCGCGGACCGGACTCGTCCTCGCCGAGAAGTCCTCGATCGAGGGCAAGGTCCTCGCGATCGAGCGACCCTTCGGCTTCGGGCGGATCTCGATCGTCGGGCTCGACCTCGACGCGCTCCGGCGGCGGGCGCTCCAGGACGGCGGACTCCCGCAGGCCGACTGCATCTGGAACCCCCTGCTCGGTCGCCGTGGCGACTCGCTGACCGCGGCGGAGTACGCGTCGCTCGAGAAGAGCGAGCCGCCGCGGCTCGTGCGTCGACCCGCGGACCTCGCGGACCTCGGCGGCGGCAGCCTGATCGCCCGACCGATCGAGCTCTCCGGTCGCGCGGCGCTCGGCATCCTCGCGGCGCTTGGGCTCTTCGGGACCTACTGGCTGCTCGCGGGACCGCTCGGCTTCGCGGTGCTCCGCCGCTGGCATCGCGAGCGATGGTCATGGCTCGTGGCGGTCGGAGTCGCCGCGGTCTTCACGGTCATCGCGTGGGCGGGGAGCCTCGCGATCCGTCAAGGGGAGACGCGGATCGAGCACCTCACCTTCCTCGACCACGTCGCGCGGCCGCCGTCGCTCGACGCGGCGCTCGCCGCGGAGCCGCAGTTCCAGCGGGCGGCGAGCTGGTTCTCGGCGAGCCTGCCCGGCTACGGCACCGCCTCGATCGCGATCGATCCGGATGGCAACCAGCGGAACATCCTCTCCTCCTGGCTCGCGCCGCCCGGGGACGCCCGCGGTCGCTTCCCCGACGTGCGCCGCTACGAGGCATCGATCGACTCGCCGGGCGTCCTCGAGATCCCGGCCCGCGCCACCTCGACCACCCTCGCGGCGAACTGGCTTGGTCCGGTCGATCCGGCGTGGGGGCGGCTCCCGTGGATCGATCCGGAGGCGCCGGTCGAGGTCCTCGTCGATGGCGCGAGCGGCAAGGTCTCGCTCCGGGGTCGACTGCTCCATGACCTGAAGGGCACGCTCGCCGACGTCAAGGTGATCCACGTGAACCCCTACCGCGCGGCGCTTCCGAGCCTCCTGCGGCAAGGCGGCGTGGAGGTGGTCGCCAAGCCCGGCGCGATGCCGCAGGAAGGTCGCTTCGTCGCGATCGCGGCGTGGAACCCCGGCGAGGTGCTCGACCTCGCCGCGGCGCTCTATCCGGAGGGCGCAGCGCCCGCGCGGGACGCTGGTCCGTCCTCGCTCGCGACCTCGATCAAGGCGCGCTACTACGACCCCCTCGCGGCGCAGCGGGGCTTCTTCGGCTCCCAGCCCGATCTCGTGACGCAGGACGAGTCGACCCGGCGGCTCGACATGCTCTCGATCTACTCGATGCTGGCGCCGCCCCCCTACCTCCAGAATCCGCCGACCGGCGTCGAGCCGCTGCGGATCGAGCGGATCGTCGCCCGCGAGGTCGACCTCTCGCCGTGGCTCGCCCGCCCCTGCCTCATCGTGATCGGCTACCTTCGCGGATCGGCGATTCCCCTGCCGGTCACCATCGACGGCGAGGCGCCGCCGAGCTCCGGACTCACCGTGGTCCGCTGGATCCTTCCTCTCCCCGCGGTCGAGGCGGCGATGGTGCCCGATCCCCGCCCCGCCCCGAACGCGGACTGACCGAGGCGCGAGCGATGCCGATGATCGAGACGGTCAACCTCACCCGGAAGTACGGCGAGCTCGTCGCGCTCGACAACCTCAACCTCGCCATCGAGGCGGGCGAGTGCTTCGGCTTCATCGGCCCCAACGGCGCCGGCAAGACCACCACGATCAAGATCCTCGCGACGCTCCTCAAGCCGAGCTGGGGCGAGGCGCGGATCGACGGCAAGACCGTCGGCTACCAGAACCACCTGATCCGTCCGCTGATCGGCTACGTCCCCGACTTCATGGGCGCCTACGACGACATGCTCGTCGGCGAGTACCTCGAGTTCTTCGCGAGCTGCTACGGGATCCACGGTCCAGCGCGCCGGGCGGTCGTGAAGGACGTGCTCGAGCTGACCGACCTCGTCCACAAGACCGAGAGCGAGGTCAACGGGCTCAGCCGCGGCATGCAGCAGCGGCTCTCGATCGCCCGCGTCCTGCTGCACGATCCGAAGGTGCTGCTCCTCGACGAGCCCGCCTCGGGCCTCGACCCGCGGGCCCGCATCGAGATCCGCGAGCTCCTCAAGGAACTGCGGCGGATGGGGAAGACGATCCTCATCTCGAGCCACATCCTGCACGAGCTCGCGGAGCTCTGCACGAGCGTCGGCATCATCGAGAAGGGCAAGCTCGTCTACTCCGGTCCCGTCCGCGAGATCATGGCGAAGGCAAGCCGCGGACCGATCGTGCAGATCGAGGTGGTCGACCGCGCGGAGGAGGCGGTCGCGCTCCTCCGAGGCGTGCGGGGTCTCGTGCAGGTCGACCTCGTCCCCGCCGACCCCGCCGCGGGACGCTCGTCGCGGATCGACGCGATGCTCGACGCGAAGGGCACGCTCGACGTCTCCGAGCTCCCGAACCGCCTCGTCGTCGCGGGCTTCCGGCTCCGCTCGATGCAGATGGAGATGGTGAACCTCGAGACCGCCTTCATGCGGCTCACCCGGGGGATCGTCTCGTGACCGCGCCTCGCCCCGCGAAGGTCCTCCTCGTCGCCGACCCGAGGCGCGAGGGCGTGCCGGCGCTCCTCGCCGAGGTCCGCGGGCTGCTCGCCGCGCGCGGCGCGTCCGTGACCGAGCTGCCGCCCGAGCACGGTCCGCTCGCGACGACGGTCGCGGGCGACCTCGCGATCGTCCTCGGCGGCGACGGCACGCTGCTTGGTCAGGCGAGGCGCCTCGCCGACCGCGGCACGCCGCTCGTCGGCGTGAACATCGGTCGCCTCGGCTTCCTTGCCGAGTTCGACCTCGCGGCGCTCTCGCGCCATGCCGACGCGATCCTCGCCGGTCGCGGGCGGATCCGCGAGCGGCTCGTGCTCCGCGCCGAGGTCCTCCGCGCGGGCGGCGTGGTCGAGCCGATGGGGCTCGCCCTCAACGACGTGGTCGTCGCGGCGGGTCCTCCCTTCCGCATGGTCGAGATCGCCCTTCGCCTCGATGGTCGCGAGGGACCCGACCTCCTCGGCGACGGGGTCATCGTCTCCACCCCGGTCGGCTCGACCGCCTACAACGTCTCGGCGGGCGGTCCGATCGTCGAACCCGAGCTCGAGGCGATGGTGATCACCCCCAACGCCGCGCACAGCCTCGCGTTCCGCCCGATCGTCGCGCCGGCGACGCTCGAGCTCGACATGCAGGTCCGCCGCGCGAACGAGGGCACCACCCTCGTCCTCGACGGCGTGCCTGCGACCACCCTCCGGGTCCACGACCTCGTGCGGGTGCGCCGCCACGACCGCCGCGCCCGCTTCGTCGCCAACCCCGACCACGACTACTGGCGCACCCTCATGGGCAAGATGCGCTGGGCGCAGCCGCCGGGGTACCGGACGACTTCCTCCTGATCCAAGCCACATTCCGCCGATTCTCCGTCCCCGCTGACCGTCACCTCATGATCGACCTCAAGCAACTCCGCGACGATCCCGACCGCTACCGACGCGGCTGCGCCGACAAGGGCGTCGCCGTCGAGCTCGACCGCCTGCTCGCCCTCGACCACGAGCGCCGCGGCATCCTGACG
>Ga0194132_10003645_pt1 | contig 27145 bp, 24 predicted proteins | sample TA2KigOf80mmetaG_FD_148612 | JGI IMG/M metagenome (GOLD analysis project Ga0194132, IMG submission 148612) | Freshwater microbial communities from Lake Tanganyika, Tanzania - TA2015054 Kigoma Offshore 80m | ecosystem: Environmental > Aquatic > Freshwater > Lake | place: Tanzania: Lake... | reverse complement strand
ACCCTTGAATTCAAAAGACTTCTGGACCTTTTTTCCGTCTCGCTCTGCAGTGAGCGTCAACTTCGCAGCCTCGCCCCCGGTTAGGCGTAGCGATTCCGCACTCGCGCTGTAGAACGGACGTTCGCCTGTTGCGTCGAGCCCGTCTTTACCCATCAGCCCGCTCTGGGCGATATAGGTGTGATCGCCGCTGCTTTCCATCAGGAGATAGGGAACATCCGGTGAATCGATGGCCACGGGGTACTTCGGCAATTGCACCCGCACGATGTCACCACCGACCTTGTCGATCCACAGGTTCTGGACATCGGTTTCAACCTTGATCAAACGGGACTGAGCAGATGTGGAGGCAGGTGCGTTCGCCGATGACCCAGATTCGCCGTCGGTCACGATGCTCTCACTTTCGAGCAATGCCGCATCAGGCACATCGGAGTTGGCGGCGGCCGGCTCAAGTGAGGTCGGCAAATCAATGGCGGGCTTTTCCGAAGAATTGTCTATTGCCCCGACAGTCGGCGCGTCACTGTATTCGACTACTGGCGTTTGCATGTAGTCGGTGTTCCAGGCCTGGATGAGCATGTAGCCGGTTGCAGCCAAGCCAATCAGCAGCAGGATACGCATCACTTCGGGGGGCAACATGGGCTCACTCTCTCACTCAATATTTGTGGGTTCCGAGACCCGTCCATTGACGCGGTTTCAGCCTTGATCGGGACAGGATCGAATCCACCTTCGAACCATGGATTACACCTCAGAATCCGGCGGATGCTGAGCCATGTCCCTCGCCATGGACCAAAACGATCGATGGCTTCCAGTGCATAGTGGGAACAGCTGGGATGGTACCGGCACTGCTGGCCGAGCCACGGACTGAGTGTCAGCTGATAGAGCCGAATCAGGCGATTAAGGAGATAGGCAACGCCGTCATTCGCAGCATTGTTTATGCGCATCTTTGTTCCGCATCAGGACATCTGCCTGTTCGCGAGTTCTGTCATCAGGCCGGCCAGGATTTCCGACACCCGGGCTCTCTCGCATCCCGGGCCGATCATGATGATCACGTCAACAGCAGGCAAGTCGCGCGCCTGTCGCCTAAAGATCTCTCTGATCACCCGCTTGATCGCATTGCGGTCGTGCGCCATGCGTACGAACCGCTTCGGGACGACGATCCCGAGTCTTGGCCCACTGCGCTGGTTTCTGACTGCGAGTATCCGGATCGAACGCCTGTCCTTTCTCCATTCGGAGCCTCGAAGGACCCGATCGTAATCAACAGAATTGAGAAGACGCCTGCTTCGGGAAAAGTGCTCGGCAGCAGCCTTCAAATAGCGACGCGCTTGCGGCCTTTCGCGCGCCGTGCACTAAGAACCTTTCGCCCGCCTCGGGTGGCCATCCGGGCGCGAAACCCATGGTTACGCTGTCGTTTCAAATTACTTGGCTGGTAAGTGCGCTTCATGTTCCGTCTATCCAGGTGGATGCCAGAAAGCGAGCTGCTCTGGCACCTGCGAAAAGGGCGGGCATTCTAGAAACCGGCCTGAAGGGATGTCAAATCAATAAGTTGGATAAATAAAGGATTGTGAATTGTTTATTGGCGCCGCGTTTTCTGTCGATAAGTGGCGTAAGTCGCTGGCCCGACAGGCGTTAAGACAAGGTCGCAGACTGTGGAAAAGAGTAGAAAAGTGCCGCGGAGAATTGTGAGCAATTGTCGATCCATGAGTTATCCACAACCTGCAACGCTTTTTCGCACAGGTGCAGACGTAAAAAAACGACCCGCTTTGTAGAAAGATGAATGGCTAACCCAATGATTTGCCGACACTCCAAAAAATAGATGAGTGCGCATTCTTGTTAGTCATAGCCAAATCAAAATTGCGCTGACTAGAATCCTCTCCGTTGTCACGCATGCGTCAAATTGAATTGGGTGGCCAGAATCGGAAGCTTGAAAGCTTGGAAATTAAAGAGCTAAAGAGTTAACGAGCGTGGAAGAAGAAAAAGCGGCCACAAAAATCGACGTAATAAGCCTAAGAGAAGCCTAAGTAGAACAAGAACAACACTGACAACGCCGAGCGACTAGATATGCGCGTAAGATCATCGAAGAATCACAGGTGTTTATTGACCTGGGTGGATGATCTTAGAGTCGCTTGAGGACCCTTCTTCGCATACAAGCATTCGGAAGCGAGTGTGCGCTTACCTGAATACAGGAATGGACAAAGGACCCGAGGAAGACGTCATGTGTGCGCTAGGAGATGTCAGCGATCTCCTGGCGTTGCAGGCATCAGACAATCAGGACAGGACTAGAGGGGGCGGGAAATTGAGTTTGGCATCATGGCAGAGATGTTTGGACCGGTTAGAGCGGGAAGTGCCGGATGAGCATTTCGACAAGTGGATTCGGCCACTGCAGGCAAGACCTACGGATGGAGGGATAGAACTCTACGCACCGAATCGTTATGTGAAAAATGAGGTAGCGGACCGATTCTACGACCGTATTTGTGAGCTCCTGGTCGAGAATGGAGAGGCCTCGCTGGCGAGCGGTGTTTATTTGCTGGTAGGCGCCATCGAGGACAAACCAGAGCCGTTGCGAGCGGGCATCGGTGGTGGGACGACGACCGAACAGCTTTTGCAGCTGAACAGGGATTTCACGTTCCAGAGTTTTGTTGAAGGCAGGTCCAACGAGATTGCCAAAGCTGCCGCCGCGCAGGTGGCTGACAATGCCGGAAAATCCTATAACCCGCTGCTGATCTACGGTGGTGTGGGTTTGGGCAAGACGCACCTGATGCAGGCGGTCGGCAATCAGATCGCTGAAAAGAATCCGCAGGCCAGAGTGGTCTATCTGCAGTCAGTCAGTTTTGTCCAGGATATGGTCAAAGCGCTGCGACAAGGCACCATCCAGGACTTTGTCACCTCCTTTCACCGGGTGGATGCGCTGCTTATTGATGACATTCAGTTTTTTGCGAACAAGCTGAGGTCTCAGGAGGAGTTCTTCCATGTCTTCAACGCACTGCTTGAGCGCGGTAACCAGATGGTGCTCACCTGCGACCGGTATCCACGCGAGATCGAAGGGCTTGAGGAGCGACTAAAGTCGAGATTTGTGTGGGGCCTTACCGTTGAAATTGAACCGCCCGAGCTCGAGACCCGCGTCGCTATCCTGCAGAAAAAAGCAGAGAGTTTCGGAGTGGAGCTCGATCCGGCGGTCGCGTTTTTCGTTGCTGAGCGGATTCGTTCCAATGTCCGCGAACTGGAGGGCGCTCTGACCCGGGTCATGGCGAACGCGAGGTTTCTGGGCGTGAAAATCTCCGTTGATCAGGTTAAGCGCGCGCTCCGGGACTTGTTCGCCATTCAGGAAAGAGCCGTCAGTATCGAGCGGATCCAGAAGGTCGTCGCTGAATATTACAAAATCAAGATTTCCGATATTCTTTCGAAGAAAAGAAACCGGACGATTGCCAGGCCACGACAAATGGCGATGGCGCTCGCCAAGCTCTACACCAGCCATTCTCTTCCGGAGATAGGTGATGCTTTCGGCGGCCGGGATCACACAACAGTTATCCATGCCTGCAGAAAAATAGCCGAGCTCAAGGACGAGAGCGCTGATGTCGGAGAGGATTTTCGTAACCTCTCGAGGATGTTTGGTGTTTGAACGCGGTTGATCCCTCGCCTTTCTTCGTAGGGTAAAAACAGGCCGGCTACAGTTTTACTGACCCAGAATTGCGCGTCCGAAGGTGCTGAACACGAATGAAATTTTCGATAGAACGCGACCGGTTGATCAGGCCCCTTCAGTTACTAACGGGTGTTGTGGAACGCCGCCAAACCATGGCGGTTCTCTCAAACATTCTCGTGATAGCAAAAGGGGGCGTCCTCGAGTTTGTAGGCACTGACCTTGAGGTCGAACTCGACATACGGCTCGAAGGCGCAGACGTCACACAGGAAGGCACCGCCACCATCCCCGCGCGCAAGTTAGCTGACATCGTACGATCGTTCGGGGAAGGCGTCACCGTCAACGTTGAGGTGGACGGAGACCGAACGATCATTCGGTCGGGACGTAGCCGCTTCCTTTTGACCAGTCTTCCAGCCGCAGACTTCCCTCGCAGCGAGAGCAGCGTTGCTGATTGTGCGTTTCAAATCGATCGGGTTGTGCTTCGTGGGCTCATCGAGCGAGTCGCATTCGCAATGGCGCAGCAAGATGTGCGCTTTTTCCTGAACGGTATGTTGATTGAGGTTGATCGCCGTCATTTGCGGACGGTTGCGACCGATGGCCATCGTTTGGCCATGGTCACCGAGACCGTTGCCGGAGTTTCGGCGGAGCGAAGGGCGGTCATCGTTCCTCGCAAAGGCGTCCAGGAAATGTTGCGCTTGCTGGAAGGCGAAGAGACCAAAGCTTCTGTGGTCATCGGCAAGAGCTACCTGTCTCTGACCGTCGGAACCTATTCCCTCACGACCAAGTTGGTCGATGGGCAGTTCCCGGACTATGAAAAGGTCATTCCCAAGGGCCTGACACGGTCGTTGGTGGCGGATCGATCGGCTTTACGGGCCGCACTTGGACGGGTCGCGATTCTGTCGAACGAAAAGTACCGTGGTGTTCGATTCAAGGTTGAACCCGAGCAACTGCTTGTCGAAGCCCATAATCCTGAGCGCGAAGAAGCTGAAGAAACGCTGGCGATTGAGTATTCAGGCACTTCGGTGGAAATCGGATTCAATGTGGGCTACATCCAGGATGTTCTCGGCGTCCTCGGGGGGCCGCAGGTGAGGTTCAATTTCACTGACGCCAACGGCAGTGCGTTGATAGAAGGTGCCGATGCGGACGACGCGGTCTACGTCGTGATGCCAATGCGTCTCTGACGCCCTGAAGCCACGTGTTTGTTGAGCGACTCAGGTGTTCGCACTTTCGTAATATCCGGTTTGCCGATCTTGAGCTAAGCCCCGGCCTGAACTGCTTTCTTGGGCTAAACGGCGCCGGAAAGACCAGTTTTCTTGAAGCGCTGCACGCCCTCTCTCGTGGCCGCTCCTTCCGAACGCAAGCCCTCGATTCGCTCATTGAGTTCGGATTTCCTGAATTTGCGGTCAGCGTCGAAGGAACAGACTCGCGCCGCTTGCGTCGGACAGTTGTTTTCCGAAAGCAGAAGGGCGAATCGCCGTGTTTGGACGTTGATGGTGTCCGGGCAATGCGGGCCTCACAGGTTGCCGCCCTCTTTCCCCTCCAGGTTATTACGCCCGATTGTGGCGATCTGGTCATGGAAGGGCCCGTCGCCCGCCGTAGCTTCGTCGATTGGGGATTGTTTCACGTGAAACCTTTTTTTTTAAAGATGAGCCGGGATTACTCCACCGCGCTCGCTCAGAGGAACGCATGGCTGAAGCACTCTGCGGACTCGGCAGAGCAGGATCCGTGGCTGGACACGGTTGCTCGTCTGGGAACAGAGATCGATACCTTGCGCAGAGAACAGGTGGAGATGCTTGTACCCGAGTTCAGGGCGTTGTGTGCCGGGTTTGAAATCGAGATGGACTTGTCCTTGACCTTCCATTCCGGCTGGGATGCCGGGCTCGGCGGGCTGCATGAGGCGTTGAACGCAAATCGGCAAATCGATGGATTGAGGGGTTACACCGCATTTGGCCCGCACCGAGGAGACATCAAGGTCTTTGCTGACCAGAAACCCGCCTCACTGGTTGCGTCGAGAGGTCAAGCGAAGTTGTCGGCAATCGCGTTGCAGCTGGCACAAGTCGCGCTGCTAAACCGGCAGTCAGCTGAAAGGACGATCGTTTTGTTCGATGAGCTGGTGGCAGAGCTGGACGAGCGGCACGTTGAGGCGGTCTTTGAAATGATGGATCAACTGCAATGCCAGGTTCTTTTATCGGCGGTGGAAGTGTCTGAAAAACTGCAGACCCGAAGACTGGCCCGTGCGAAGATGTTTCACGTGGAACATGGCGGCATTCGAGAAATTCTGGAGTAAGGGATGGAAGAAACTTATAACAGCGCAAGTATCGAAGTACTCGAAGGGCTGGACGCGGTCCGTAAACGACCCGGTATGTACATCGGTGATACCGAAGATGGAACCGGCCTCCACCACATGGTCCAGGAGCTCGTAGATAACGCTATCGATGAGTCCCTCGCCGGCTACTGCGATCAAATCGATATCCTGATCCACGTTGGCGAAGCGATAACTGTTAGGGATAACGGACGAGGAATTCCGGTCGATTTGCATCCGAAAATGGGCGTTTCTGCCGCCGAAGTCGTCTTGACGACACTTCACGCCGGTGGGAAGTTCAACGACAACAGCTATAAGGTCTCTGGCGGCCTACACGGCGTCGGGGTTTCAGTCGTCAACGCATTGTCTGAAAAGCTGCGGCTGACGGTACGCCGGAATGGCAAAGTTTACGAACAGCATTATGCGCACGGCGTGCCTCAGGCCCCACTGAAAGAGATTGGCGAATCTACAGGTCGAGGAACGGAGGTCTTCTTCAAACCATCCGCAGCGACATTCCCCCGCATTGAGTTTCACTATGACGTCCTCGCTCGAAGATCGAGGGAGTTGGCATTCCTGAATTCTGGCGTGCGGATCCACCTCGTGGATGAGCGGGATGGTAGGGAAGAAACCTTCTTTTACGAAGGTGGATTGCGCGCCTTCGTTGAGTACATGAATCAAAACAAGCAGCCGCTCAATCGGGTTTTTCACTGCTCGACTACTCGAGAAATCGATGGAATCGGTGTGGAAATCGCCATGCAGTGGAACGATGGTTTCCAGGAGCAAGTGCTCACGTTCACCAACAATATCCCGCAGGGTGATGGCGGGACGCACCTGGCCGGCTTTCGCGCAGCACTGACCCGAACGCTGAACAACTACATCGAGAGAGAGGGGCTTGCCAATAGAGTTCAGATTCAAACGACCGGGGATGACGCCAGGGAAGGGTTGGTGGCCATTGTTTCCGTCAAGGTGCCTGACCCAAAATTCTCCTCTCAGACCAAGGATAAGCTCGTTAGTTCCGAGGTAAAGGTCGCCGTAGAGCAAGAACTTGGAAAGCTCTTCGCGGAATTTCTTGAGGAAAATCCGCTGGATGCCCGCGCTATTACCGGGAAGATGATTGACGCTGCCAGAGCGCGTGAGGCAGCACGTAAAGCCAGGGAAATGACGCGCCGAAAAGGCGCGTTGGACATCGCCGGGCTTCCCGGAAAGCTTGCGGATTGTCAGGAAAAAGATCCGTCGTTGTCCGAGTTGTACCTGGTGGAGGGAGACTCCGCAGGTGGATCGGCCAAACAGGGAAGGGATCGTCGAAGCCAGGCGATCCTCCCGCTGCGGGGCAAAATTCTGAATGTTGAAAAGGCCCGATTTGACAAGATGCTGTCATCCCAGGAAGTCGGAACGTTGGTCACCGCTTTGGGTTGTGGCATAGGTAGAGATGAATTCAGCCTCGAGAAGCTTCGCTACCACCGCGTCATCATCATGACTGACGCCGACGTCGACGGATCGCACATCAGAACGCTGCTGCTTACCTTCTTCTTTCGCCAGATGCCTCAGTTGATCGAACAAGGTTACATCTACATCGCGCAGCCACCCCTCTACAAAATCAAACGTGGCCGATCTGAAACCTACGCCAAGGATGAGGCGGAACTTTCCCGTTATTTCCTCGCCAACGCACTCGATGGAATCCGTCTGATTCCGGCCAACACGAATGAAACGGACTCTCCGGCAAAAAACTCCGAGGAGCTGATTACCCTTTTTCAGGAATACAACACGTTGCTGGAAAGGCTGGCGAAGCTCGGACGCAGTATCCCGACCACCATTAGCCGTACGATGATTGATGTGCCGGCGCTCGCGGAGGGCCAACTTCGGTCCGAAGCCGGAATGCTGAATTGGTGTGCCCTCTTCCAGAACGAACTCAACGAACAGGGACATCCTGGTGCGTTGATCAATTTGCAATCCGATAAAGAGCGCGGACTCTTTTTGCCCACCATTGATGTCATGGTCAGGGGAATCAGCGAAAAAATCGTGCTTGGGCAGAACTTCTTCTCCGGCGATGACTATAACGCACTTGTCGCGCTAGGCGAAAAAGCCAGATCGAAGTTCGCCGGCGGTGGTGTTCTTTATCGGGGTGAAAGACACACAAGCGTCCGCCGTCTCGGCGAGGCTTTTGAGTGGCTACTCGCAGAGTCACGGCGCGGCGCCGATATCCAGCGCTACAAAGGGCTGGGCGAAATGAATCCTGATCAACTCTGGCAGACGACAATGGATCCAGTGGTACGTCGGATGCTCCGGGTTACCGTGGATGATGTGATCTCAGCCGATCAGATGTTCACCACGCTCATGGGTGATCAGGTCGAGCCGCGACGGGAGTTCATAGAACAAAACGCGCTGCAGGTCGTGAATCTCGATGTTTAACCGCGCCCCACCGGGCGCTGAGATTCATGGCTGAGAGGTGCCAGATATTTGCGTTTCGAAGTGCGTCAGAAATGCGCGCGAAAATGAATCCAGATTATCGAACGTTGGCACGTCGCTGAATCGCCCCGACTGTTCGGTGACCCGGCCGCGCCCGGTGCGGACGAGGACCGGATGCACACCAGCGGCCTGGGCGCTTTCCAGGTCGCGAGCGGCGTCACCGACCATGATCACGTTGTTTGCGGCCACGTTGAAGCAGCGATTCAGGTCGAGAATCATGCCGGGCAGTGGCTTCCTGCAGCGACAATTATCTTCCGGGCCATGAGGGCAATAACGTATCGAATCGACTCTGCCGCCCGCAGAATGTAAACAGTCGAACAACCGGCGATGAATCATCGCTAGAGATTTCGCTGAGAACTTACCTCGTGCGATACCAGACTGATTCGTGCAGATCGCAATGATCACATCCAGCCTCGAAAGGCGAGCGATCGCTTCGATTGCTCCAGGTACGGGAATCCACTCCTCAGGCGTCTTAATGAACGCATCGGATTCATGGTTCACCACACCATCCCGGTCGAGATACACGGCCTTTATATTGTTGAACACGATAGTTGATTGTTTCGGCTCCGCCGGAAGCTACGTCAGGTACGATCAGGAGGTCAACCCGATTCTCCGGAACGCACCTTCTTCAAGTCGTTGGCAATCGCACCTGAAGCAACGATCTCTTAAATCGCCTCGCACAAGCTTGCGGCCACTCGCCCAAAGATGATTACAGCCCTGCTTATCAGAGCGCTCGTCTGGCTCATCAGTTTGTTATCCCTGTCGACCGCGAGGAAAGCGGGGAAAGTGATCGGTGGGATTCTCTCTCGTACCGATTCCGACCTGACGCGGATAACCAGGGCTAACGTCGCATTCTGTTTCCCTGGGCTTGCTCAAAACGAGCTGGACGGGTTGACTAGAGACAGTTTGGAGCACACGACCATGCTGGCAATGGAAGCAGGCATGTTGTGGCACTGGGCACCAGAGCGGTGCGCGCGTTACTGGGAGTCAGTTACAGGAGCGGAAATGGTTGAAGATGCCTTGCGACAGAAGCGAGGTGTATTGGTGCTTGTCCCGCACTTCGGCAACTGGGAGGTTCTGTCGCTGTATCTTGGACGCTGGGGATATGCCTGTTTGTATGACCGCCCCAGAATTGCGGGACTCGAAACCCCGATGCTCAAAGCTCGCTCCAGAACAGGGGGTATGCTCTTTCCATTGGGTTCGAAGGGGATAAGAATTTTGCTGAGTACGCTTCGCGACGGTGGAGTGGTCACGCTGTTGCCAGATCAGGTGCCGGATGCCCGGGGCGGCGTCTATGCTCCTTTCTATTCGCGCCCGGCGCTTACTATGACGCTGTCGCAGCGCCTCCTGCGTTCCACGGGCGCCGTCCCGGTCATCGGGTCTGCCATCCGCACGGCAACGGGATTCGACATCGTCTTTACAGCCGGGCCGGCCACACTCTCGGATCAAGATCCGGTAATTGCCGCGACGGCACTCAACCAGTGCACGGAACAACTGATTGAAAGGGACGCTCCCCAGTACCAGTGGGAGTATCGACGATTCAAACGCCCTCCGCCGGGATTGGCACCGCTCTACACCCGGCGCGGGGAAAGCCGCAACGACTCCCGCTCAGCGTCGCCAGAAGAGAGGCGTTAGAAGAACGAGGATTGTCAGGATTTCGAGGCGCCCGAGTAACATCGCCATGATGAGTACCCATTTGGTTGGATCATTGACTGCCTGATAGTTGGCGGCGACATCGCCGAGCCCGGGTCCGAGATTGTTGAGGCTGGCCGCAACCGCGGAAAACGACGTCTCGAAGTCCATGCCGCTGAGCAGCGACACCAGTACGAAGAGAACAAGAAAAGACAGCGCATAGACGGCACAAAAGCTCCAGACGGCGCCGATCACCTTGTCAGAAACACGATGACCCCCCAGCTTGACCTGATAAACGGCGGCAGGGTGAATGAGGATGCGCAGCTCTCTGAGACCCTGTTTGAAGAGCAGCAGCACGCGCACGATCTTGATTCCACCAGCGGTCGATCCGGCACAACCTCCGGCAAAAGACGCGATGATCAGCAACGTGGATGCCGCAGCAGGCCATAGGGTGTAGTCCGTCGATGTGAAACCGGTGGTGGTCAACATCGACACGACCTGGAAGAGAGCGTCAAGAAGTGGTCTCTCTGAGGCAGGCCCTTGTTGTAACAGTACGCCGGAGATAACGATGAAACCCAGAACGATCAGGCCGAAGAGGGCGCGACTTTCGGAATCGCGGAAGTACTCGAGGACATTGCCCGCACGGAACACGGAAAAGTGAAGGCCGAAGTTAAGAGCAGAGATGACCATGAAGAGAATGGCAACCGTCTCGATCGCGGGATTGTTGAAGAATCCAATGCTGGTATCGTGGGTAGAAAATCCACCGATGGAGACAGTTGAGAATGCATGACAGATCGCATCGAAAGCGGTCATGCCCGCGAGCCAGTACGCGAGACCACAGGCGAGGGTCAGCCCCACATAGATCATCCAGAGGGCTCTCGCGGTCTCCGCTATTCGCGGCGTGAGTTTTGTGTCCTTGACAGGACCCGGAGACTCGGCGCGATAGAGCTGCATGCCACCGATGCCTAGCATCGGCAGGATAGCGACAGCCAACACGATAATTCCCATGCCGCCGAACCACTGCAACAGTTGCCGATAGAAAAGCAGTGAGCGGTGCAAGCCGTCCAAACCGGTCAACACGGTAGCGCCCGTCGTCGTCAATCCGGACATCGACTCAAAGGCTGCGTCCGTAAATGACACGTCGAGATCAGAGTCCAGCAGGAACGGCAGCGTACCCGCCATGGTGAGAGCCACATAAAAAAGCGCGGTAACTAGGAATCCATCAGCGCCGCGAAGCTCGGCACTGCCTCGCATCGATGCCCAGAGCAACAACCCGGTGCCGCCGGTCATCAGGAATGCCAGCGTAAAGATCGGCACGGTGGGCTCATCGAAAACCCACGCGATTCCAGCAGGCAGTAACAACGCTAGGCTGAAAATCGACAGAAGAACTCCGGTGACACGAAGAACGACTTGAAGATGCATGATGTCGCTGCGCCTGGATCAGAAGAACGTGAGGCCGACCTGGAACAGCTTCTCGATGGCGGCCACCTGGCGTCGATCAGCGAGAAATAGGATGACGTGATCCTCTGACGCAATCACTACGTCATCATGAGCGATAATCACTCGCTCTCCTCGTGCCAGGGCGCCGATGCTCGCGCCTGTTGGCAGTTTGACTTCGGAAACTCGACGCCCGACCACACGTGAGCTGCGTGGATCTCCATGAGCGATGATTTCCATGGCTTCAGCCGCACCACGGCGGAGGCTGTGTACCCGGGCGATATCTGCCCGGCGAATATAGGTGAGGATGGAACTCGTCGTTGCTTGTTGCGGCGAGATGGCGATATCGATTTCGCCACCCTGAACCAGATCAACGTAAGCGGGTTTGCCGATGAGGGTCATAACCTGGCGGACGCCCATCTGTTTGGCCATCAGGGATGACATGATGTTCACTTCATCGTCATTGGTGAGTGCGCAAAACGCGTCACACTGATCAATGTTCTCCTGCACAAGCAGATCGCGATCCGTTGCGTCACCTTTGAGTACGACGGTTGATCGCAGCATCGATGCCAGCTCTTCGCATCGTGTGCGGTTGAACTCGATCACTTTAGTTCCAAACTGATCTTCAACCTGCCGGGCGAGGTGTTCGCCGATGTGGCCGCCACCGGCGATGGCGATACGTTTGAATGGCCGCTCGACCCGACGTAGTTCGGCCATGACGGCATTGATATGTTCATTGGCGGCAATGAAAAACACTTCGTCATCTGCTTCGATAACGGTTTCACCGGTAGGCGCAATCGGTTTCCCGCGGCGGAAGATTGCAGCTACACGGGTATCTGCGTTTGGCATGTGCTCGCGGAGAACGCGTAGCTCACGCCCCACGAGGGGCCCACCGAAATAGGCACGCATGGCAACGAGTTTGATGCGCCCGTCTGCGAAGTCGAGAACCTGCAACGCACCCGGATGTTCGAGTAGCAGCCGGATGCTGTCAGTGACCACCCGCTCCGGATGAATGAGCACATCGATGGGCATGTGTTCGTCGCTGAAGAAATCCTTGAGATCGAAGTAGCTGGAAGAACGGACTCGGGCGATCTTTGTTGGCGTCCGGAACTGCGAATAACAAACCTGGCAGGCGACCATGTTCACCTCATCGCTGGAGGTGACGGCGATCAGCATCTCGGCATCTTCAGCACCGGCGCGGCGCAACACGTCGGGGTGCGAGGCAAATCCCTGCACAGTCTGTATCTCGAGACGGTCCCGGAGCCAATCGAGCCTCGCACCATCGGAGTCAACCAGCGTGACGTCGATGGACTCTCCGGCGAGGTGCTCGGCCAGCGTACCTCCGACTTGTCCGGCGCCGAGGATAAGAATGTTCATTCAGGTAGGGCCTTGCTGCCAGCCATGAGCGCGACAGGATCGCGCGTTGTCGAACGACGAACAAGGTCGCTCTGGCCGCGCAGCGCAATACCGTGTGGGAACGAGGTTAGGAAGATCGGATTCGCTCATGCGCGGGGCGCCGCAGCGCCGCGTAGTAGAAACCATCCGTCAACTGATTGTCCGGAAGCAACTGCCAACCGAAAGGAAGTGCAATACCTGCAGGCAATTCCACGGTTTCGAGTTCAGCTTCCGGATGACGTTGCAAGAACTGCTCGACCACCATCTGGTTTTCGGTGGGCAGAATCGAGCAGGTGCAATAAAGCAGTCGTCCACCTTGAGCGAGTTTTGGCCACAGTCGCTCCAACAACTCGGATTGCAGCAGCGACGCGACATGATCATCACCGGCCTGGCGATGCAACTTGATGTCTGGACGACGACGGATCGTGCCCGTGCCCGTACACGGCGCATCCAGCAGAATTCGGTCGTAGGGCTTGCCGTCCCACCAATCATCTGTTCGAGCGTCTGAGGTGTGAAGTACGAGCCGCTTTGCAAAACCGAGCCTGTCAGCTTCTGCGCGCAGCCTCTCCGCTCGCACTGCTGAGAACTCGACGGCGTGAATGTCAGCCGCGGGGTTCAGTTCCATCAGATGAAAGAGTTTGCCGCCGGGTGCGGCACACGCATCGAGAATTCGGTGCGAGTCACCCGCTGCCGGAGAGTCAGGCGCTGGAGCACTGACCTTAAGAAGGCCGGCGATCCCAGATTCGGCACTGAGAAGATGTGCAGCGAACTGAGCCGACGCGTCTTGAACCGAAACCAGACCGTCGTCATAGCCTGGAAGGTCTCGCTGCGAGCGTGGATTCGCAAGAACCAGCGTTTCCGCCAGCCAGGCCGGCGAAGCCGTGCCTCCCTGAGCGTCCAGAAGCGCCTTGTAGTCCGTTGTGGAAATTCGGCGCTGGTTGATCCGAAGCGTCATCGGCGGTTGATTCTGGAAGGCGCGTACAACAGGCTCAAAGCGCTCGCCCCATGCCTCCCGGATTTGCGCTTCGAGCCATTCCGGTAGATCAAACGAACGTTCGGTTAGCGCATCTATAGCGAGCTGGTCCCGCTGTAAGCCTCGTAAGACCGCGTTGACGAGCGCTTTGATCCCCGTTCGTCCTAGGGTGTCGCAGGCGGCAACGGCTTCGTGGATCGCAGCGTGCGGCGGTACTCCGCCGTGCGCCAGCTGGTAGCCGCCGATCATCATTAACTGTTTGATTGAATTTAGCTTTTGTGGGATTGGCTGACGCAGCCGTCGACTGAGTTCTGCATCTAATCCGCAGTAGCAGCGCAACACCCCGTAAACCAAGGCCCGAACGGCAGGCGCAGCATTTGCCTGATCCAACAACCGATCGATCGATCGGTAGGGCGAGGTCAGACAGTCTGACAGCAGGGTCGCGGCGACGACACGTTCGCTGGTAATCACCGTCCTTCGAGCGCCCTTACCTCTTCCCCTGCTACGACGCCTGGACCGTTCTTCAGTCATTGGCTGGCCGGTTTGATCAGCCATGGATGAGTTCAAACGCGGCGCCGGAGCGGTCTGAAAGGAAAGCGAAGCCGTTGCGGGCTGCTGAAGCTGGCTGGATCGTTCCTTTACCGAGTGCCAGCTGCAGGAGCCGGATCCCGTAAAGTCCTCGACTGGTCTGGACGACGATCAGGTCTTGACGGTCGTGCCGGACAATGGCCCCAGGACGGGCTTCCGACACGCTCCTCACTTCCTTTAATTCCATGCTTTGCGGTTCTTCTCTTTGCAGTTCTTCTCGTTGTGGTTCCTCGGGCAGAACTTCCCCGGCGTGGATCTTGATCAACACCTTTTGGTCGCCGCCGAGAAGTGTCGACCAGGCAGTACTACGACCGGCGAGCGCACGAACCTGGTTGTGAATCTCCGCTGCTGGCTTCTTCCAGTCGATCACGGCGGTTGAGGGGTTGAGTTTTGGAGCGGCCGTCGCTTGTGACTCGTCCTGTGGTCGCGCGGACAGTTGATGCAACCGCGATAGGCAGTTGCACAAAAGTGCTGAGCCGATGTGGGCAAGTCGATCCGTGAGCGTGGCTCCTGTTTCCTGCGGATCGATAGGTGTACTCGCCGTGGCGAGGACTGGACCCGTATCCAGCCCCTTATCCATCTGCATGATGGAAATGCCAGTTTCTCTGTCCCCGGCCATGATGGAGTACTCAACGGGAGCAGCACCTCGCCAGCGCGGTAACAAGGATGCGTGCACGTTGATGGCGCCGTAGGTGGGAGATTTCAGCAGCGGCTCCGGAATCATGAGTCCGTAAGCTGCAACGATGAAGGTGTCCACGGATGACTCAAGCACATGTGCGACCGCAGCACGTCCGCTGTCCTTTTTCATGGACAGGGTTTCTGGTTGAAACACCGCAATGCCGTGTTTACTGGCGACGCCTTTGACAGCGGAGGCGTTGAGCTTTCTGCCGCGTCCCTGAACTCGGTCGGGTTGAGTCAGAACGAGGCGCGGGCGATAGCCATTGTCGATCAGACCATCGAGTATGACCGCGGCAAATTCCGGTGTTCCGGCAAACACAATCTCCATCAGATTCAGCTGGAACGCCGTTGCTGTTTTTCGAGCTTCTTGCGGATGAGCGTGCGTTTGAGCCCGGAGAGGTAGTCAACGAACAGCTTGCCTTTGAGGTGATCGTTCTCATGTTGAATGCAGATCGCAAGCAAGCCTTCGGCATTCAGTTCAAATGGACTGCCGTTGCGATCGAGTGCGTTCACGCGCACCTGCGAACGCCTCTCCACAGGTTCGTAGAAGCCCGGGACCGAGAGGCAGCCTTCATCAGTCTCGACCTGTTCCCCGGAGAGCACCAGTTCAGGATTGATGAATACCAGCGGTTGATCGTTGTTCTCCGATATATCGATGACGATAACCCGCTCGTGTACATCCACTTGTGATGCGGCGAGTCCAATCCCTGGCGCGGCGTACATCGTCTCGAGCATGTCGTCAACGAGCTTGCGAATGCGATCATTCACCACGGTCACGGGGCGAGCACGCGTGCGTAACCTGGGATCAGGAAATTCGAGTATGTCGAGAATAGCCATGGTTTTCGCAGCGTGACCTATCTCTAGTATTGGTGTAATTCGTGCTGATAGGATTGGGATGGTTATGACTTTTTTGGTGCGTAACCTGCCAATTTCCACTACGCGACAATCAATACAGGACGTCTGACGTATTGGTTAGTCGATTTGAAGTGGTGGTTCAGCGCAGGCCCAGCGTGTGCCGAGTAAGGCGACGTGGCGATTTGTGCCGACCGTTCCAGAGCGCAAGGCTCAGGGGACTCGCAAGCAAGGATAGCGCCCACACACCTGCCGAGGGTAGTTCCAACATTCATCGAAGTGAGGTTCAGCAGCGGAAGCACTCCGGACATGGCTGGAATTCCTTCCGGAATTTCCACTAGGGCCTGTGGTTGTGTTTCGTGTTTGTAGTCTTGTCAGCACCGAGAATGACCGGTGCTGCAGAGCCCGCCGGAAATCTCGGGCAATACCTGAATGCTGATCATCCGGATGCTTACACCGTAGTACGTGGTGACACCCTTTGGGACATCTCCGGACGGTTCTTGCAGAAGCCATGGCTTTGGCCGGAGCTTTGGCAGGTCAATCCGCAGATTGAGAACCCGCATCTGATCTATCCGGGCGACATCATCCGTCTGGTGTACTTCGATGGCCAGCCGCGGTTGCAGCTGGAACGTGGCGGCGCTGGCCTCGCAAGCGGTGATGGCCGCTTGAACCCTTCCATCCGCACGACGCCGTTGGACTCAGCCATTCCCACCATCCGTCTTGATGCAGTGCAGAGCTGGCTGGTGCAGAACCAAGTTGTCTCGGAAGAGGAGCTCAATGGAGCGCCTTACGTGGTGCAGGGCGCCAGTGAACGGCTGGTTCTCGGTGCCGGCGATCGCGTGTACGTAAGAGGGATGCCGTCAGCCAGTGAGAGCTTCAACTTTGTGCGCCGCCTGGCGTCCAACTTTTTCCCCAGTGCGCCGGCCCACGAAGTCGCCGGGCAGATCATTTCGGTTTTCAGCGGAGTGACCCAGGTAGGTCAGTTCGACGTGGTGGTGCTCAATCTCGGTGCACGCGAAGGGATGGATGTCGGCATCTTAATTGCCATCTACAAGCGGGGCGCGCTCGCCAAGGACCGTGTTGCCAAGCAGACCATTCGCTTGCCGAGTGAGCGGGCGGGTCTTCTCATGGTCTGTCGGGTTTTTGAAAGGCTCTCCTACGGCGTAGTTCTCGAGACGGAGCGTCCTCTCGCCGTCAACGATGAGGTCAAGAATCCCTGAGTTCACTTGGTCAGGGATTCGCACTTGATCTGCGAAGCAGCCATCGGCTGACGTCAGGTTGAGTTAAAGAGACTTCGAACCCACTCGAAGCGTCGTGATCATCCCGGTGATGTTTTCAGATACCCGGCTTTCGGATGGGCGACACCGGGCATTAACTCATGGTCGCGGCGCAAATCGTTGCTGCGCTGAACAGCCACAAGCGGTCGAAAGTACTCGATCTTCTGCAGCGTAAGGCGCTGCCAGCGACAGGCCACACCATCGAGGACAGCCTGCGCTACATAGAAAATCTCCGCGCTCGGGGAACGGAAACACTCAGCGTAGAAGATTCACGGTCTCCGCCGTTGCTTCGTGAAATTCCGGATCCGCCGCTCGCGCTCTACATTCAGGGGCAACTCCGCTGTCTCGGACAACGGGCTGTCGCGATCGTCGGTTTACGCCGAGCGTCCGCCAACGGCGTGCTTATGGCGCGCGAGTGCGCCGGTGCCCTTGCCCGGCGCGGAATTGTGGTGGTGAGCGGCCTTTCGGAGGCTGTTCTCGTAATCGAAGCATCGCTGCGAAGCGGTTCGCTCATCACTGCCAGAATGGCTCTTGAACAAGGCAGGGATGTGTTTGCAGTGCCTGGGTCAGTCTTTGCAGACAACAGCAGGGGTTGTCATCGACTCAGTCGCGAAGGCGCCGCATTGGTTGACTGTGTCGAAACGCTGCTCGACGAGCTCCATGTCCCGAGCGCCGAGCCACCTCAATCAACCCCCGCGGAGCCGAAAGGTTCAGTTGTGTTGGGTGCGCTGAGTGAAACTACCCCTCAGGCTGCAGAAGAATTGGCTGGGAAACTCTCCTGTTCCGTTCAGGAAGTTCTACTCGCCTTGTTCGATCTCGAAGCCCGCGGAATTGTCGTGTTATCGGACGGTGGCTATATTCGGCTCCCGCCGGCCTGAACCTGCTTATCGCTAGAGCTGAGGAACCGGCTCTCGCAGACTCGCCCGGAAGCTGGCACCCATTTGAAGTGAACGAATGAAATGAAGGATCTCTATGCGGTCGCAGGCAATCCGGTCGAGCATTCGTTGTCGCCTCGAATCCATGCACTCTTTGCCGGCCAATCGGGCCACAACATGCACTACGACCGTCTGCTTGTTCCGGCAAACAGTTTTGCTGCAACCGTCGGGCAATTCTTTGCACGAGGCGGCTGCGGGCTGAACGTCACGGTACCTTGCAAGGGTGAAGCGTTTGCCTGGGTGGGCCCAACACACTGTAGTCCACAGGCCATGCAGGCCCGGGCGGTCAATACCATCCGTCGTGATCAAAAAGGGGGTTTTGTCGGTTACAACACTGACGGAATCGGGCTTGTCCGCGATCTTGCCTGGCATGGAGTCTCGCTTGCGGGTATGCGGATCCTCCTGCTGGGCGCAGGTGGAGCGGTTCGAGGCGTACTGCCTTCCCTTGCAGAAGCACGACCGGATGCGGTGGTGATCGCCAACCGGACGCGGGCCACGGCAGAGTCGCTTGCGGGCGAGTGGCAGGGCGCGGGCGGACCCGTGGTGAGCGCCAGCACGCTCGAGCACCTCGAAGGCCGCTTTGATCTCGTGATCAACGGGACTTCAGCAGGGCTTGGCGGGTCTGTACCAACTATCCCGGAGACATCAATCGCCGGGGCTTTCTGCTACGACATGCTCTATGGCCCCAAAGCATCCTTCCATCGGTGGGCTCAAACCCTCGTGGGATCAAAGTCCATGCATGGGCTTGGGATGTTGATTGAACAGGCGGCTGAAGCCTTCCAGATCTGGCGCGGGATGATGCCGGACACCGAGGCCGTGCGAGTTGCGCTCGCGGACGTTGCTTGATGGCCCGTCGCCGTTTTGTTGCGGGTGCGGAATGTCCTTATTGCCATCAACTCGATCGTCTGATCATCGAGTTTGATGAAGAACACCGGATCACCACCCGCCAGTGCCTGGCTTGCGGTCGCGCAGATGAACTCGCAGATGAACTGAAGGAAACACAAAGTCCTGCCGATAAACCTTCGGTGGACGCTGACGTTTTGCCGATTCGTTTCGATGGGTAATAAAACCGACAACGAATGACCGCAAGTGCTTGTTGTGTTGGCAACGTTGCGTTGTGAAATGGGACTCGGTGGCTATAATTGAGGGGCCATCCTTGGGACCGCCCGGGACGGGAGCTTCGTACCGGGTCCCTGCCAATCGGCACTTCTATTCAATCAAGGCGTGAGCGTGAGCGTGAGCGTGAATAAACACTGCACAGGGACCCGGCGGCTGACTATTGCCGTTGCGGTCATGTTGGCGCTGCTTCCCGGTCTGGCGCTGTCGCAAGGCATCATCTTTGACGATGAGCTCAACATGCGACAGGGTGTCACCGAGATCAGCAAGTCGGTCTACGACCTGCACATGCTGATCCTCTGGGTCTGTGTGGTCATTGGCGTAGTGGTTTTCGGCGCGATGTTCTGGTCGATCATTCACCACCGTAAGTCCGCCGGATACAAGGCCTCCCATTTCCACGAAAACACCAAGCTGGAAATTGCGTGGACGGTGGTACCGACGCTGATCCTGATTGCAATGGCGGTTCCTTCCACCGAAGTGCTCGTCGACATGTACGACACGGGTGGCGAGGACATGAAAGTCGAGGTCCGGGGTTATCAGTGGAAGTGGCAGTACAAGTATCTGGATGAGAACCGAAACAACACCTTCTCGTTCTTCTCTAGCCTCACCACGTCCATTAATGAAAGAGAAAACCGGGTTCCCAAAGGCGAACACTATCTTCTCGAGGTGGATGAACCACTGCGCATTCCGGTCAACAAGAAAGTACGCTTCCTCGTCACGTCCCAGGATGTGATCCATGCGTGGTGGGTCCCGGACTTCGGCATCAAGCGCGACGCGGTGCCCGGTATGGTCAACGAACTCTGGACCATCGTTCCGGAGCCCGGCGTCTACCGCGGACAGTGCACGGAGCTGTGCGGCAAGGACCACGGCTTTATGCCAGTCGTGGTTGAAGTTCTTCCGCAGGAAGATTTTGATCGCTGGTTCGCAGACCGTCTGGCGGCAGAGCAGGAGCGCAAGAAACTCGAGAGCATGCAGTTCACGCATGAGGAGCTCATGACCCAGGGCGAAGGGGTCTACACCAAGTTCTGTGCCTCCTGCCACCAGGCCAATGGCCAGGGCGTACCGCCGGTATTTCCGGGGCTCGCCGGCAGCAAGGTCGCCACCGGCCCCCGGGACGATCACATCCGTTTGATTGTCAACGGTGTCACCGGCACGGCGATGCAGGCTTTTGGAGGACAACTCTCGAAGGCAGAGCTCGCCGCCGTGGTCCATTTCGAACGGCATTCGTGGGGCAACAACGCCGAAGACATGACCCAGCCTGTGGATGTCGCCAACGCGACCGCAGCCAACTAGGAGTTCGTATGAGCGAAGTAATCGACACACACGCAGGTCACGACGACCACGAACATCACGGGCCGGACAAAGGGCTCGCCCGTTGGCTGTTTACGACCAACCACAAAGACATCGGCACGCTGTATCTCTGGTTCAGCTTTGCGATGTTCCTGATCGGCGGGTGTATGGCGCTGGTCATCCGGGCCGAACTCTTCCAGCCCGGTATGCAGTTTGTGTATCCAGAGTTCTTCAACCAGATGACCACGAACCATGGGTTGATCATGGTGTTCGGAGCGGTCATGCCGGCGTTCGTCGGTCTTGCCAACTGGCTGGTCCCCATGATGGTGGGCGCACCTGATATGGCGCTGCCACGCATGAATAACCTGTCGTTCTGGATTCTGCCATTTGCCTTCGGAATCATGATCTCCACGTTGTTCATGGAAGGCGGCGGCCCAAACTTTGGCTGGACCTTCTACGCGCCGCTGTCCACGACCTATGCGCCAGACAGCGTGACGTACTTCATTTTCGCGGTGCACATGATGGGGGCGTCTTCCATCATGGGCAGCATCAACATCATTGCCACCATTCTGAACATGCGCGCACCCGGCATGACGCTGATGAAGATGCCGCTGTTCGTCTGGACCTGGCTGATCACCGCCTACCTTTTGCTCGCGGTCATGCCGGTTCTGGCCGGTGCGGTCACGATGATGTTGTTCGATATCCACTTCGGCACATCGTTCTTCAACGCCGCCGGTGGTGGTGACCCGGTCATGTTCCAGCACATCTTCTGGTTCTTCGGCCATCCCGAGGTCTACATCATGATCCTGCCGGCGTTCGGGATCGTGTCGCAGATTCTGCCGACGTTCGCGCGCAAACCTCTCTTCGGCTACGACTCGATGGTCTATGCGGTTGCGTCCATCGCGTTCCTGTCGTTTATCGTCTGGGCCCACCACATGTTTACGGTGGGCATGCCACTCGCAGGTCAGCTCTTCTTCATGTACGCGACAATGCTGATCGCGATCCCGACGGGTGTGAAGGTGTTCAACTGGATCGCCACCATGTGGCAAGGCAGCATGACTTTTGAAACGCCGATGCTGTTTTCGATCGCGTTTGTCGTGCTGTTTACCATCGGCGGGTTCTCCGGGCTGATGCTGGCAATCACCCCCGTGGACTATCAGTACCACGACACCTACTTCGTCGTCGCGCATTTCCACTATGTACTGGTACCCGGAGCGATCTTCTCGATCATTGCCGCGGTCTACTACTGGCTGCCCAAGTGGTGTGGACGCGTGTATGACGAGCGTCTCGGCAAGCTGCATTTCTGGCTGTCGTTCATCGGTGTGAACGTGACGTTCTTCCCGCAGCACTTCTCGGGTTTGGCTGGCATGCCGCGTCGCGTGCCCGATTACGCCATGCAGTTTGCCGACTTCAACATGTTGTCGAGCATCGGTGCGTTCATCTTCGGCCTGTCACAGGTGTTCTTCCTTTACATCGTGATCAAGGCCATCCGCAGTGGACAGCAGGCTACTGACCGTGTTTGGGAAGGTGCCCATGGTCTGGAATGGACGCTGCCGTCACCGGCGCCGTACCACTCCTTTACCCATCCGCCCAAGGTCACCGATGCGGAAGCCCATTCCTGATCGGAAGCTTTGATCGGGAACAATGAAGGCTGGAATGAACGCTCAAAAGCAGACCCGTCGTACAGTAATGAAACTCGGCATGCTGGTACTCGGCATGTCGTGTTTCGCCTGGGCGATGGTTCCGCTTTACAACCTGTTGTGTGAGATCACCGGGTTGAACGGCAAGACCGGTGGCACCTACACCTATGAGCCCGCCAAAGAGGTCGTGGATGTGTCGCGGTCGGTGCAGGTGAACTTCCTGACGAATACTAATGGCAATATGCCCTGGGAATTCTGGTCGGAGCAGGGTGGAGTCAAGGTGCATCCGGGACAATTGCACACGGTGAACTTCTACGTGAAGAACACCACGGACCGGGTGATGGTGGGCCAGGCAGTACCGTCTCTGGTACCGATCCTGGCGACAGACTATTTTCACAAGACCGAGTGTTTTTGCTTCGAACGGCAGGTACTGCAACCCGGTGAGACCATGGAAATGCCCATGCGGTTCATCGTCGATGCTGATCTTCCAGGACACGTGAAATCACTGAATCTGAGTTATGCGTTGTTTGATGTTTCGGACTTTGCGGAAGCTGATCTCGTGAAGTCTGCAGACGGCAAGAGTTAAAACAGGAGCTGAACATGGCCAATCCCAAGGCCGATCCATCGATCTACTACGTCCCGCACAACAGCTGGTATCCGGTATTGGTGGGCCTCGGCGTGATGCTGATGCTCACCGGTTTCGCTTCGTGGCTGATCGACACGAACAACGGGGAAGAGGGAAGCTGGATTCAGGCGATCCTTGGCCTTGCGATCCTCTGCTTCGTGCTCTTCCGCTGGTTCGAGAAGGTGATCGACGAGAACTTCGAAGGGCTCGCCAACCCGATGCTGAAACGCTCCTATGTCTGGGGAATGGGCTGGTTCATCTTCTCGGAAGTGATGTTCTTCGCAGCGTTTTTCGGCGCGCTTTTCTACGCGCGTGTTTTCGCGGTGAGCTGGCTGGGTGGAGAAGGTGGCAAGGCGATCACGGGAGAATACCTTTGGCCGGAGTTTTCCTCGGATTGGCCGGTCATGCAGAACCCGGACAACACACTTTTCCAAGGGCCTCAGCAGAGCATGGAGGCCCCTGCGGTTAGCAGCTGGGCAACCTACTTGCCCTTCATCAACACAGTGTTGCTGCTGGCATCCAGCGTCACCGTGCACTTCGCCCACACCGCGATCAAGAACAAGGCGCGTGGCAAGTTGATCGCCTGGCTGGGAGTGACCATCCTTTTTGGAATCGCGTTCCTCGGCCTACAGGTCGAAGAGTATCTGATCGCTTACAACGAAATGGGCTTGACGCTCTCGAGTGGCATCTACGGGTCGACGTTCTTCATCCTGACCGGCTTCCACGGGTTCCACGTGACCTTGGGTACGGTCATTCTGATCGTTCAGCTGCTGCGTGCTTTCAAAGGGCATTTCCAGCCGGACGACTGTTTCGGATTTGAGGCGGCCTCCTGGTACTGGCACTTCGTCGACGTGGTCTGGGTGTGCCTCTTTATCTTTGTGTACGTCCTCTAACCTTCTGTCGGCGCATGCGCCCTGCCATGCCAGGGCGCATTTTTCCCTATCGACAGTTCTCCGGTATAGAAACCCCAGGCAATACACGCCAACAGAGCAGCAGCGAGTGTCACTCTGACACCGAGGGCGTGCAGGGTGCGCCTCGACTCAGGTTTTTCGGTGTCCTTGAAGAGAAAGGCAAGGCCACTCACCAGACTGATGACGACGCCAATAAACAAAACAACGATGGCGATCTTGAGCATTTCTTTCCCCGGGTCAGGTCCCAGACATGGTCCCACATTCGCGCAGGAGCCGGTGTACAAGTCGATGACTCAGGCCGACGAAATTGAATGAAGGCGCAAGTACCGCCGCTGCTGACCACGTTCGTGGTGGTGATGTTGCCGGTCGTCTGTGCGCTCGGGATCTGGCAGCTGAACAGGGCGGAAGAAAAAGAGGCTCTGGAAATAGTGTTTGCGGAACGGCTGAATTCCCCTGTGCGGACGCCACAGGGCGCAATTCAACCCTTCGACAGAATCAGCTTGAGTGGCGAGTATGGAACTGAACAATTCCTCGTCGACAATCAGATCCACCAGGGAAAAGTCGGCTATTGGGTCGTACAGACATTCCGGGATGGCCGCGGAGACGTTTATCTGATCAACCGTGGCTGGGTGGTGGCCCCTCCAAGTCGGGATCAGTTGCCTGAGATCGAAGGCCCGAGCGGAGTGGTCTCTCTACAAGCGCTGGTGTGGCCCCAACTCGGGTTGCCGCCTGTGTGGGGCCAGGATGAGTGGGCTTCTGGAGAAATAGTCCGCGTGCAACAAAGGGATATCCCTCGAATGGCCGAACGGGCAGGTGCCAAGCCGCTGGAACTTCGCCTCGAATCAGGATCTCCGGGTGCACTGGTTCCAGCACCGCAACAGGTCGACTTTGGAAGAGCGACGCATCTCGGTTACGCCGTTCAGTGGTTTGGTCTCGGTACTGTACTGATCGCGGGTTGGATCATCGTTTATCGAAAGCAGCGAAAAGAGGTGGCGTTATGAACACACTGGAGCAAGCAACCAAAGACGTGGCGCCGCAAAACCGTGGACGCCGTCAGTTGATGATGTTGTTCGGTATTGCCTTCGCCACGCTGGGCATTGCCTGGACGATGTACTTCCTGGTCAGCGGTGGCGGCATGATGGGCACAACGAACAATGGCACGTTCGTCGATCCGCCCATGACCGTCGAATCGCTCGCCTTGGGTGAGCCACTTGCCCTGGAAGGGAAGTGGTGGATTTGGTTCGCTGCAGACTCATGCGAGGCAACTTGTGCCGGGACCATGCATGACCTCAAGTCGGCCCACATATTGTTGAACCGTGATTCAACGCGTGTCGCGCGCGCCATGCTCACGTTGGATGGCAGTGCAGGGGCGCTGAGTGCCATTGAACAGGAAAAGTTGCAGCTCCTGCAAAAACCAGCCGGACTCACTCCGGGCGTCTACATCGTCGATCCGCTCGGCAACCTGGTCTTGCGCTACCCGGTGGATACGCCACCCAAGCCCGTTCTCGTAGACCTGAAAAAACTCCTCAAGCTTTCTCAAATCGGCTGATCGCCCGCGGTTGGCAGGAACATACGCATGACCAGAACCCGCTTTGTTCTTTTTGCAGTGATGCTGGCGAGTGTCGTCGTCATCCTGGGCGCGTGGACTCGACTGTCCGACGCCGGCCTGGGCTGTCCGGACTGGCCAGGTTGTTATGGATTCCTCCACGTGCCGACGTCCGACGAACATGTCGCGATTGCGGAAGAGCGTTTTCCCCACGCGCCTTACGAGGAGCACAAAGCCTGGCCGGAGATGATTCACCGGTACTTTGCATCGACTTTGGGTCTCGTCATTCTCGGCCTTGCGGTTGCTTTCGTCAGAGCCCGGAAACGGACAGCCGCAGAGTCACCACCGCCGCCGCTCAAGCTCCCACTGGCACTGTTTGCGCTGGTGTGTCTCCAGGGGGCATTTGGCGCGTGGACGGTGACCCTCAAGCTCTGGCCGCAAGTCGTCACCGCGCACTTGCTGGGCGGATTTTCAACGCTCGCGCTGCTCTGGTTGTTGTACCTGAGGCAAACGGCCGGATTTGGTGGTCGATGGTTCGTCCCGGGCGTGTTGCTCAAACCCGGAATCCTCATCATGGGTCTGGTGGTTCTTCAGATCGCACTCGGAGGCTGGGTATCTTCCAACTATGCGGCACTCGCCTGTCCGGATTTCCCGACCTGCCACGGGGAGCTGGTGCCGCCATTGGACTTCAAGGAAGGCTTCGATGTGATGCAGTCAGTCGGGCCCAACTACCTCGGCGGACAACTCGAGAGTGATGCGCGAGTCACGATCCAGGTGATGCATCGACTCGGGGCGTTGCTGGTCCTGTTGTCCGGCGGGTGGCTCGCATGGCGGCTGCACAAGGCAGGCAGTCTTTTCGGACCGGCATTGGCCGCAGTACTGGGGCTGCAGATTCTGCTCGGGATCCTCAATGTTGTGCTGATGCTGCCCTTGTCGATCGCCACCCTGCACAACGCCGGCGGGGCGCTCGTGCTCCTGACCCTGGTTACGGTAAACTTCCGCGCCTTCCGCAACCGCCCCCTAACCTGAGGATCCCCACTTGAGCGAGCTGGCGACTCCTGTAGCGACGTGGCGCGACTATCTTGAGATGTGCAAACCGCGGGTAGTGGCGTTGATGCTGCTCTGTACCGTGGTTGGCATGTGTCTCGCGACGCAAGCGATGGTTCCTCTGGATCTGATGTTCAACACGGCTCTTGGTGTTGGGCTCGTTGCCGGTTCTGCTGCCGTCGTAAATCACCTCGCCGATGCCACCATCGATGCGCGAATGGCGCGGACCAGTAACCGTCCGGTCGCTACGGGCCGGATTGGCGTGCGCGAGGGCTTGGTTTTTTCTGCGGTCACCGGTATTGCCGGCTTCATCCTGCTTTATGAGGCGGTCAATCCGCTGACCGCCTGGCTCAACTTCGCGTCCTGGGTGGGCTATGGGCTCATCTATACACTCTTCCTCAAGCGAGCGACTCCACAGAACATCGTGATTGGTGGGCTCTTTGGCGCGGCACCACCATTGTTCGGCTGGACGGCGGTGACCAACTCAGTAGACCCCGGCGGTCTTCTGCTCGTGCTGATCATCTTCGCGTGGACACCACCGCATTTCTGGGCGTTGGCCCTTGATCGCAAAGAGGAATATGCGTCGGTGGATATTCCCATGTTGCCGGTCACCCACGGTGATGCATTCACTCGGCTGCACATCCTGCTCTACACGATCATTCTTGTGGTGGTGACCGTGTTGCCATGGCTCATTCAGATGGCCGGCTTCATCTATCTCACGGGTGCCCTGTTGTTGGGTGCCGGATTTCTCTACTGGGCGATCGTGCTGATTCGCAACCGGAATCCCCGGGCGCCCATCGAAACCTT
>Ga0194132_10003643_pt1 | contig 27148 bp, 26 predicted proteins | sample TA2KigOf80mmetaG_FD_148612 | JGI IMG/M metagenome (GOLD analysis project Ga0194132, IMG submission 148612) | Freshwater microbial communities from Lake Tanganyika, Tanzania - TA2015054 Kigoma Offshore 80m | ecosystem: Environmental > Aquatic > Freshwater > Lake | place: Tanzania: Lake... | reverse complement strand
GCAGCCTTCGCGCCCATGGTCGTATCGACGGCATCAAAACTTCCAAAAGTCCCCCGTGCCATCCCCTCGCAGCGCGAAGATCGACGGCGCCACGTAGGTAATCGCGCCGCCGTGCCGCACCGGAGCAGGTGCGTCGGGCAACGCCTCCCATTGGTCGAAACCGAGGTCATACCGCCAAAAGCTGGGGTGTTGCCGCCACGGAAGGCGTGGATTCGCGCATCGTCGAACGCCAACGCGCCACCCGCCGATACTTTCGCCGGCGCCGAGGCGAGCGGCGTCCACGAATCCGTGCCAACGTCGTACCGCCAGAACGACGTGCTGCCGCCTCCGCGCAACGCGTAGACGTTGCCAAACGCCAACGTCAGCGCGCCGCCAGCGGCAACGTTGCTCGGCGTGTCCGCCAAACTCACCCAGGTATTCGACGATATGGAGTAGCGCCAAAAGTCGCGGCGGCCGCCACCGCGCAGCGCATAGAGGTAGTCGCCGCCGTCCCAAGCCAGCGCGCCGCCCCAGCCAACGCTGGCCGGGGTGCTCGCCAGCAGCGACCACGTGCCGCTGCCAATGCCTTAGCGCCAAAAGTCGGTGCGATTGGCGCCGCGCAGGGCATACACATGGCCGCCTGCGAACACGGAGGCGCCGCCGGAGCCAACCTTCGCCGGAGCGTCGGGCAAGGGTCCCCAGGTATTCGAGGCGATGGCGTAGACGTGGAATGCGGGTGTTCCATCTCCCGATAGCGCGTAGACGTTCGTGCCGTCGGTCGTGATGGACCCTCCATTGTCAGCGGCTATGGGCACCGGCGCCAGCGTCAGCCACAGCGGCGACGGGGTGGGCGTTGGCGTGGGGGTGGGCAGCGTCAGCGCCTTCTGGGTGCGCATGTGCACCTGCCAGCTCGCCGTCCGCGCGATGGCGTCCTCCAGCGCGTCACCGCCCGTCGTCGTGAACGTCGCCGCCATCTGTTGCACGGTGGAGGTCGGCGAACCGGGGCTTGCCGTCTCGGTGAGCGTGAACGTCACATCGTCATATTGCAGAACGTGGTGCGCGATGCCCTGGGGATCGCCGGCTTCCGCCGGTGGCCCCGTCACCTGCCGGTAGAGCACGCCATCGTCCCAGAAGTAGGTCACTTCGCGCTGCACGCTCGAGGCCACGCTCACGTCGAGCCAGCGGAAGCGGCCGTATTCCGGCACGGGCAGCGGCTCGAACGATTGCGCCTGCCCCGCATCGAGGCGTATCCATTGCTCGGCCGCGCGCGACTCGCCATCCAATGCAAGCTGGGTCGCGGTCATTGCCGGCACGGTCTGAAGCTGCGCCACCACGCCCACCAGCAGCATGCCGCCGATGGCGGTCGTCAATGCCAGCTCCAGCAGCGTGAAGCCCTTCCGGTTCCGGAGGTGCCGAAGGGCGCTGGCGCCGAGATGACGTGGTTGGGGCATCAGAATTTCCAAAAGTCCGGCGTGCCATCGCCCCGCAGCACATGGAACGTGCCACCAATGCGCGTCACGGCTCCGCCATCGCGTATCAGTGCCGGGGCGGCGGTCAGCAGCTGCCACACGCCCGCGCCCGTGTCGTACCGCCACCAATCGCCGCTCGTGTTGCCTCGGGTCGCGTAAATGAAAGTCCCGGCCGCGTCGCTCCGTAGGGCGCCACCCCAATTCACGTTCGCCGGCGCCATGGCCGCCCACGCATTGGCGCCAATGTCATAACGGTAGAACGTGGTCGTGTTGTTCCCCCGGAACGCGAACAGATAGTTCCCACCATCCCACGCGAGCGCCCCGCCCTGGTTGATGGATGACGGCGTATTTTGCATCGCGGACCACGCATCGCCGGAGATGGAGTACCGCCACACCTGGCTGCGTTGGCGCCGCGCAACGCGTGGATGTGGTCGCCGCCCGTCCAGGCCAGCGCCCCGCCGCTGCCGACGTTCGCCGGTGTCGACGCCATTGCCGTCCACGTGCCACCGGCGATGCTATACCGCCAGAAGTCCTTGGTGTTGTTCCCCCGAAACGCGTAAATGAAGTCACTACCCGCCCACGCGAGCGCGCCAACGTTGTCGACGGATGCGGGCGCGTCCGCCAGCGTCGTCCACGTATTGCCGACGACGTCGTAGCGGGCGAACTCGCCGTCGCTGCCGTTGCCGCGCAGTGCGTACACGCTCACGCCGTCGTTGGTCAGCGCGACCCATGCCGGCAATGGCGTTGGGGTGGGCGTCGGTATCCCGGTCGGCGTCGGTGTGGGGGCCGGCGTCGCCGTCGGCGTCGGAGTGGGCGTGGGGGCTGGAGGGGTCGCCGCTATCGGCGGCTGCGCCTTCGCCTTGTAGAACGATAGCCGTTGCGAGCCGTCCCCGTGCGTCACCGTCACGTCGATTCGCTGCAAGTAGCCAGGGTCGAGCACGGCGCCGCCGACGCTGATCGCGTATTCGCTGGACGGTGGCTCCACGGTCCCATATGCGATGGGCTCGGCATAGGGTAGGGCGCGAATGTATTCGGCCTGCGACCGCGCGAGCTGTAGCGCGGTGGTGCGCGCGTCCGACGCGCCGGTGCCCGCAACGGCGAAGATCATCGCGCTGATGATCGCGACGCCGGCCACGCCGATCACCGCGCTCGCGGCCGCCAGGGTCACCAGCGATTCGCCGCGCTGCCATCGCCCGCGCGGGTCCGACGCGGCGGCCTACCACCAGCGCACGGTGGATCGCGAGATACCGCCCCATTTCCCGCCCGGCGAGTGCGTGGCTGCCATGCGCGCGAAATTATCGAGCATGGAATCGCGGAGCGTCTATGAGTCCAGCGCGCGGTGATGAGGAAAATCGCGCGCCGGCTGCCGCGTCACCTTCGTCCGGCCGGCCCGCGCTTGCGCTAACATGAGGCCTTGCGGCCCCTGCTCGCCATTCACCGACGCCGCGCTTCACGCGGCCTGGAGGAACGATGCCCGCCCAGGAACCGAGGCCCGCCACGTACACAGCCGCCGGCGTCGACACGAATGCCAACGTCGCGGGGCTGGGCGCTCTACTCGCCCACGTCAAGCAGACTCTCTGGCACCGGGAAGGGGCCATCGGAGCGTCCACGCTGCCCATCGGCTTCTTCGCCAGCGTGCTGCGCCTCACACCCACGCTCTCCCTCGCCATCTCGACCGACGGCGTCGGCTCCAAGAGCATCGTCGCCCAGCTCACCGGCCGCTACGAGTCGATCGGCTGGGATTGCGTCGCAGTCAATGTCAACGACATCATCTGCGTCGGCGCCGAGCCGATCGCCCTGGTCGATTACATCTCCTACCAGCAGCCGCACGCCGACATGCTGGACCAGCTTGGCAGGGGCATGCGCATGGCGGCGGAACGGGCGCGCATCGGCATCGTCGGTGGCGAGATGTCGCAGCACCCGGACAGCCTCGCCGGACCCGTGCCCGGGCGCGCGTTCGACATCGCGGGCACGTGCGTCGGCGCCCTGCGCGACCGCGAGCCGATCATCGGCACGCGCGTCCGCCCCGGCGACGCGATCATCGGCATCGCAAGCGACGGCATTCACGCCAACGGCCTCACGCTCGCCCGGCGCGTACTCATCGGCGACGACCCCGAATCCGTCCTCGCGCCGTTGCCGGCCACTGGGCGCACCGTCGGCGAGGAGCTTGGGCGGCCCACGCATATCTATGTCCCCGAGGTCATGGCCTTGCTCGATGCCGGCATCGACGTGCGCGGCCTCGCCCACATCAGCGGCGACGGGTTGCTCAACCTCAACCGCCTCGATGCCGACGTCTGCTACGACATCACGGATATGCCGCCGGTGCCGCCGGTATTCGAGGCCATCCAGCGCGCGGGCAGCATTGACGACACCGAAATGTGGCGCGTGTTCAACATGGGCGTCGGCTTCTGTGCGGTCGTCCCCGAGGCCGGCGTCGCCTCCGCGCTCGATGTCATCCGTGGGCAGGGCAGCACGGCGACGGTGATCGGACGGGTGATCGGCGAGAAGGGCAAGCGGGTCTACCTGCGGCGGCAGCGGCTCGTCGGTCAGGACGGCGAGCGCTTCGAGCAGGCATAGGCGCCACGGTATCGCCGGCGGCCGCCATGGCCGGGGCCTCGGAGGCGGGGTGCGCGCTGGAATTCGCCGTCCCGGTGCTATAATCGCCGCGCCTGCTTCGTCCCGCCTCACCGTGGGCCCCGATCCGCCATCACGTGACGACGAGGAACCATGCCGCTCTTCGAGGAACTCAAGGTCTTCAGTGGCAACGCCAACAAACGGCTTGCCACCGACATTTGCGACTACCTCGGCATGCCGCTCGGCAAGGCCGAGGTGTTCAAGTTCAGTAACGACAACACCTTCGTCCGCATCCTCGAAAACGTACGCCAGCGCGACGTCTTCCTCGTCCAGTCGTTCTCCATGCCGGCCAACGACCACGTGATGGAGCTGCTCATCATGATCGACGCGTGCAAGCGCGCGTCGGCGGGGCGCGTCACGGCGGTCATCCCGTATTACGGCTACGGCCGCACCGACAAGAAGGACCAGCCGCGCGTGCCAATCACCGCGCGCCTGCTCGCCGATCTGCTCACCACCGCCGGCGCCGACCGCGTCCTCACGGTCGACCTGCACGCGGGTCAGATCCAGGGCTTCTTCAGCATCCCGGTCGATGAGCTCACGGCGCTCCCGCTGCTCACCAGCTACTTCAAGGCCCTCGAACTGCCGCACCCGGTCGCCGTGGCCGTTGACATCGGCATCTCGAAGCGCGCGCGCGACTTCGCCGAGAAGCTGGCGGTGCCGCTCGCGATCGTCGAGAAGCGCCGCGTCGCGGGCAACGTCGACCGCACCGAGCTGCTTAACATCATCGGCGAGGTGCAGGGCAAGACGGCGATCCTCATGGACGACGAGGTCGACACGGCCGGGTCGATGGTCAATGCGGCCAAGGCATTGCTGGATGCCGGAGTCCGCGAGGTCTACGGCTGCTGCACCCACGCGGTGCTCTCCGGGCCGGCCGCTCCCCGCCTGCTGCAGAGTCCCATCAAGGAGCTCGTCACGACCGACACCGTGCCCGTGCCGCCAGAACGGCGCGACGGCAAGGTCAAGGTCGTCTCCGTCGCCGCGCTGCTGGGCGAGGCGATCCACCGCATCCACAGCGGGCTCTCCGTTGGCGCCATGTTCGACACGAACTAGGCTCAAGGCGGGCTGGCCGCGTCACGCGCCTTGGGTGAGGTCCGTCACGGTCCGCGGCACATGCGCCGCGCCGTAGCAGCGCGTGGCGGCCAGCGACAGCTGCACCGTCAAGCCAAAGTTCTTGGGCAGATCGGCCAGACCGATGACCCGCATCGCCCATCGTCCCGCCAGGTTGTCCTCCAAGTCCACGTCGCCCGGCGTCGGCACCGCCTTCATCACGTCGCCGTAGTCGGCCTCCGCCTCGCTGCACCACTCGACGAACACTTCGCCCTGTCGCTGCCGCACCTCCGGCGGCTGGCCCGACCAGTCAAACAAGGCGTCCGCCAATGCCCGCGCCGTGTCGGCGATCAAGCGGTCGCGTACCGGTTGCCACGCCGCCGAATCCATCCCGCGCTTCGCCAACGCCTCGCGGTGCATCGCTGCGATGAGATACCAAGCCAGCTCCACGTGGACGGTTAAAATGGCCTCGTTCGAGAATGGGCGCCCACCCGAAAGCTGGTGCCACAGCACGCGCACCTCGGTCGTCGAGTTAGACGCGGCGTCGTGGATCGCGCTGGCCGCGGCCGAAATCGGATCGGTGGATGATCTGTCGGATGGTGGCACCGTGGGCCCGCTCCAAATGACGTTCGCCTGGAACGGCATGCTACCGCATGGCGGCGCTTCGTTGACAGGCACCATGCCGCGCGATAGCCTGCGCCGCCACTGTTACGATATTCCGATTGGCGCCGAGTTTCACCACGAAGGGGACAGACCAAGATGAGCACCGGCCGTTCCGGCGACGCACGACATGACCTTGGCGACTGCTCCAACATCGTCGCCGAGTCCGTTGGCCGTCCCGGCCAGCGCACCTTTCGCCTCCGCGCCACCTGCGCCCGCGGTAATGCGCTCGTGTGGCTGGAGAAGCAGCAGCTCTACGACCTCGCCATATCCATAAAGCAGGTGCTGAAGCGAGAGGTACGCACGGGCGCCGTGCCGGTCGAGCAGGCGCCGCCGTCGCCGCGCGCCGACCACGATTTTCGCGCGATGCGCCTCGCCATCGGCCACGATGCCGCGCGCAACCGTTACGTCTTCTACGCCAGCCCCACGGACGACGACCTGCCGCACGCCATCAAGTTCACCCTCACCGAGAGCCAGCTGGACGACGTGGCCGACCAAGCCCTTGACGTGCATGCCGGCGGTCGCCCGAAATGCCCGCTCTGCGGCGCCGCGCTAAACGAGGGCGAGGAGCACCACTGCCCACGCTCGAACGGTCACTCCAAGCGCGAGGCCATCCGTTAACTCGCGGTCGTCCCGTAAGCGCGACGGCCGATGTTGTATGCTCGTGTGAGTCTGGCGCGATGCTCGCTACCGCCCGCACCGGAGGCTCTCCGATGGAACGTGGCCGACTACTGCACCGTGCCTACTCCGCCGAACGCGTTTACCCAACGCGCAACGATGTGCGCCCCACCGACCCCGGCGCGCTCGATTTCCTGCTCACCGCCGACATCGGCGAGGGCTGGCTACACCCCAACGCCTCGAACTACACCTTCGTCGTGCACCTCACCAAGGACGGCGCGGAGAGCCACGCCGTCTACAAGCCACAGGCGGGCGAGGCGCCGTTGTGGGATTTCCCTAGCGGCACCCTCTACAACCGGGAGGTCGCGGCATACGAGTTGAGCCGCCTGCTCGGCTGGAACTTCGTGCCACCTACCGCCATCCGCGAGGCCGAACTCGGCGTGGGGTCCATGCAGCTCTATGTCGCCCCCATGAGCGACTCCCACTATTTCAACCTGCGCGAGCAATACCCGGCAGAGGCGTTCCGCATGGCCGTCTTCGACCTCGTGTCGAACAACGCGGACCGCAAGGGCGGCCACTGTTTCCTCGCCCAGTGTGGCGGTGTGTGGGGTGTCGACCATGGCCTCACGTTCAACGTCGACCGCAAGCTCCGCACGGTCATCTGGGACTTCGCTGGGCAGCCGGTGCCACGGCCATTCCTCGACGACCTTGCCCGCGTGGGCGCGCAACTCGCCGGCCATGGAAGCGAAGCCTGCGCGACGTTGAGCGCGCTGCTCGCCGCCGAAGAGGTGGAGGTGCTGCGCCGGCGCATCGCCGCCGTCCTCGATCGCCCCACCATGCCCGAGCCGTACTCGCGCCGCGACTTGCCCTGGCCGTGGATCTGACACCGGCCTGGAGGCACGGCGGTCGCCGTATTGGACGGCACCCCGGCTAGCGCCCGCGCCGGTCCTGGCCGGTTGGCTGCGTCGCCGCTGGCTGCTGGGACGCCTCGCTGGGCGCCGCCGCCGATGTCTTGGCGGTGCGTCGGCGCCACCACGCGCGCGCGTCGCGCCACATGCGCCGCCATCGAAACGACCGGGGCCTAATGCCGGCCGTCACATAGTCGACCGCCTTCGGCGTGCCGAGGATGATCGCCGGCCTCCACCCGCGCAGACTGTCCTGCGTGAGCGTTCCGCCATCCGCCACTCGGGCGAATCGCTCGAACGGCAGCCATTGCCGTCTTCGTGGGCTATAGACGGCCACCTTCGCGCCCGCCTCCCGCGCCACGATCACGCCGGCGGCGACGTCCCAGATGTGCGGACCGTTGAACACGACGTATTGCAGCACGCCCATCGCCAGCATCGCCTGCTCGAATGCCGTGCTGCCCATGCTGCGGATGTCGCCGAGGTTGCGCCGCACGTTCGCGCGGATGTCGAACGCGCGGAGCCAATATGCCGGGAACGTGGATATTTGGCTGTTGCGCGGTTGGTCGCCATCGCCGATGGACAGCCGCCGCTCGCCCAGGTGCGCGCCGCCGCCCAGCCGCGCGTGGATCACATGGCCCTCGCTCGCGTCGATCGACGGCACGAAGATCGCGCCCGCCACCGGCATGCCGCGCTCCAGCACGCCTACCAGCACGCCGAACGCGGGCAGGCCGTTCAGGAAATTCGTGGTGCCGTCGAGCGGGTCCACCACCCACATCACGTCGGCCGCGCGCTCGTCCGCCGGCGCATGCTCCTCGGTCAGCACCGCATGCGTTGGGAAACGCCTGGCGATCTCGCCGCGGATATATTCATCCACCGCCTTGTCGGCGTCCGTCACCGGGTTGCGGTGATTCTCGGACTTGTAGCTCACCTCGAGGGGACCCCGGAAGTGCCGCATGAGGAGGCGCCCCGCCTCCAAGGCGATGGCCGAGGCGGCGGTTTCGATCTCGCGTAACTCCGCGTCTTGCATGTCTCTCCGCCATCGAGGCGCCCCGCTGGAAACCGGCCGCCTGTGGCGATTCTACACTGCCCGAATTAGCGCACGGCGACGCCGCCTGTATACTTGGGCTCAGCGCGCTTCCAGCCTATCAACAGGAGCAGCCATGACCTCCACGAAAACCGGCCGCGCCTATCGCGTCGTCATCATCAAAGGCGACGGCATCGGCCCGGAATTGGTCGACGCCACATTGGAAGTGATGGATGCCGTGCAACGGAAGCTGGGCACCTTCACCCTCGCGCTCGATTTTCACGAAGGCGGCGCCGCGGCCTACCGCAAGTACGGCTATAACCTCTCCAAGCAGTCGCTCGAGGCGATCCGCTCGGCCGACGCCTGCATGAAGGGGCCGGTCGGCTTGCCCGACGTCCGGCTACCCGACGGCACCGAGGCCGGCTCGCTCGGCGGCGTGCTGCGAAACGGCCTCGACGCCTATGCCAACGTGCGTCCCATCCGTCTGCTGCCGGGCGTCGAGGCGCCCCTCAAGCTGAAGCCCGGCGACATCGACTACGTCGTCGTGCGCGAGAACACCGAGGGGTTGTACCTGTCGCGCGGCAAGGGCATCGGCAACGAGGATGCGATGGCCGACACGCTGCTGATGACCCGGAAGGGCGTGGAGCGCGTGTGCCGCTATGCGTTCGAGCTGGCGCGAAAGCGCCACGGCGCGCCCGCCGACGGCAAGCAGCGGGTAACTTGCGTCGACAAGAGCAATGTCCTCGCCTCGTTCGCGTTCTTCCGGCGCATTTTCGACGAGGTCGGCGAGCACTACCCAGACATCGAGCGCCAGTACCTCTACGCCGACGCCGCCACGCAGGCCCTCGTCATGCGGCCCCAGCGCCTCGACGTACTCGTGATGGAGAACTTCCTGGGTGACATCCTCAGCGACCTTGGCGGCGCAACCGTCGGCGGCATCGGCCTATGCCCGTCGGGCAACATCGGCGACAAGTATGCCTATTTCGAGCCGATCCACGGCTCCGCGCCCGACATCGCCGGGCAGGACAAGGCAAGCCCCATCTCGCAGGTGCTCTCCATGGCGATGCTCCTCGACCACATCGGCGAGCGACGGGCGGGCGACATGGTGTGGGACGCCGTGTCCCGCGCGCTCGAAACCGGCGCAATGCGGATCAACAACATGGGCCAACCCGAAGGCAGCACGAAAAAGGCCGCCAAGGCCATCGCGACGGCGGTCGCCTGAGGCATGGTCCCCTCAGTGGGCGAAGCGCATGCGCGCGACCCGCGGCGCCGCCATGGCAATGCCGGCGATGCTCTTGCCGTCGTGCAGCTCGCCGCGCCGTGCCATCGCCAGCGCCTGCTTGAACGGTAGCCGCACCAAGTCGATGCGCTCGTCGTCATCGGCGTTGAGCGGGTCATGGCGTAACCCTGTCGCCAAGAAGGCGAACAGCCGCTCCGTCACCGTGCCGGGCGCCGCGTAGAAGTCCCCAAGCGGCACCAATCTCGCCGCGCTGAAGCCCGTTTCCTCGCGCAGCTCGCGTTGCGCGCAGACGATGGGCTCCTCGCCGTGCTCGATGACGCCCGCCGGTATCTCCAACAGCACGCCATCCACGGGCGTGCGCCACTGTCGCACCAGCAGCACGTTGCCGTGGTCGTCCACCGGCACGACGCACACGGAGTTGGGGTGCTCGACGATCTCACGCACGTGCACGCTGCCGTCGGGGTATGCGAAGCGGTCGGTCCGCAGCGTCACCCGTTTGCCCTGGAAGTGATAGGTGCGCTCCAGTGTCCGCGCCGGCTCAACCATGGCTGCGCGCCTCGTGCTGCGACATGCGCTGCGCTATGGCCCGCGCCTGATCGGCGCCGCGCCGAAGGCGGTAGACCAGCGTTTCGTAAAACTTCGTCAGCGGCCCGCTCCGAAGGAATTGCGCCACATGAGGGCAAGCGGCCACTCGCACCACTTCGCCCTCGTGCACCGGCTCCTCCCAATACCCGTCAACGCTCAAGCTTGCCGCCTGCTCGCCCAACACACGGATGTCGACTGTCGCCGTCTGCGGAAGCACCACCGGCGCCGACAAGTCGCCGTGGGGCGCGACCGCGGCAACGATCATGTCCTTCGACGTCGGATAGACGATGGGCCCTCCGGCCGACAGCGCATACGCGGTGCTCCCCGTCGCTGTCGAGACGATCACGGCATCCGCGCCGTAGGTCGTCAGCTCGACGTTATCGACCGACACGGCGATGCGCGCGATGTGGGCGACCGATCCTCGGCCCACCACCGCCTCGTTGAGCGCGTGCACCGGTGCATGCTTCGGCTGGCCCCCCACGAGCACGGTCGCGCTCACCATCGCCCGCGGCTCGATCCATGCATAGCCCTCCTCGAACAGATAGCGTGGCACCTCCGCAAGCGCGTCGCTGGCCTCCACCTCGGTCAAGAAGCCCAGCCGGCCCATGTTCACGCCCAGCAGGGGCACGCCCAAGGGCGCGGCAAGGTGCGCCGCGCGCAGGATCGTGCCGTCGCCGCCGACCGTGACGATGACGGACGGACGGATCGAGGCGACCGTCGCCGGCGGCTGCTCCAACGGCTGCGGCGCGTGCCGCGTCCGCAGGCGGAGGGCCAGTTCATCGGCCAGCGGCTTCGCCTCGGGCGCGCGGTTGTTGTAGAGCAGCAGGGCGTTGGTCGCGTCGATGCGCACGCTGGCCGTCCTTGTCATGCGGTGCCGCAAATACTATCAGGAAGCAGGGTGCCACGGGCTGGCGCCAGTCAGTAAAACTGCGGTAACCTACGTAACCGTTCGTAAATTAGGGTACGTTGGCGCCTGTTACACAGGGCGCCACGGGTAGGGTGAAAGGGAGTGGCGATCGTGGAGGTGGTGCTGAGCGCACCACGTGGCTTCTGCGCCGGTGTAGTGCGCGCTATTGAAATCGTCGAGCGTGGCCTCGAGCGATTCGGGGCCCCTGTATACGTGCGCCACGAAATAGTCCATAACCGCTACGTCGTCGATAGCCTCCGCCGCAAGGGCGCCATTTTCGTCGAGGAGCTCGACGATGTGCCGGATGCCTCCACGGTCATCTTTTCGGCGCATGGCGTCCCGCCCGAAGTATGGCACCGCGCCCGCGCGCGCAACCTCAACGTCATCGACGCCACCTGCCCCTTGGTCACGAAGGTCCACCTCGAAGCCGTGAAATACGCTCAAGACGGCTACTCGCTCGTCGTCGTGGGCCACGAGGGCCATCCCGAGGTCATCGGCACCATGGGCCAAGCCCCCGTCGCGTCGAGCCTCGTCGGCACGGTCGAGGAGGCGCGCACCGCCCAGGTGCGGCACCCGGACAAGGTGGTCGCGCTCACTCAAACGACCCTGAGCGTGCAAGACACCAAGGAAATCATCGACGTTCTGCGCGCGCGATTCCCCAACCTCATCTCCCGCAATGACATTTGCTACGCGACCACCAACCGCCAGGCGGCGACGCGCCAGCTCGCCGCGCGCGTCGATATCGTCCTGGTCATCGGCGCCCGCAACAGCAGCAACTGCAACCGCCTGCGGGAAGTCGCCGAGCAAGCGGGCGTCCCGGCCTACCTCGTCGATGACGCGGACCATATCGACCCCGCATGGCTGGTGGGCAAGGCACGGGTCGGCCTCACTTCCGGCGCCTCGACGCCCGAGGTCTTGGTCGAGCAGGTGATCGACAAGCTGCAACCGGAGTACGTCTCGACCATCGAGGTCACCAAGGAAGACGTCACGTTCACGATGCCGCGCGAGCTGCGGATGGACGACAAATGGGCCAGGCCCCGCAGCAATAGCGTGTACGGCGCCGGCGATTCCTCGACGGTCATTCCACTGCCTGTCCAAAACTCCTAAGGGCCCGCCCACTCGTCACGGCACCGCCCGGTGGGACGCCGCTACCGCCACCACCGCTTCCGGCTGGTTGAACACGACCCTTGCCATGGCCGCCAGTGCCTCCGCATCGTGGAAGGCGCAGCCATGGCTGGCCTCGAAAGCCGCGGCCGCCGCCGCGACGACGCCGGTGAGCCAGCCAATGGGGTCGCGCCAAAAGTCCGGGCCGTTCGCCACGCTTCGCGCAGCCCCTCCACCGAGGGCGCCGCACGCGGCGGTATAATTGCGCGCCGGTGGCAGCGTGTCGCCCACGAACGTCGTGTTGACCGTGAACAGCTTCGCGATGGCCGGCGTGGAAGCCAGGGACACGATGCCGGCGCTGGGCCCTCCTGAAACGTCTCGCCAGGCTTGCGTGTCGGGCGCGCATGTCGAGAACGGCGACAACGGGGCGCCACCCCACAGCGGAGCATCGACGGCGATGACGCTCTTGATATGGGGCTTGACCTCCTCGTCGGCGACCGCGCCAAGATAGTGCGCGGCGACGAGCCCACCCATGCTGTGACCGACCAGGATGATCGGCGCTTGCGGCTCGACGGCGATCAGCCTACGCACGAGCGCGTCGAGGCGGTCGGCCGCCGGCGACACCCCTGGGCAGGTGTCGCGTTGCTCGTAAATCCGCACCACGCGGCCCGCCGCCGGCGCGCCGTCGCCGTCACGGAGCCAAACGGGCGCGATGGGGTGGTCGGACTCCGCATACGTCTCTCCCGCCGGGCTCGCGCATTCGCGGTACTCGCCTGAGTAGCTGAAGCCAATGATGTCGTGCGACTCCAGCGGCGACGGTTCGCGGTTCATCGCCGCGTAGGCCGATTGCAGCCCTCGTGAGAGCGAGGCCACCTTGCGGGCCAGCGTCTCGCCGCCGCCGTCGGCATCGTCCGCGCATTGGCTCCAGCTATCCAAACCTTGGATCAGAATGACCTTGGGGCTTGGCTCTTGCGAGCGCGCCCCTAGGATCGCCACCGGGCCGTCCAGCACCGCGGGCAGATGGCCGGCATGCGACGCGGACACGCCGAACCGGTTCAAGGCGGCCTCACGCGGCTCCCCATCGGCGGCGTAGACGAAATAGCGGGCATCCGGCGGCTCGATCGAGGCTCCCTCGCATGCGCCGGCCTCGTGCCATGTCGTCACGTCGGAGTCCACGGCGAACGAAAGCCGCGCGCTGCCGCCTGCCTGGTAGTAGTCCAGCTCCAGCGCATACACGCCCGGCACCATCTGTTCCCGGTACGTCCTTGGGCTGGAGTAGACGTGGTCCGTCCAGTCGGCCAGCACTTCGCGCCCGTCGATTCGCAGCCGATATCCGTCGTCGGCGCCGACGGCGAAGGTCACGGCGCCCGCCCGCTGCACGACGATCGTTGCCCGCGCGGCCAGCAGCATGGGGGCGCCGGGGGTTCCCGCCGCCGCGCCTGGGTCCCAAGTGTCGGCGGTGTCGAACGTGGCCGGGAACGCTGCACGCGCGACGACATCCGGCGCCACCACGCCATCACGGTAGGCGTGCCACTCGCCGGACCACTCGGTGGCGGCGGAGCTCACCATGCACGATCCTAGCGGCGGGCGAGAGACGTCGATGCTCGTCCCGGCGGCGGAGGCCGTCGACGGCCTCCCAATGCCGATGCGAGTCAAGAGCAGGCAGAGCAGCGACAGGGAAGCGATCTTCGTTGAGCGGATCAAGGAGGGCTGACCTCGCGTGAGGATGGCGGACGGATGCGCGGATCGTCGCAATCTCGCGATCGAGCCGCTACGTTCGTCCGGACGCTTACACGACGAGGTCAATGCGACAGCATGACAGCCACCGGTCCCGCACTCGCCACCGCCACCCCACCAAGCGCCGGCGGGAGCTTAACGCGCATGGCCCGCCGGCCCGCGTCAACAGTGGAGCGAGTTTGCCTCGATTCCATCGCCGCCGCCATGGGGGCTCAGTTCGGGCTGAACCGCTGCTCCGGGTGCTTGGCTTGCACCTGACGGTGGACCTCGTCGACTGCCGCTTCCAGCATCCCCAGCTCCTGCTGCAGTCGCACGGCGGTGGTGGGAGCCTCCAGCAGCCGCTGTTGCGACAGCGGGTTGCCCTGGAACAGCTGCGCCACCACCCACGACAGCGTGTGGGCATCGTGCGGCAGCGGAATATCGCGCACATAGCCGCCCTGCAAAGCCACAACGCCTTGCATGTAACGGTGCGCCAGTTCGCGCACGCGCCGCTCCACACCCCCGTCGAGGTTGCCCGCCTCGTCCGGCAGGTACTCGACTCGCGCGGCCAGGTACGGCCTGTCGTGTTCATAGTCCACGACCCGGTAGCGCCGCTGACCGAAGGCTTGCACGCGCAGGCGCCCACCCTCGACGCGGTCGACCTGTCGCACCATCGCTGTCGTGCCCACGTCGTACGGCGTCACATCCACGTCGCCCACCTCGCGGCCACGCCGTAGCAGCTGCACGCCAAACGGCTCATTCGCCTCCGTGCACTCGCGCATCAGCTGCAAATAGCGCGGCTCGAACACCATCAACGGCAACTCTATCGTCGGGAACAGCACCGTGGAGTCGAGGGGGAACAAACGGAGGTAGTGCGTCGGCCGCGATTCCGGCATGTCCACCGCGCCTTGGAAGGTTACGGGGCCAGTGTACCGCAACGCCCCGCGCTAGTCCGCGTCTACTCGCACGACGAGGTAGCGCCACTCCCGCCCACCCACCAGCCTCGCATAGAGCTGCCAGCGGAAAAGATAGTCGTTCCGCGCGACCACCGCGTCGTCGTCGTCCAAGCGGCGCGCGCCGCGAAAATGGTGCCCGTTGCCAATGTCGAACGTCGGCTCGCTCGCGGCGGGCCTACCGGACGCTGCCCACAGCGTCGCGTCATCCGTCAAGTCGATCACATAGCCAAGGTCGCAGGCGCCGTCGAGCAGCCACCGCTCCACAGCCTCGATGCCACGCCACAATCGCACCCGTGCTCCGTCGGAGTCGCCGCCCGCCGTCGCCACCGTCAGCCGCATCGCGGTTATCGCGCCCCCGCGCTCGATTCGGATGTCCATGCCGTCCGCCTGCGCTTCCGATCGCGGCAATGCCTCGATCCGCCCGACGTCGAAATGCTCATAAATGGTCCGCGCGAGATGGCGCGCGAGGTCGTCCCGCGAGCCCACGGTGGGGTGCCGCGCCGCCAGCCGCAGCATGATGTCGTGCATGTTCAGCATGGCTACTTCCGCCGATAGCTGCCGGTGAGCACGCCATGGCCGACGACGCGTGAAGGATCGACGGCCTGCAACACGGCGCGGGCCTCCGCGCCCGCCTGCAAGCCCAGCGGCTCGTCGAGGGCGTACACGTGTATGGCATAGGCGTGCGTGCGGCCATGGGGCGGGCAGGGGCTGCCGTAGCCGCCGATGCCATAGCTATTGAGGCCCTGCCGTCCGCCGCCGAGCACCGAGGCGTCACCGCTGAGCCCGGCTCCCTCGAAGAGCGGCCGCGCCTCCGGGGACACGTCCCACACGATCCAGTGGATGAACTGACCGTCCGGCGCGTCGGGGTCGTCGAATACGATCAGCACCGACTTCGTGGAGGGAGGCAACCCACTCCAAGCCAGCGGCAGCGAGACATTGAGGCCATCGCAGGTGTACCGCTCGCTGATGAAGCCGTCGCCCGCGACCATGAGCGACGACGACGAGACTTGGAGCGGAGCGGCGGAGGCCGGCGTCGGCAGCGGCACGATTTCCGCGCCGGCGCCACGGCATCCCGCCAGGCAGCACAACACCAGCGCCATCGTCAACGTCTTGAGCATCGGACTCCCCGGCACGGGCGAGGCTATCGCGCGTCCACGGTGCGGACGGTCAGCATGTTCGTCAGCCCGCCGACGAGCTTCGGCGCCGAGCCGACGATGACCACCGTGTCACCCGCGTCGACGAGGCCGAGCTTGCGGAGGCGCGAAATCCCGGCGGCGACCATCACCTCGACGTTGTCGCTGCTGCCCATGTGCACCGGCGTCACGCCGTACCAAAGCGCCAGCGCCCGTGACACTTGCAGGTCCGGCGTGAAGGCGAAGACCGGCAGTCGCGCGCGTTCTTGCGACATCGCCTTCGCCGAGTAGCCGGCTTGCGTGAACACGATGATGGCGCGGGCGCCAAGGTCCCCGGCGATGGTGCGGGCCGCCCGCGTGATCGCCTTCGCCTGCTGCTTCGCCACGGTCACCGGCCGCGCCGTCATGGCGCGTTCCGCCTCGACGGCGATGCGGGCCATCGTCTGCACCGTTTGCACCGGCCACTGGCCCACCGCCGTCTCGCCCGAGAGCATCACGGCGCCGGTGCCGTCCAAAATGGCGTTGGCGACATCGCTGGCCTCGGCGCGCGTGGGTATCGGGTGCTCGATCATCGACCCCAGCATCTGCGTCGCCGTGATCACCGGCAGGTTCAGCTCGTTCGCCCGTTGAATCATCTGCTTTTGCAACAGCGGCACCCTTCTCGGGCGACATCTCGACGCCCAGATCGCCACGGGCGATCATGACGCCGTCGCTTGCGGTCAATATCTCCTCCAGGTGCGCCACGCCCTCGGGATGCTCGATCTTGCTGATGATGGGAGCGTCGCCGCCCGCCGCAACGATGGCCCGGCGGCACGCCAGCACGTCGGCCGCGCGCCGCACGAACGACAGCGCCACGTAGTCGACCCCGATCGTCGCGCCGAAGGCAAGGTCGTCGAGGTCCTTCTTCGTGAGCGAGTCGACCGAAACGGACGTGTCGGGCAGGTTGACGCCCTTGTGCTCGCCGATGGTGCCCCCGCTCACCACGAAGGCCTGCACTTCGCCGTCCAGCACGCGCTCGGCTCGGAGCACGATCGTACCGTCGGCGATCAACATGCGGTGCCCCGGCCGCACCTCCCGCGCCAGCCGTGGATACGAAATGGTGATGCGGCGCGCCGTGCCCAGCGCATCGTCGGTGCCGATGACGACGCCCTCCCCCGTCTTCAGCGATACCGGCTGCGCGTCCACAAGCCGTCCGGTGCGGATGCGCGGCCCTTGTATGTCTTGGAGCACCGCGACGATGCGCCCCTCCTCGTGCGCCACGCGCCGCACCATCGGCACCGCTTGAGCGACTTCCTGGTGCGTGCTATGCGAGAAGTTGAAGCGCACGACGTCGACGCCAGCCCGGATGACTTGACGCATGACGACTTCGCTGGCGATGGCGGGACCGAACGTGGCGACGATCTTCGTGCGGCGGTGGGGAGTTGCAGGGTGTGCCATGGCCTACATGATAACGGAGGCCGGTTGCGCCAAGCCGCCACACCGTGGAGAATCGCCCGCAGACTTCAGCCGCGCACCGGAGGCGCCATGCACGTGCTCATCGTCCAGTTCCAGATCAAGCCGGAGTTCCTCGAAAAGTTCATCGAGGCCGTGCTGGAGGATGCTCACGACAGCAACTTCAACGAGCCGGGTTGCCTCCGCTTCGACGCCGTGCAAGACCTTGAAGACCCCAACAAGTTCTACCTGTACGAGGTCTACAAGGATGCGGTCGCATTCGAGGCGCACCGCGGCATGCCGCACTTCAAGAAATACGCCGAGACGACCAAGGACATGCACGCCGCGCCGGTGGTCCGCATGCTGGGAAAGAACCTGTACCCCAACGACGGCGCCTGGCGCTGATGGCGGCGGCCGTGGCACGCAAGCGGTCGCGGGCCTCACGGCCGGCCACCGGCGCTCGCGACCGAAAGGAGCGGTAATGCGCGTCGTCCTCTTCCAAATGCGCTGCAAGCCGGAGCGCCGCCAAGAGTTCATCGCGGCGCTGCTGCGGGACGCCTCCGAAACCTACGCCCGCGAGCCGGGCTGCCTCCGCTTCGACGTCGTGCAGGAGGACGACGACCCCGACAAGTTCTACCTCTACGAGGTCTACGAGAGCGCCGCGGCCTATGCGGCGCACCGGGAAACGGCTCACGCGAAGCGCGCGGGCGAGGCGTTCCGCGATTTGCGCGCCGGGCCCAGCATCCGCTCCGAGGGCACCAACTTGTTTCCTGCCGACGACCGCTGGCGCTGACGCGTCAGCCGGCGCCGCACGCGCGGTACACTCCGGCGGGCGGCACGCTACCGATGGCCGTGGTTTCGAGTCGCAATGTCGCCCACGTGCTCAACGCATCGGCCGTGACTTGACGGTTGCGGTCGAACAGCGCGGCCGTCGCCGCGTCAGGCGCCTCGCCGACGGACCAATACAGATTGTCGTGCCCGGACCAGACGATCCATAGACACGAAACCCCACCCGCGCCGGCCGCCTCGCGCACCGCCTGGGCGAAGCCGCCCACCGTCGTCGGCGGCGCCATCTCCGGATAACCCGGATACAGCACGTCCAAGTAGCCACTGGGCAAGCCGAGCGGCATCACGGCGTCGCCGGGCTTGGCATGCGTCTTCACATGCTCCGCCATCGCGTCGAGCCCGGCGGGCGTATGGGCCAACACGGTGGCTAGGCCCGGCGCCGCCAGCGCGGCCGCCAGCGCGACGCCGGTCCAACTCGCCCTCGGCAGGCTTCGCCGCCGGAGCCCGCGACCCAGCCGTTGGCTCGCCAGCCACAGGCCGGCGGCCACGAGCACCAGCCACGGTGGCAGCAGGAAGATTAGATTCCTGGTCGTCGTGATCGGCCCGACGACGACCGTGTATCCCGCCAGCAGCAGCAGCAGGGGAGCCAGTCCCACGACGGCGAACAACGTCGCCGCCGAACGTCGATGCCGCCAGAGGCGGGTGAACCCGCCAAGCGCGAGCGCGCCATAGGCAAGCGATATCGCTCCACCCAGCGCCCGCGAGTCGCCAACCTCGCCACCGGACGAGACCGCCAGGAATTGCTTGCCGAGCAGCACCGCCGGGCTTGGCGCGCCCCAGGGCATCACTCCTTGGCTGGTTTCCGCCTGCGACAGCGCGATGCCGGCCCACGGTAGGAACCCCACCACCAGCACCGCCCCCATGAGCACGGCTGCCCGCGTGTCAGCGCGTCTGTCCGCGGGCTTCGCGTGCCGGGGCCACAGCCCAAGGGCCAACAGCCACGCCATCTGGCTGGCGAGCAGCAGCGCCGCGAAATAGTGGGTGTAGATCAGCAGCAGCCCCGTGACGAGCCACGCGGCGAGCCAGCGGCCATCCCGCGTCCGTTGGTGCTCCACCAGCGCCAGCAGGCTCGCCGTCGCGAGCAGCAGGTACAGGCTGTACATGCGGACCCATGCGGCATGTTGCACCGCCAATGGCGCCAGCGCCATCAGCATCGCCGCCATGAGCGCGGCGGAGTACGAGCGGAGCACCGCTAGCGCCAGCCGATGGTGCAGCGCCACCGCCGCGGTGCCGGATAGCACGGCCGGCAAGCGCAACGCCTCCACCGAGTCGACGCCCAGGCGGAGCAGCGCGGCGGTGATCAGATAGTCGAGCGGGGGAGAGTAGTGTGTCGCGATGCCGTCGAGCATTGCCGGTAGCGACATGCTGGCGACGGCGATCTGCCCCAGCTCGTCGATGTCCACCGGGTTCCGGGCGGCATGGACGAGCCGGATGGCAAGAGCGATCGCGAGGATGGAGAGTGGCGCAAGCCAACGTCGCAAGTGCGGAGGTGCTGCCTCACGTCTTCTCAGCGTTGACGGTTCACGGGACTGACGCTCGGTGTCGGATCGCGGCTGATCGAATCGCGTCGATGGCGATGGCCTCATGCGACACTCCATGGCCGGTAGGCCCCGCAATTGGACGCCGCGAAAGGCATCCGGCGCAGCGTCCGCCGGCGCCAACCTGCTCACCGTCTCGGACTAGGCACGCGGGCGCGGGCTGGCCGGGCGGCGTGTCGCGCCTTCCGCGAACGCATGCCATCGCCCGGCAACTGAGGCGGCGCCGGGGGTGATAGCATCACTCCCATGCTAGCGCACCGCCTCGCTCAGCATCCTTCGTGAGCCATTCACCCCGTCCGCGCTTTTACTACGGTTGGGTTATCACCGGCGTTGCGTTCGTCACCGGTGGCTTCTCGGCGGGCATCAACATCTGGTCGCCCAGCATGTTCGTCTTGCCCATGCGCGCCGAGCTCGGCTGGTCGCTCACCGGCTTCTTCCTGGCCCTCACCATTCGCTCCGTCACTGGCGCCCTCACCATGCCGCTGCTGGGGCACCTGCTGGACCGGTCCGGTTGGGCGCGACGCCTCGCCATCTTCAGCACCATCGTCACGGGCCTTGGGCTCATGGGCTGCAAATGGGTGGGAGAGGTGCCCGCCTTCGATTTCCTAAGTGGCCAGTTGCAGTTCTACCTGCTCTTCGGCGTGTTCAGCGGCGCCGGCACCGTCGGCTCCGGGTTCGTGATCGCGAACTCCGTCCTGCCGAAATGGTTCATTCAGAAGCGCGGCCGCGCCATCGGCATCGCGGCGGCCGGCACGGCCATGGGCCCGCTCGCATTCCCGTTCATGACCCAGGCCCTCATCGACGCCCTTGGGTGGCGCGATGCGTGGCTGGCGCTTGGCCTCATCAGCATCGGCGCGCAACTGCCGCTCGTGCTGTTCATCAAGACGCGCCCCGAGGACGTGGGCTTGCTGCCGGACGGCGCCGAGCGACCGGATGACGTCACGCGGCCCGCGCCCCGCCGGCGCCGGCGTATCGCAGACGTGAGCCTCACGCGGGCGGAGGCGCTGCGGACACGCACGTTTTGGTTCTGGGCAAGCGCGATGATGGTCGCGAACGTGGGCGTGTCGGGCTTCCAACCGAGCTGGGTGCCCTTCCTGCAAGAGAATGGCTTCTCCAATAACATCGCCGTGGCGGGCACGGCCATCTACGGCGGCATCGGCGGCGTCTCCCGCGTCATTTGGGGCATGCTGGGCGAGCGCATCTCCGTCCGCAAGCTCATCATCGTGCAAATGGCCCTCACGGGCGCCACCGTGCCGGTCCTGCTCTACGCCGCGAACAACGTCATGGTCGTCGCATTCATGGTCAGCGCGGGCCTCACCATGGGCGCCTATTTCATCCTGCAACCGCTCATGACCGCCGAGCTGTTCGGCCGGGGCCATCTTGGCGCCATCGCGGGCATCACCCAGCCGATGCTCACCTTTTCCGCCGCCCTCTCGCCCATCGTCGTGGGCCAGTTGCGCGACCTGCGGGGCGACTACTTCCTTGCGTTCACGATGGCGACGGCCGCCTGGATAGTCGGCGCGGCCATCGTGTTCCTCACCCCGCCGATACGCCGCGCCCCGGAGCCGGCGGTCCAGCCCGCCCGCTAAGGCGGGCCGCCCTTGCGTGTTCCGCGCGCTTCCGCTATGCATGTGCCACCACGCTGGAGGTAACGCATGTCGCGCACGCGCAATCCCATCCGCTTCGGCATCACCGTTGGAACGCGCTCCTACGCGGACTCCCTGAGGCTATGCCAGGCCGCCGAGGCCGCCGGCTTCACGACCGCCTCGTTCACCGACCGCGCGTCCGAGCCGGCGCTCGAGGGTTGGACGGTCGCGACCGCCATCGCCGCCACCACGAAGAAACTCATCGTCACGCACGCCACGCTCAACGTGCCCTATCGCAACGTCGCGCTGCTTGCCAAGGCCGCCGCCACGCTCGACGAGATAGCGGGCCACGGCCGGTTGGAGCTCACCCTTGGCGCCGGCAACCAGCAACCCTACTACGAGACCTACGGCTACCCCAAGCAAGACGCCGCCCAGCTGTTCGTCGGCCTGCGCGACGCCGTGACGATCATGCGTGGGCTGTGGGCCAACGACACGTTCACCCACGAGGGCAAGGTGCACAGCGTCGTCGACGCCACCATCGGCAAGCGACCGCCGGGCGGGCGCATACCCATTTGGATCGGCGCGCTCGGTCCGCAGATGATGCGCTACACCGGACGCGTGGCCGACGGCTGGATGAAGAACCGCGGCTGGCCCGAGTCCATCGACCAGCTCCGTGGCCTCGTGCGACTGCTGGAGGAGGGCGCCATCTCCGCGAAGCGCGACCCGCAGTCGATTCGCCGCGTGTTGAACACGATGGCCGTGCTCGGCGAGGAAGAGACGAAGCGCGTGCTGGCCCAACAGCAGCCCGAGGGCCCAGCCTACATCACGCGGCCGCAGGTGACGGGCAGCGCCCAGCAGGTGCTCGACACGATCGGCCAGTATCGCGACGAGGGGATCGACACTTTCCATTTCCGCTTCGCCGAAGACATGCTGCTCAGTCAGGTACGGCGGTTCGGCGAGGAGGTCATCCCGAAGGTGCAGTGAACAGGTCCCGAACTCGCGTCAGGGCAGCGCCATCACCGGCACGTTCTTCGGCCGGATGAACAGCACCGGCACCGGGGTGCCGTGAATGACCTCGTCGGCCACCTTGCCGTACGGCTTCACCGAGAACCCGGTGCGCCCGTTCGAGGCGAGCACGATGAGGCTCATGCCGTTCTCGACGGCGTCCGCCTTGATCTCGCGCCCCGGGTCGCCCTGCCGTATGCCCGCCTCGGCCGGCACGCCCCGCGCCTCGATGTTTTCCGCCTTGCTGCTCAGGTAGTGCCGCACGTCGCCCCGGGGGAAAGGGCGGAAATCGAGCACCGGGCGCACGGTGCGGCTCGCCGCTCCCTCGCTCGGCGGCAGCACGTACACCAGGCGCATGAGCTCGGATCGCTCCTGCCTCGCGATCTTCTCGGCTATCGGCAGCACCTGCTCCGCGAGCTCCGAGCCGTCGAGCGGCACCAGTATGCGGTCGATCCTCGGCGGCGCCGTCACCGGATGGTAGTCGTCGGAGTGCACCAAGAACACCGAGCACTCCGTCTTCTGCAGGACGTTCTCCGCCACCAGCCCCAGCAGCCACTTATCGCTGCCCATCCAGCCGTTCGTCGTCATGCAGATGAGGTCGACGCGCGAGTCGCGCGCGGCGCGGATGATCGCATCCGCGATCTCGCGCCGGCTGATGCGCCGTGGCCGCCCCTGCGAGTCCGTCTCGCCGGGTTCGCCGATGGTGAGCACGGTGGTGTAGAGCAAGGGAACGGGGATCTCGTCCTTGCGCCAGATCGCCTCCAGGTCGTTCGCCACCGTTTGGAGGTATGCCTTCGCCGCCTGCACCTCCATCTCCGTATTCGAATCGGCCACGTTCAGCAGCACGATCTCCTCGGGGGGGTCGGTCCGCACCAGCGATGTGAGGTAGGGGATCGCCGCCTCGGCGGTCATCGACCCATCCAGGGCGAGCAATATCTTCGGGAACATTGCCATGCGCTACGTCCTCTATGGGAACAGCCGGGTGTCAGCTCGTCTTCGCGCTCGCGGGGGCGCGCTTCGGCAGGGCTTCTACCACGGCGTTGAGCGTCTCGTCCAGCGTCGGCTCCGGCCGCTTCGCCGCGGGGTCGGCCAGCGGCGTCCCGCCCACAAGCCGAAACATGTCGGCCGCGCCTTGCAGCATCCGCGGCGTGAGGCCCAGCGCCTCGAAGGTAGCCGCGATCTCCTCCATCTCCCCAACCCACCTACGCGACTTCCTCGGCATCGAGGGTATCTCGCCGATGAGGGCGCGCGCAATGGCGGCCCGGCCCAGCGTGAACTCATCCACCAGCGCATCCTCCAGCCCCAGGGCGCGCGCAGCCGCCATCAGCTCCGTCCACAGCGCCGTGGTGCCCTTCGTCGATGCCGCGTACACCATCTTCAGCCCGCTAGCCTGGCCGATCTCCGGCCCCACGGGGCGGATGTCGAGCCCGAGGCCGCCCAGCGCCAGCAGCGGCCCCGTGTCGGGGCCCGAACAGTAGATGCGCGTGGCGTGCTGGCCAGGGTTCGGCGGCGGCCCGATGATGCCGGCGTCGATGGTGTGCACGCCCGCCCCTTCCATGACCGCGGCGATCCGCGCGACGGCCGCCGGCGCGATCGCGTTGCATTCGGCGAACACCGGCCTGGCGTGCGTCCGCTTCGCCGCCCTCGCGAGCCGTTCAGCCAAGCCCACGGCCTCGGCGGGCACGAGCACCGACAATACCAGCCGAGCCTGACGCACCACGTCGTCCAACGTCTCGACTTCGCGGATGCCTGCCTCGCGAGCGCGCGCGGCGGTTGCTTCCGATCGCCCCTCCAGGCAGGTGATTACGTCCGCGCCATGTTGGCGCAGCACCTTGCCGATCGCGGCGCCCATTTGTCCCGTGCTGAGGATGCCGACAGCGAGTGCCACGCTAGTCCCTCGAAGGAGAAATGCCGATCGCGTCCAACCGCTTGCGAGCCTCCGCGACGACATCGGCCGGCAGCGGTCCTTTCGCCGCCGCGACGACGCCCCCGCGGGCCGCTGGTAGAATAGTAGCGTGTGCGTCTAAATATTAAGAAGGTGCATCTTGGTCACGAAGCTATTCAAGGTCTTCGGGGACTCCAACGAGAAACAAATAAAGAAGCTGCGGCCCATCGTCCAGCGCGTCAACGCCTTGGAACAGGACATGCAGCGTCAGACCGACGACCAACTGAAGGCGAAGACCGGCGAGTTCAAGGAGCGCCTGGACCAGGGGAAGGACGAGCTCGACGACCTGCTGCCGGAGGCGTTCGCCGCCGTGCGCGAGGCGTCGCGGCGCGCGATCGGCCTGCACCACTTCGACGTGCAAATCATCGGCGGCACGGTGCTCCATCAGGGCAAGGTGGCCGAGATGAAGACCGGAGAGGGAAAGACCCTCGTCGCGACGCTGCCCTCATACCTCAACGCCCTCACGGGGGGTGGCGTCCACGTCGTCACGGTCAACGACTATCTGGCGCGGCGTGACGCAGCCTGGATGGGACCCATCTACCACGCCCTCGGCCTCACCGTCGCCTGCCTCCAGCACGAGTCCGCCTTCATGTTCGACCCCGCCGCGGAGGAGGCCGACGGCACGCCTCGGCACATGCGCCGGGTGAACCGGCGCGACGCCTATGCCGCCGACATCCTCTACGGCACCAACAACGAGTTCGGGTTCGACTACCTTCGCGACAACATGGCCGCCAGCAAGGCCCAGCAGGTCCAGCGCGCCCTCAATTACGCCATCGTCGACGAGGTCGACAATATCTTGATCGACGAGGCGCGCACGCCGCTCATCATCAGCGGGCCATCGCAAGAGTCCACCGGCCTTTACAAGACCATGGCCCAGCTGGCGCTTCGGTTGAACCGCGACGAAGACTTCACGGCCGAGGAGAAAGAGAAACAGGTACTCCTGACCGAGGCGGGCATCAGTAACGTCGAGCGCATCCTCAATGTCAAGAACCTCTACGCGCCCGAGAACTACCACCTCACCCACTTCGTCGAGAACGCGCTGCGAGCGCAGCACATCTACCTGCGCGACAAGGACTATGTGGTGCGCGACGGCGAGGTGGTCATCGTCGACGAGTTCACCGGAAGGCTCATGCCGGGCCGCCGCTACTCCGACGGCATGCACCAGGCGCTGGAAGCCAAGGAGGGCGTGAACGTCCAGCGCGAAACCATCACCTATGCCACCATCACCCTCCAGAACTACTTCCGCATGTATCCGAAGCTGGCGGGCATGACCGGCACGGCGATGACCGAGGCCGAGGAGTTCTACAAGGTCTACAAGCTCGAGGTCGTCGCCATTCCGACCAACGAGCCCATGGCCCGGCATGACGAGCCCGACTTGGTCTACAAGACCGAGGACGCCAAGTTCAAGGCCGTCGCCGATTACATCGAGGAACTGCACAGGGCGCGCCGTCCGGTACTCGTCGGCACCGTGTCGATCGAGCGGTCCGAGGTCCTCTCCGCCACGCTCAAGCGTCGCGGCGTGCCCCATGAGGTACTGAACGCGAAGAACCACGAGCGCGAGGCGAAGATCGTCGCGAACGCCGGTAGGCCCGGCGCCGTCACGGTGTCCACCAACATGGCCGGCCGCGGCACCGACATCATCCTTGGCGGATCGCCCGACCTGGCCGCGTCCGCGGACGAATGGCGGCAAGCGCATGACGAGGTGGTCCAGACCGGCGGCCTCTACGTCCTCGGCACCGAGCGCCACGAGTCACGCCGCATCGACAACCAACTGCGTGGCCGCGCCGGGCGCCAGGGCGACCCCGGCGTCACGCGCTTCTACGGCTCGCTGCAAGACGACATCATCAAGCGGTTCGGCAGCGGGATGGTCGGCCGCATGGTGAGTGGCGCGCTCGCCGACGACCAGCCGCTGGAGAGCGGCCTGCTCACGCGCACGCTCGAAATGGTGCAAGGCAAGGTCGAGGCGTACTATTTCGACATCCGCAAACACCTTGTCGACTACGACGACGTCGTGAACAAGCACCGCGAGGTGATCTATGCCGAGCGGGCCAAGGTGCTGGAAGGCGCCGACCTGCGCGACAACATCGAGCGGCTGCTGGAGCGGGAGGTCGACGGACTCATCGCCACCCACCTGCGCGGCCCGGTCGAAACCTGGGACATCGACGGCTTCCTGACGCAGCTCGGCACGGTGCTCGCGCTCCCCGCCGAGGTCGATGCCGACTTCGTCGCCACCAACACCACCGACGACATTCGCGATGCCGTCCTCGCCGCCATCGGCGATGCCTACGACCAGGGCGAGGAGCAGTTCACACCCGACGTGATGCGCGCTCTCGAACGCTCCGTGATGCTCCAAACCATCGACCGCTGGTGGGTCCAGCACCTCACTGCCATGTCGAACCTGCGGCAGGGCATCGGCCTGCAAGCGGTCGGTCAGCGCGACCCTCTCGTCGCGTATAAGACCGAGGGCCACGAGCAGTTCCAGGCCTTGCTCGACCGCATCCAGCACGACATCGTACACACCATCTTCCACGTCGCGCCGATGTCGCAGGCGCAGGTGGCGCAGCAACAGCAACGCGCGCAGCAGGCCGCGATGCCCAAGGGCGCCACTCCCAAGCGCGGGGACGCCCCCGCCGCGCGCGTGTCGGGCGTCGAGACCGACCGCATTCAGACCATGATGTCGAAGGCGAACGCCAGCGCCGGCGGCGACGCCACATCGGCCGAGCCGCGTTGGATGCGCCGCCGGAACGCTCGCGCCAAGAGCAAGGGCCGCTAACGTGCCGGCGCGGAAGGCCGAACGGGTGGCCGCCCCGAGACGCCTGG
>Ga0194132_10003640_pt1 | contig 27151 bp, 20 predicted proteins | sample TA2KigOf80mmetaG_FD_148612 | JGI IMG/M metagenome (GOLD analysis project Ga0194132, IMG submission 148612) | Freshwater microbial communities from Lake Tanganyika, Tanzania - TA2015054 Kigoma Offshore 80m | ecosystem: Environmental > Aquatic > Freshwater > Lake | place: Tanzania: Lake... | reverse complement strand
GCGCCGCGCGGCGGCGGCCGACGCGGTGGTCAGCGACCTGTTCGACGTCGCGTCGCGCGTCGTCCTGGCGCGCGACGCGGTCGCCCGCGGTGCGTGCGCGAGCGTCGCACCGCAAGGAGCGCTCGCGTCGCAGATGGTGCTCGGACCGGACGAGCGCTCGGTCCTCGTGCGGCCGCTGGTCGCGCTGCGAGGTGGACGACGCTACGCACTCATCGCGCGCGGCGTTGCCGAGCCCCTGGTCGCGGAGCTGCGCGGTTCGCTGGCTCCGCGTCCGGACGGCGACGGGATCACGATCCCGCCCGGAGCGTTTGCCGGGCCGATCGCGGCGCTGCTGCCCGACGACGCGGGTGGCATCTCCACCGCGAGGCTGGGCGAGCTGGTCGCGCACCTGGAGCGCGACGCCGACGCGGTGCCCGGCCTCGGCGCGTTTGCGGGCGTGCGCGTGACGTTTCCCGAGGCCATCCGGCCCGAGCAGATCGGCACGCTGCAGCTCGCCTTTGCACCGGCGAGCGCCGCCCGCGCGAGCGAGACGCTCGCCGTCTACCGTGTGCTCGACGCGCGTCGCGGGCTGCTCGAGGCTCGCGCCCGGCTCGCGTCACTCGACTGCCTCTCGGCGCCGGCCGAGCCGCGCGATGTGAAGGAGACTCTCGGCGCGCGCCTGCCGAACATCGCGACCCTCTTGCACGGGACGTACCGCTCGCTCGCCGTGCTCGGTGACGCGTCGAGCGGTCCGCTGGGGCACGCGGCGGCCGGGGCGCGTCCGGTCGAGCTGCCGTACCTGCTCGCCCTGCCGCATGGCTACGGCCCGTCGACACCGCTGGTGATCGCCGTCGACGGGCATGCGGGAAGCGCGGCGCGCATCCTCGGCAAGCACGTTGGCGCGCTCACCGAGCGGGGCCTCGCCGTGATGGCCGTCGAGCAGCCGCGGCACGGCGAGCGGCAGGAGCCCGGCCTCGACTACCTCGACGCGCTCGACCCCGGGGCGCTGGGACGCATGGTCCGTCAAGCAGCGGTGGACGTGCTGGGCGCGGTCGCGGCCGCGACCGGCTGCGGGCTCGCGCTGCCGGACGGCAGTCGCCTCCGCGTCCCTGCGGTGCGCTACCTGGGCTACTCGCTGGGCGCGATGGTGGGAGCGATCGTGCGCTCGGTCGAGCCGCGCATCGGCACTGCGGTGTTCGCGGCGCCGGGTGGCGACATTCTCGGCTGGCTCCTGCTGCGCGTGTCGCCGGCGATGGGAGCCACCTACGTGACGTGTCTCGGCGGCGCACAGGAGGGCGAGAGCTGCATCCCGACCGGGCAGTGTGCGCCGCCGGGGGTGTGCATGGTCGATCCCTTCCTCGACCGCCTGCACTGGATCGTCGCGCTGCCGTACGAGCTCGCGGCCGCACCCGCCGATCCGCTGAGCTACGTCACGCACCGCACCGGCACCGCGAGTGCCGGCAGCCTTCTGCTGATCACGGGCGGCGAGGATGCAGCGCTGCACCCGGCGCTGGCGACGCGCCTCGCCGACGCGTACGGCATGGCGCCGGCCGGCCCGCACCAGCGCCGCGGGCCGCGGTCGCGCCTGGTCCAGTGGCCCGAGCTCGGTCACGAGCTGGTCGATCGCCCGGGCGTGCGCGCGCAGATCGCGGCCTTCCTGGCGAGCAATGGACGTGGCGTGCAGCTCGCGACCGAGCCCGCGGCGACGACCGCGCCCGGGTGGTACCAGGTGTACGGCGCGTCGCGGAAGTAGCGCGTACGCGAGGATGCGCGGCGCGCGATGATGCGCCGTACGCGAGGACGCGACACGCGTGGCTTCCACCACGGCGCCGCGCGTGGTTTGGTCGGCTGCGGAGGGCGTGGCGATGGAGATCCGGATCCTCGACGATGGTGCCGCGGTGGCAAGGGCGGGGGCAGCGTTCGTGATCGCGGCCGCCGAGCGGGCGATCGCGGCGCGCGGCCGCTTCCTGCTCGCGGTGAGCGGCGGCAAGACGCCGTGGGTGATGATGGCCGAGCTCGCACGCGCGAAGGTCGACTGGACGAGGTGGCACCTGTTCCAGGTGGACGAGCGCATCGCGCCGGCGGGCGACCCGGACCGGAATATGAGCCATCTGCAGCAGAGCCTGCTCGCGCACGTCGCTCTGCCCGCGGCGAACCTGCACGCGATGCCGGTCGAGCGACCGGACCCGACGGCAGCCGCAGGTGACTATGCCGAGGAGATGCTGCGCGTCGCCGGCGGCCCGATCGTCCTCGACCTGATCCACCTGGGCCTCGGTCCCGACGGCCACACCGCGTCGCTGGTGCCGGAGGACGCCGTGCTCGGCGTCCGCGATCGCGACGTCGCGATCACGGCGAGCGCGTACCAGGGACGGCACCGCATGACGCTGACGTATCCGGTGCTCGACCGCGCGCGAGAGATCCTGTGGCTCGTCGACGGGGCGGCGAAGGCCGACATGCTGCCGCGCGTACGGAAGGGTGACACGGGAATTCCGGCGGGGCGCGTGCGCAATTCGAACGCGGTGGCGATCGTCGATCGGGACGCCGCGACGAAGCTGTGACGCCGCCCGGCCGACTGCGGGCGTCACGCGCCGTCCCCGGTGGCGAGGCATTTCCGTGCGGGGGGCCGATGGACCGACGCGCGATACCGGAGAACAACCGGCGAGGCGACGGGCTTGTCGAGCTCTTGTCGGGCGGCACGACATGACGTATTCGCTGCGGCCTTCGACCCGAGCAGACCTGGAGCCGATGATGCGAATCGGCCATGAGGGCATTCGTCCGTACGTGGAGGCCGTTTGGGGCTGGGATCAAGCCGAACAGGAGAGTCGGTTTCGCGATGGCTTCGACGAGCAGACCATTCGGATCGTGCGGGTCGATGGAGAAGATGCAGGCTACCTGAAGATCGAGAGTCGCGAAGACCACGTCTTCATCGCCGGCATCTACCTTGATGGGCGGTTTCGTGATCGGGGGATCGGGCGGGAGATCATTCTCGACGTTCTCCGTTCCGCATCCGAAGCAGGGAACCCAGTCCGACTACAAGTCTTGCGACCCAATCCAGCACAACGGCTGTACGCCCGCCTCGGCTTCAGCGTTGTCGGTACGACGGAAACGCACATCCATATGGAACATCGTGGTGCCGCCTGACAGGTCCATGCGGCCGACGCACCGGCCAGCTCCCGAATGCGCGTGAACAAAGTTGTCGCTTGTCGGGTCCGCGGACGGTCCCGTGGGCTTCCGCGGTGCGGGCGGCGATGCTCGACACGTCCGGCGGCAGCATCACCTGCGGGCCGCAGCCTGGCGGCCATCCGGGAGACGGCTCCATGAAAACGCTGCCGCCGAACTCCGTCCCCTACAAGAAGACGGACGTGTTCACGGATTCCTCGGTGCCGAGCGGTCTGCTTCGCGCGCACAGTACGAAGCCCGGTGCATGGGGAAAGATCGTCGTCCTCCAGGGAACCTTGACGTACCGAATCCTGGAGCCGGTGGTCGAGGAAGTACGGCTGTCTCCCGGGCGATTCGGCGTGATCGAGCCGACGATCAAACACGAGGTCGTGCCGACCATCGGCGTTCGCTTCTACGTCGAGTTTCATCAGGTGGCGAGCAGGAGTGATCCATGAGGGGTGCTGTGACGAGGCGACTTCGCAGGCCGGTTCCTCGGGGCGCGATTCACTTTCACCCGGCGTTTCACTCCGGGCCCTGACGAGCAACGGCTGCGTCGAGAGTCCGGGGGGCGTCGGAGCCCCCCGGACGATGCTTCCGTCCTCACTCGCGGCGCAGCAGCGCCTTGATCTCGTCCTGAACGTCGCGCGGTAGCACGCCGAGCGACTCGAGCACCGCGCTCGTGATCGTCCCCGTGAACGGCGCCGGCGGCCGGTAGTCGTCGCACACGGGGAAGCCGCGGTCGCGTCCGACCAGCAGCCCGGTGCCGCCGATCTGCCAGCGAAACGGCAGGTCGCCGGGCACGACGCCGCGCGCGACGACGTCGCCGTCGACGCGGATCGCGAGCGGTCCGCCGCCCTCGCGCACGCGGCGAAACAGCACCTCGACGCGGCGCGCGCCGGGTGCGAGCGGCTGGTCGGCGGCGACGCGCACGACATCGCCGAACAGGCTCAGCGCAACCGTCGGGCGTCCGTCGACGAGATAGGTCGCCCAGCCATTGTTCCAGTCGCCGAGTGCCACCAGCACGCCCGACGCGCCTTCGGCCGGCACGACGACCTCGGTCGTGAAGCGGAAGCCACCGCCCATCGCCGGCAGCAGGATCTCGGACACCGGACCGCCGCCCGCGACGAGGTCGGCGCGGCCCCGAAATCCCCACGGCGACGGCTCGATCGCCACCGCGCGCGTGAGGAAACCGTCGTCGAGCGGCAGCACCTGGTTGCTGCCGGCCTCGGCCCACCAGAGATCGACCATGCGCCGCAGGACGTCGGCGTACTGCGCGCCGACGTCCTGCGCCTCCGCCGGATCGTCGTCGAGGCGGAAGAGCGCCCAGTGGTCGTCGTCGAGCTCGCTGCTGCCGGGGATCTGCTCGCGCTCGACCGTGAGCTGGCGTCCGACGTGGTCGGTCGTGACCTTCCAGCCGTCGTGCCAGAGCGCGCGGCTGCCCATCATCTCGAAGTACTGCGTCGGGCGCGGGTTCGGCGCCTGCGCGTCGTCGAAGGTCGGCTTCAGCGACGCACCGTCGATGCGCTGCTGCGGCACACCGTCGACGACCTTCGGCGCGTCGATTCCCGCCGCGTCGAGGATCGTCGGCAAGAGATCGATCGCGTGGCAGAACTGCGTCCGGACTTCTCCGCGCGCCGTGATCCCCTTCGGCCAGTGCGCGATCAGCGGCGTTCGCACGCCGCCGAGCCACGCGAAGCGCTTCCACAGGCGGAACGGCGTGTTGCCGGCCCACGCCCAGCCCCACGCGTAGTGGTTGTAGGCGCGGTGTCCGCCGAGCTCGTGCGCGCGCGCCGCGAGCTCGGCCGGGTCGTCGAGCATGTCGTGCGTGAAGCGGTGCTCGTTGTGCGAGCCGCGCGGGCCGCCCTCGGCGCTCGCGCCGTTGTCGGAGATCAGCAGGACGAGCGTGTCGTCGAGCAGCGCGCGGTCGCGCAGGAAGCCGAGCAGGCGTCCGATCTGGTGGTCGGTGTGCGCGAGGAAGCCCGCGTAGACCTCCATCATGCGCGCGTAGATGCGGCGTTCGCCGTCGGGCAGGTCGTTCCAGCGCGGGATCCAGGGCGGCTGCGGCGGCAGCGGTGCGCCAGAGCGCACGATGCCCAGCTCCTGCTGCCGCGCGAACGTCGAGTCCCGGTACGCTTCCCAGCCGGCGTCGTAGCGTCCCTGGAAGCGCTCGATCCAATCCGCCGGCGCCTGGTGCGGCGCGTGCATGGCGCCGGGCGTGAAGTAGAGCAGGAAGCGCTTGCCCGGCGTCGCCTGCTGCTGGTCCTGGATCAGGCGGATCGCGCGGTCCGCGAGGTCTTCGGTGAGGTGGTAGCCCTCGTCGGGCGTCGCGGGCGGCTCGACGAAGCCGTTGTCCTGCACCAGCTCGGGCGCCCACTGGTTGGTGTCGCCGCCGAGGAAGCCGTAGTAGCGCTCGAAGCCGAGGCCCAGCGGCCAGCGGTCGAATGGCCCGGACGCCGACTGCTCCCAGCGCGGCACGAGGTGCCACTTGCCGACCGCGAAGGTCGAGTAGCCGGTGTCCTTCAAGATGCGCGGCAGCGTCGCGGCGGAGCGTGGGATGCGGCCGTTGTAGCCCGGAAAGCCTGTCGGGATGTCCGTCAGGAATCCCATCCCGACCGCGTGGTGGTTGCGCCCGGTGAGCACGCAGGCGCGCGTCGGCGAGCACAACGCGGTGACGTGGAAGCTCCGGTAGCGCAGCCCGCGCGCCGCGAGGCCGTCGATCACCGGCGTGTCGACGTCGCCGCCGAAGCAGCCGAGCTGGGCGAAGCCGAGGTCGTCGAGCACGATGACGACGACGTTCGGCGCACCGGCGGGCGGCTGCGGCAGCGGGTCGAACTCGGGCGTGGACTCGGGAACCGTGCGGCCGATGCGGAGCGTGCTGGGCATGGACGCGAGCGTAGGGCGACCGCGCGAGCGGCGTCAAACGGCGACGCGCCGCAACGACGGCGCGCTACGGCAGCGCGTTCTCGTCTTGACGCCGTACGCCGAGCTGCGTGATGAGCAGCGCGCAGCCGATCATCGCGAGCCCCTTCAGGAAGAACGAGAGCTGGATGGCGCGCATGCGCGGGTCGGGGTCGCCCGCCATGCCGACGCCGTGCACGGTGATCGTCACCGGGACGAGGAACAGCACGATCAGCCAGGCGCCGAGCCGCGGGTAGCGGTTGGCTGTGATCATGGCGGCACCGGCGAGTTCGACGACGCCCGAGAGGAGCACCCAGAACGTCCGGAACGGAATCGCCTCGGGCATCAGCCGGACGTAGTCGTCCGGGCCGGTGAAGTGCGTCACGCCGGACAGGAAGAAGATCAGCGTGAACAGGATCCGGCCGACGACCGCGATCGACGGGTGCGGGACGTGGAAGTCGCTCTCCGCGGGGCTCGCCACGCGTCGGCGGTATCCCATGCCTGGCCGCGGGGCAAACCCCACGATCGAGGAGCGCCGACGATCGAGGAGATCGTCGTCGGGCGGACCGCGGACCGTTCCAGCGGCTTCCCGCGACCCGGCATCGTGGTCCGCTGGTCGCGGCAGCACCCTGGCCTGCAGGCCGGTCGACCAGCGCGCCCTGGCCCGCGGTCAGCGCGAACGCCAGCGCCGTATGCCGAGGACGACGAGGCTCGTCAGCACGAGCGCGCCGAGCCCCGCCGGCAAGCCGTACGCGCGCAGCTGCTTCTTCATCGCGTTGACCTTCACCTGGTGCTGCGGGTCGTAGCCCTCGGGCAGCGGCAGGACGCCCATCTCGCGCTCGTAGGCCTGGTAGTCGCGCAGCAGCTCGGCCTTCAGCTCGGGGCGCTCGTCGGACAGGTCCTTCGTCTCGCCGGGGTCGAGGGCGATCTCGTGCAGCTTCCACGTGGCGTCGCCGAGCGGCGGCATGTTGCGCACGAGCTTCCAGTCGCCCTTGAACAGGGCCGCGTTGCCCGACACCTCGATCCCGACCGGAACGTCGAGCGGGTACGCGCGCGACACCTGCCCGTCGATCACCGGACGCAGCGTGCGACCGGTCATCGCGACGCCGCCTTCCGCGGGCACGCCCGCCAGGTCGAGCAGCGTCGGCGTGATGTCGGTGACGAAGGTCGGCGTCGCGATGCCGGCGCCGCGGGTGACGCCGGGGCCGGCCATGACGAACGGCACGCGCAGCCCGCCCTCCGACGCGTAGAACTTGAAGAGCCGTCCCGGTGACGCCGCGGCCGCCGCCCACTCGGGGCCGATGAAGTTCAGGCTGCCGGGACCGCCGAGCCCGTCCAGCGTCCACGCGTAGCCGTTGAGGCGCATCCACAGGCCCATGCCGGCCGCGTGCACCGGATCGCTCGGCTCGGGGCCGTTGTCCGACGTGACGACGATGATCGTGTGGTCGAGCTGCCCCATCTTCTCGAGCCACGCGACGATGCGCCCGATCTGGAAGTCCATCGCCTCGAGCATGCCGGCGTAGACCTGCATGCTCTTCGCGTAGATGCGGCGCTCGTCGTCGGTCAGGGAGTCCCACCTGCGGAGGCTCGCCGGCTCGGGCTCGAACGGTGCATCGGGCGACACGAGGCCGCGGTCGCGCGCGCGCTGCCATCGTTCGCGACGGAGCACGTCCCAGCCCGCGTCGAAGCGTCCGGCGTAGTTGTCGATGAACTGCTGTGGCGCCTGCACCGGGATGTGCACCGCCTGGAAGGCGACGTAGGCGAGGAACGGCTCGTCGCGCTGCGCGTCGGCCGAGAGATAGCCGAGCATGCGGTCGACGATCATCTCCGACGAGTAGTACGATTCCGGCATCACCGCCGGCTCGCCGTCCTCGAACCACGGCGCGGTCTGGTAGTACGGCATGTACGGCTTCGGCGCCCAGTTGTCGGCGCCCGACGCGTCGAGCGCGAGCGAGCGGTCGAAGCCGTGCCCGTTCGGCAGCTGCCCGGGACCGTGGCCGAGGTGCCACTTGCCGGTCATGTAAGTCCGGTAGCCCGCGGCCTCGAGGCGATCGGCGATGGTCAGCACGCCGGGCTCGAGGAACAGGCTGTAGCCGGGCTTGCCTTCCTGCTCGGGAGGAAGCACCTCCTCGATGGTCGCGACGCCGTTGCGGTGGTTGTCGATGCCGGTGAGCAGCATCGCGCGCGACGGCGAGCACAGCGGCGAGCTGTGGTGGCTGGTGAACATCGCGCCGCGCGCAGCCAGGGCGTCGATGCTCGGCGTGCGCGCCTCGCCGCCGTAGACGCCGAGGTCGGTGAAGGCGGCGTCGTCGATCATGAAGATGACGACGTTCGGCCGATGGCCCTGCGGTGCGGAAGCCGCCGGAGAGGTAGCGCCGACGAGGAGCAGCAATGCGAGCAGCGCACCGCGCCGGCGCGTCGGCGACGGGCCGGCGCGACTACCAGGATCCATGTCGCGCGGATGCAACCACATGGCAGCGGAAGTGTCACGATCGGCGCGTGGCAACGTGCCGCACGGGACGGCCTTGCTCCCCGGCGGAGGCGCGGTAACCTAGGAAGGTTGTGTGTCGCGCCCATCGGGTGTCGACGAGTCGGGGGACGGGCCGGGTGGCCCGCCGCCGTGGAAAGGAAGACGATGCCGCACAACGGAGCCGGCCCGACACGCCGGGAAGTCCTCGGGATGGGCGCCGCCGTCGGCGTCGCGATGGTGACGGGAATGACGACGAGAACAGCGACCGCAGCGACCACGGGGCCGATCGTCCTGCCACCGCTGCCCTATGCCGAGTCGGCGCTCGAGCCGGTGATCTCGGCGCGCACCGTGAGCTTTCACTACGGCAAGCACCACAAGGGCTACGTCGACAAGCTGAACGGGCTGATCGCCGGCGGCGAGCTCGCCGATCTGCCGCTCGAGAAGATCGTCACGAAGACCGCGGGCAACGCCGACCAGGTCGCGATCTTCGACAACGCGGCCCAGGTGTGGAACCACGACTTCTACTGGCGCAGCCTGAAGCCGGGCGGCGGCGGCAAGCCGTCGGGCGACCTCGCGCGCGCGATCGACGCGACCTTCGGCAGCCACGACGAGGTGAAGAAGCAGCTCGCCACCGCCGCCACGAGCCAGTTCGGCAGCGGCTGGGCCTGGCTCGTGGTGGACCAGGGCGCGCTGAAGGTCGTGAAGACCGGGAACGCGGACAACCCGCTGACGAAGGGGCAGAAGCCGCTCCTGACCATCGACGTGTGGGAGCACGCCTACTACCTCGACTACCAGAACCGTCGCGCCGACCACGTGAACGCGGTGCTCGACTCGCTCGTGAACTGGGACTTCGCAGCGGAGAACTTCGCGCGGCCGTGACGCAGCGGGACGGCGCGCGCGTCGTCCGTCCCTTCAGGGGTAGGTGGTGAGGGCCGCGACCTGTCAGGGGTAGGTGGTGAGGGCCGCGACCTGTCAGGGGTAGGTGGTGAGGGCCGCGACCTGGCAGCTCGACGGCAGGAGCTCGCCTTCGAGCGTGGAGGCGCTCGGCGTACACGTGAAGCTCCCGATCTGCGGAACGGGCTCGCCCGGCCTGCAGTCGAACGTGATCTTGACGAAGGCACCCGACGGCAGCGCGCTGCCGGTATTCAGCATCCCGACGCTGATCCGGTCGTCGAGCGCGTCCGGAACGACGTCGAGGTCGGCGGCGCTCAGCAGGCTGCCGGCGACCCCGGTGAGGTTCGTCACGCGCGCGACCACCGAGGCGGCGCTGCCGCTGCCGGGGATCTCGAGGCGCGCGCCGGGGTAGTCCAGGCTGGTACTGATCCCGGCGACGAAGCTGGGCGACACGGGTGGGGTGAACGACGTGGCGATCGTCACCTCGAGACGGCTGCAGGTCGCGAGGGCCGCCGTGTTGCACGCCGTCGGATAGGTCGAGTACTGCGGTACCGCCCCGCGGTCGGTGCAGTCCGTGATGTGGCTCGTCGCGCAGGTGACGCACGCCGCAACGTCGGCGAGCGTGTCGATCGTGCCACCCGCGGCGCAGCTTGCGCCGCTGCTCGGGACGGTCACGTCGGCGCACGAGGTGGCGAAGCCGATGGCTGTCGGAGCGAGGTCGCCCGTGCCGTTGCACTCCCTGTCCGGCCCGCCGCACAGCCGGCAGACGCCGCGCACGGCCTTCGCCTCGACCGTGGCGAGGTCGTCGAAGGCGGTACGACCGGGAGATCCGGGGGCGGCGCTGGCGTCGGGGCAGGCGGCTGCGTGCTCGTCACGCAGCCGCAGATCCCAGCACTTGTGCAGAATCCTGGAGCGCTGCTGCGCCAGCAGCGAGGTCTGCTTCGCGACCGCTTGCTGGCACTTGTTGCGCGTCTCGTCGGACGCGGTTCCGAGGACGAGCGCGCCGGTCGCCTGGGCGACCGCGAGGTCGGTGGCGTGGTCGGCGACGCACGCGAGACAGCCGGCGACGTCACCGCAGTGCGTGATGGCGCCGTCGCAGCCGCTCGCGCCGAGATCGTGGCACGTCGCGGGGAAGCCGATCGCGCCCGGCGACTCCTCGCTGCCGTCGAAGTCGACGCCGCACGTCTCGTCCGTGCCGCCGCACGCGGTGGCGACGTCCTTCGCGAGCCTCGCCGCCGCCCTGTCGATCCTGGCCGACGCGCTGGCCTCGCTGTGGCACGCGGTGCTCGCGGGCAAGGTGCCCTTGATCTTGAGGCTCTCGCAGCGCGCCAGCGCCTTGACGCGGTCCTGCGCGTACTTTGCGGACCCCTTGGCGATGGCGCGCTGGCACCGGACGGTCTCGGCGCCGGCGGGCGCCGCCGCGAGCAGCACGAGCACGAGGGCGGGCACGATCAGGAGTGGCGATCGACGCATGGCCGCATCCGGCAACGACGAAACGGTCAGATGGACCGCCCTGCCGGTTCCATCCTGCGTGGTCGGCGCAGCCGGTGCGGACGTCAGATGGACCGCCCTGCCGGTTCCATCCTGCGTGGTCGGCGCAGCCGGTGCGGACGTCAGATGGACCGCCCTGCCGGTTCCATCCTTCGTGGCCGGCGAAGCCGGTACGAACGTCACTTGACGCTCTGGACGGCCAGCGTGCAGCTCGCCGGCGACACCGGCGATCCGTCGAGGGTGGCGGCCTCCGCGCTGCACGAGAAGTCGCCCGCCGTCGGCTGGGCGGCGCCGGCGACGCAGTCGAAGCGGATGCGGGCGAAGGGCCCGGGCGTGATCGGCGCGCCGAGGCTCAGCAGCGCAACGCTTGCCTGATCGTCGCTCGTCGAGCCCGGTCGCGGTCGGTCGGTCGCCTCGAGAAGACCGTCGGCAATGCCGGTCAGATTGGTGACGCGCGCGCGCACCGTGTCGGTGGCACCGGTGCCGGGCAGGCTCGCCAGCGACGCCGCGTACTCGATGCGTACCACGGTGCCCGAGACCTGCGGGAACGCGCCGGTGTTCCAGCCGACCGTCGCGGTGACGTCGACGTGGGCGCAGCCGGCGGGCACCGCCGTGCCCTCCGGCACGGCGGGCGCCGATGCCATGCGGTGCCCCGACGCGAACGTGCCGAGGGACTGCGAGTACACGCCGAGCACGCTGGCGCCGGGCGCGTCGATCGCGAAGAACGCCTTGCCGCTGCTGGACAGGGTGCGATCCGGTCCGGCTACGCTCTGCAGGTCCGACAGCAGCACGCCGCGGACCGTCGCGCTGCGCTCGGCGACGCGCACGCCGCCGCCGTCGAAGAACACCGCGTCGACCGCGGCGTCGGCGGCGGCGAGCGCGAAGCCGCCGTCGTAGCGGTCGGCGAAGGCCGCGAGCAGGACGCGGTTGCCGTCGTTCTCGACCGGGCCCAGGGTCGGTGGCGAGAAGTACACCGGGATCGTCAGCACGGCGGGCGCGATGCGCTGGTAGCGGATGCTGCCGCCGTCGACCGTGCTGCCCGCCGCGGCCCGCGCGCCGCCCGATGTCACCGCGAGGCGGCCGAACGCGTTCTCGCCGAAGGCGGATGCGAGTGCCGTGTTCGCGAGCGTGAAGCTGCCGGTGAGCGGCACCGGCGGCACGACGGGCGTCGGGTTGCCGTCGGCGGCGATCGGCGTCACCACGGCGAGGCCCGCGGTTCCCGCGGCGGCCCCGCCGGCGAGGTTGCCCGGGTCGATCACGACGTGGCCGGCCGCGGCGAGCGCGATCGTCGTCGCGCCGAGCCGGCCCGCCAGCGACGCCGGGTAGAGCGCGAGCTCGACGGTTAGCGGCGCATCGCCGGGGTTGCTGACGAGCAGGAAGCTCGTGCGCGGTGGTCGTGCGTCGTAGACGAACAGCAGCTGGTCGCCGCGCACGTCGGGCACCGTGATCGTGCTCTGCGCGCCGGCGCCGCGCCCGACCCCGAGGACCGCGAGCAGCGCCGTCGCGAGCAGGACGCGCGCGTGCGTCCGATGCCGGATGGGAATCACGAGACGACCTCCGTGGTGCAAGCGGCACCGGGCAGGAGCGTGCCTTCGAGGGTGGAAGCTTCGAGCGTGCATCCGAACGCGCTCGCGGGCGGAGCGGTGCCGGCGCTGCAGTCGAATTGCACGCGGACGAAAGGCCCGGCCGGGATCGGTGTCGCGATCGAGATCAGCCCGGTGCGGAGCTGCGTCTCCATGTCGGTCGCCTGGAAGAGACCACCGACGCCGCTCACGTTGCTGACGCGCGCGGTGACCAAGGCGTCGCTGCCGGTGCCGGGGAGCGACACCGAGGAGGGATAGGTGACCGTCGCCACGACGCCCGACACGTCGCCCGGATCGGATCCGCCGTAGGTCGTCCGTACCTGGATCGTGATGCTGCCGCAGCTCTGCCCGGTCGCTGTCGGGCGGGGCGACGCCGTGGGGGGAGGGGAAGCCGTCGGCGGGGGCGCGGTGATCGCGGGCGACGGCGTCGCGGTTGGACCGGCCGTCGCGCTCGGCCGCGGAGTCGGCGTGGGGGTCGGGCCGCTTGGCGTCGGGGTGCGGGTCGGACCGCCTGGCGTCGCCGTCGGCAGCGGCGCGGCGGTGGGTGACGGGCTTGCCGTGGGCCCCGGTGACGCCGTGCGCGTCGGTGCGGGAGAGCCGGTTGCCGCCGGCGTCGCAGACGGAGTCACGATGCTCGCCGTCGGACGCGGCGTAGCGGACGCTCCCGGCGTCGGCGTGCCACCGGTGGTGGGCCGCGGCGTCGGCGTCGGCGCCGTCATCGTCGCGCTGGGTCGAGCGGTCGGCGTCGGCGCCGTCATCGTCGCGCTGGGTCGAGCGGTCGGCGTCGGCGATGGGCGTGGCGTCGCGGTCGGCGACGGCGACGGCGTTGGCGTCGCTGCGCTGCGCTCGGCGAGCGCCGTGTCGCCGACGACGAGCACGCCGAAGCTGCCGACCCCCTGGGCGTGAAAGCCTGCGAGCCACGTCCTGCGGCCGAGCGGTGTGTCGCCGATCCGCGGTCGGTCGAGCTCCAGGAAGCCGCCGCTCGCGATCGCGTCGCCCGCGCCGCCGGGCGCCAGCAGGCTCGGCGCCTGCTCCCGGCGTAGCGAGGTGAAGGTGGCGCAGCCCAGGCTCGCGTCGGGCAAGGTGATCGAGGCGCCGTCCCGGTCGGCGAAGCGAACCCCCGTACGCACGGCACTCTCGCCGTCGACGGCGGGGCCGGGCTCGGCGGCGCGGTACGCATCCTGTCCGGAGCGCTCGGCGAGCGCCAGCAGGATCACGTGCGACACGTCGAGCTCTGCGGGGTCGAAGCTCTGCAGCCGGAGCGCCGACTGGTGGACGTCGGCGCCGGCGTCGTCCGGAGCGCCGAGATCGACGAACGAGCCGCTTGCGTCGGCAGGGAAGGCGAGCGCCGGACCGCCGAACGAAACCCCCGTCGCGAGGTCCGCCAGGGTGAAGCTGCCGACGAGCGCGTTGCGCGCGAGCGGCCCCCGCCGCGTGTCGTTCGTCGCGCAGCCGCCCGCCGCGTCGTACGCCGTCACGGTGACGAAGCCGCGACGGCCGCTCAGGTCGCGCGTACCGCCGTCGCTGGTCGGTACGGCCGTGGGGTCGACGATCAGGCTGCCGTCCCGGGGCAGGCAGACGATCGCCGCGTGGAGCGGCGTGCAGCTCTCGTCCCAGAACGCCCAGTGCGTGCGGACGCCCGGCGCCGCGGTCGCGGGGTGGCTCGCGACGAGGAAGCTCACGCTGCCTGCGGTCGCGTCGAAGGGCATCACGAGGCCGGACGCGGGCTCCGCAAACGCGGCGCGTGCGCCCGTGACGGCGACGGCGGCAGCAAGCGTCAGAATGCGGAGCACCCGGACGGCGCCGGGACGCGAACGACGGTTCATTGCAGCCCTCCTGTCGGCGCGCCCGGATCGGGCAGGAACACGACGTCGAACGGCGGCAGCCCGGTATCGATCGGCTGCGGTGTCAGCTCGACGCCGTCGCTGGTGCGGAAGATGCGGATGCCCGGCTTCTTCAGCGTGCGATCGGTGAGGTAGAGCTCGCCGCGCGTCGGCTCGAGCTCCAGATCGACCAGGTACTCGTCGGACTCGATCAGGGTCTCCACGACACGACGCGCGCTCGGGTCGAAGCGCACGAGGTAGTTGCGGAAGCGCAGGTCGGTGACGACGGCGTAGCCCGTCGTCCCGTCGACCAGCACGAAGTCGGTGAGGTTGCCGCCGAGCTCGCCCTCGCTCATCAGGAAGCCGAGGCTCCGCATGGTGCGCGGGTCGACGCGCTCGATGCCGCCGTCGGTGAGGTCGGCGAAGCTGCCGACGGTGTTCAGGACGATGTTGCCGCCGGCGTCGAAGTTGAGTCCCTGGCCGCCGGTGAAGGGGTTCCTGCCCTGCAGGACGATGCCGTCGACCGCGTCGGTCGACGGGTCGACGTCGATCAGCCGGTCGCTCGCGACGTCGATCACGGCGATCGTGCTGAAGTCGCCCGGCTGGAAGAACGCGAAGCGGTCGAGGCGCTGCAAGGTGACGAAGAGCCTGCCGTCGACGATCGCGCCGGTGTCCATCTCCGGGACGCCGTCGAGGTCGGTCAGCGGACCGAGGTCGATCGAGCCGCGCACGAAGCCGTCGCAGGACGGTCCGACCGTCGGATCGACGATCAGCAGCTCGCGCTCCTCGTAGAGCGTCACGTAGGCCTTGTCGGGTGCGGCGAAGATCAGATCGTGCGGATTGGTACCGTTGCCGACCGAGCACTCCCAGAGCGTCGCGTAGCCGGCCTGCGGATCGAGCGCCTGGATGCTGTCGCCGCCGAGGCGGTTGATCACGTACACAAGGCCGTCGTGGTGGAGCGCGACGGCGTCGCTGTGGATGCGGCCCAGGTCGGTCAGCACCTCACCCGGGTCGGCGACCGGGAACGTCGCGTACGAGCCGGTCTGGAAGTCCGTCGTGACGACGAAGACCGACGCCGCCTCGGGCGGCGGTGGCGGCGCGAAGTCGGGGCCCTCGACACCGCCGCCGATGCAGCCGGCGAGCAGCAGCAGCGCCGTCGCCGCGGGTGCGCGCATGCGAGCGCAGCGGGCGGCCGCGTTCATGCGGCGCCCGCGGCGGACGTCGGCTGCCAGCGCCAGCGCAGCGAGCCGAAGACCGAGATGCCCGGCAGCGGGTAGCCGGCGACGTCCTCGACCTGGTTGTCGGTGAAGTTGCGCACCTCGACGTTCGCCTCGAGCGCCCAGCGCGGCAGCGGTACGGTGAGCCCGACGGTCTGCACGGCGCGAGCGGGGACGCGCAGGAAGTTCGCCTGGTCGAGGTAGTTGTCGGCGAGGAACGCGAGCTCGTAGTACGGCTGGGCGATCCCGTTCAGCCAGTCGGCGCGGAAGTACAGATCGTCCGCCGGCTGGCCCGGGATCTGGTTGCCGTCGCGCCCGGGGATGCCGCTCAGGTCGCGCGCGTCCTGGTGCGTGTAGGCGAGCGCGACGCCGATCTGCGACCAGAGCAGTGTCGTCACGCCGAGCTCGACGCCCCAGGTCCGCGTGCTGGCGACGTTGCGCGGCACCGCCGTGCGCTGCGAGTTCTGCACGAAGACGATCAGGTCGTCGACCTCGGAGAGGAAGAGGGCGGTCTCGACTCTGAGACGGTCGATCGGCCCCCAGCCGTCGGTCGACGGCGTGTAGACCAGGCCGAGGTCGGCGTTGACGCCGGTCTCGGGCTGCAGGTTCGGGTTGCCGATCACCGAGCCCTGGTTGCCGAACAGCTCGCCGAAGGTCGGCAGGCGGGCGTAGCGTCCGCCGTTGCCCTTGAGCGCCAGGTCGTCGCGCACGCGCAGCGTCAATCCCAGGCGCGGTGTGAAGAGATTGGCATCGGCGCCGCTGCTGGTGTCCTCGACGATGCCGCCCGGTCCGACCAGGCCGCCGAAGGAGTCGCTCGCGTGCTCGTAGCGGATCTGCGGCTGGATCAGCAGCAGCTCGTCGAGCACGCCGAAGGTGTCGCCGACGCCGATGCCGACCGTCAGCCGGCTCTGGTCGGGCTCGTCCAGGTCGGGCGCGAGCAGATTCTCCGGCGCGAAGATCTCGCCGCCGAGGTCGATGCGTGCCTCGAGATCGTGCGCGCCGAGCTTGGCGCGGGCCTCCGAGCCGACGCCCATCGCGTAGGTCTGGTTGTGCGTGTCCTGACGTCCGAGACCGATCTCGCCGAGCGGGTCCGAGAAGTCCTGCTGCCCGTAGACGAAGTACGCCGTGCTCTGGACGCCGAGCGGGAAGGACGTCTCGGGGGCGGTGTCCCAGCGCAGGTAGGAGAGGTTGCGGATCTCGAAGAGGTGCGCGTCGGTCGACTGGAACGCGCCGATGCCCGGCACGCCCTGCGAGTTCGCATAGAAGTCGTTCAGCAGCGACAGCTCGTTGGCGTCGTCGACGGCATAGACGAGCTTCGCGAGTGCCTCGCCGGAGTTGAAGGCGTTGTTCTGCCGGTCGACGACCTCGTCGTCGTTGGGGTTCGACAGCGTGCCGTTGTCGTCCTCGAACGGGAAGTTGCCCTGGGAGCCGAGGTACGTCGTCGAGACGATCGCGCCGAGGTCGCTCAGCGCGCCCTCGTCCGCCGCCTTCGCCGAGCCGGTCGCGCTCAGCTTGCGCGTGCCGAACGACCCGCCGCCCGCGACCAGAGAGAACGAGGGCTGATCGCTCGGGTCGCGACTGATGAGGTTGACGACGCCGGCGAGCGCCGACGCCGAGACGCTGAGCGGCGAGACGCCGCGATAGACCTCGATCCGGTCGAGCTGGTCGAGTGGCAGGTCGGAGAGGTTCACGACGTCGCTGCGCGCGCGGGTCAGCGGCACGCCGTCGAAGAAGATGCGCACCTGCCCGGGCGTGCTGCCGCGGATCGACACGGTCGAGAAGTCGCCGAGCCCGCCGTACCGCCGTACCTGGACACCGGGGATCTCCGACAGCAGGTCCGCGACGTTGCCGCCCTCGGCGGCCTCCCGGTCCACCGGCACGACGGTCGCGAAGGCGCTCGTGTCGGGCACCTCGTCGAGACGCCGGCCGCGCACCTCGATCGGCTCGAGGACGTAGGTTCCGGCGCCGTCGTACGGCTCGCTGCCCTGTGGTGGCGTGGCGTCCTGCGCGCGCGCCGGCCGGCTCGTCAGCACGAGAAGCAGCACCAGGACCCGGACGCCGGGCCGTGCGACGTCGCGCGCTCGAGCGGCATCGCTCACGGATCGAGGTCGCACTCGCCGCGGGTGCAGCGCGACACCTGCTCGAGAACGGTGCGCAGGCACAGCACGGCGTCGCCGATGTCGAGGGCCTCGCTGCGGTTCGCGTCGCCGCAGGTCCCGGTTGAGCACGGCGACGGACCGCACGTCGCGCTACCGGTGTTGACGCCGAGCACCTCGCGCAGCAGCAGCACCGCGTCGTTGATCTGGCGCAGGCCGTCGCCGTTCACGTCGCAGCAACCGGCGCAGATCTCCTGCGAGCTCACCGCGACGATCGCGTCGAGGTCGAAGCCGGACTTGCCGACGCCCGGGACGGGAAAGGCGTTGCCGGGATCCGGGATGGCCGCACCGGGGTCCTGGATGCGCACGAAGCGCGCGTTCGCGAGGCCGATCGTCGCGAGGTCGAAGCCGTCGCCGCCGGCCGCCGGTGTGCGCGGATCGATGCCGTTGCCAGGTGTGCCGTAGACGGGTGTGACGCCGGCGAGGCCGGCGAAGGTCGAGGCGTTGTGCGGGAAGGCGAAGAAGTTCACGCCGTCTGCGCTCGCCGAGACGATGCCGACCTCGGCGAAGGTCTGCCCGCTGACGTCGTTGAGGAACGGGTTCTCGAACACCCGGAAGTCGACGCCGGGACCATCGACGATCCGGTTGTCGTCGAACGACAGCGTGATCGAGCCGTTGTCGCCGAGCGACACGACGTCGAGCGAGCCCTGGGACGCGCCGCCGCCGTACGGCGGCCCGACGGCGATCCCCGGCAGCAGCTCCGACTGGAAGCCGCCGTTCGCGCCGACCACGAAGCTCGCCACGCTGTCGGCGCACGGTGTCGCAACCGCGCTCCGTGGCGCGAGCGCGGCGCTCGCCGCCAGCAGCGAGATGCTGGCGACGAGCGCGTAGCGGCGGCGTCCCGCAGGAGCGGACGAAAGCGAGCGAGACCTAAGCACCGGCCTTGCAGCGCAGCGTGGTGCCGTCGCTGTCGACGACGCGGTTACCGACCTTGGCGCGGACCGAGACCTTGACGCTCGTGCCGGCGGCGACGGAGATCGGCGAGCCGGCGCTGCAGGCGGCAGCGGTGCTCGGCAGGATCGCGTCTGCGGCCGCCTGGATCGCCGTCGCCACCGCTGGATTCTTGGTGATCTTGATCTCGGCCGAGTCGACGGGCTCCGGCGCGCAGGCCGGAACGCGCGAGTCGGCGACCGAGAAGCAGGTGCCGAACACCATCTCGCACGAGCCGTCGACGGCGCCGTCGCGGTCGCAGGCCGCGCCGTCGGTGCAGGTCCAGCGAGCCAGCGGCTTGCCCGAGCCCGAGACGTCGAAGGCGCCGCCCCAGGCCTCGGTCTGGCACTCGCGCTTGCTCGCGCCACCCGGCGTCAGCGCGTCGACCGGCGTCAGGGTGTCGATGGAGCTCACGCCGAAGTCCAGCGCGAGCACCTGCTGCGACGGGCCGTCGATCGCGATGCCCGAGGAGAAGCCGAAGCCGGTCGCGATCGTCGAGATCACGCCAGCCGGCGTGATGCTGATGACCGTGCTGCTCGTGAAGTCGTTGGTGAAGCCGCCGGTCACGAGCAGGTTACCCGACGCCATGATCGCCTGGTCGTAGGAGCCGGACAGGCCGCCGGCGAGCGTGCCGAGGAAGCTGCCCATCAGGTCGTAGCGCTCGACCGAGCCCGCGAAGGTCCCGGAGTCGACCTCGCCGATCAGCAGCTCGCTGGCCGGCGTCACGGCGAGGCTCACGCCGGCGGCGTAGTCGAGGCCGGTGATCAGGTCGGTGAGGACGCCGGCGGAGTACTGGACGACGCGCCCCGCGCCGAAGCCGGCTGCGTCGCCCACGAGGATGTCGCCGCCCGCGAGCGGGAGGATCGCCTGCGCGAAGGGGATCGAGCCCGAGGGCGCGAGCTCGAGCGTGGCCGCCGACACCGCTCCGGAGGCACTGAGCGGATCGGGCAGCGCGTACAGCGTGTCGCCGGTGACAGCGGTGCCCGGGGGGGCCGTGAGGCCGTTGTCGGTGAAGAGCAGGCGGTCGTTCTCCCGGTCGTAGGCGATTCCGCCGATCGAGTTCAGCTGCGTGACGAGCGTGGTGGCGGTGCCGTCGCGCTCGAGGCGGACGATCGACTGCGCCTGTGCGCCGAAACCGCCGACGCCGACGAGGAAGGCCGTGCCCGCGGGCGCCAGATCGGCGGCGTTCACGGCGGGAAGCGGAACGCTACCGGCGATCCAGCCCGGTGCTCCGGCGACCGCGGCGTGGGCGGTGCTGCTCTGGGCGAGGACGAGGAAAGTGGTCAGGGCGACGAATCGCCGCTGGACGGACGGTGGGAGCATCTCGGATCCTTCGCGCCGCTACCCGCGGCGCGATCGCTTGGGAGATCGCCGGCCGCTGGCAAACGAAGGCCACCACTGGTCGCGCACGGAGGTGCTAGCTCCGTGCGGTCGCACGCACCGTCGGGGTCACCGCTGCCGTCGAGTGCACGCACATCGGCGACGACGCAGGGAGCCCGTTCGGCTTATGGGAAGGGTGCTGGCCCTCGGATCTCCATCAGCCCGGGAGTCTCCGAGTTCATGCCGAGGAGGCTAGGTCTCCTGACTCGTCGGCGACCTACTCGCGCTGCCTTCCCATTCGCTTGCGCGAACAGTGGCTTGGGGTGCGCTTTCGTTCCGACTCACAGTGGCGGGAGCCGTGCCGGTTTCTCACCGGCTTCCCTTGTCAACCTTCTCGGTGCCGGCCCCCTAACTGCCGCGACTGGGGTTTGTCAAGCAGCGCGTCGCAGAGTCGGCGCGGGCGGCGGAGACGATCGCGAGCGTCAGCGCTCGCGCAGCCACGCAACGTAGCGCGCGACGCCGTCCTCGAGCGAGCTGAACGGCCGTGTCCAGCCGGCGGCCCGCAGCCGGTCCATGCGGGCCTCGGTGAAGTACTGGTAGCGCTCGCGGATTGCCTCGGGCGTGTCGACGAAGCGGATCCGCTCCGGCGCGCCGAGTGCTGCGACGGTCGCGCGTACCAGGTCGAGGAACGTCCGCGCGGTGCCGGTGCCGAGGTTGTAGACGCCGCGCGCGAGCGGCTTCGTGAGCGCGAACTCGAGCACGTCGGCGACGTCGTCGACGAACACGAAGTCGCGCTTCTGCTCGCCGTCGGCGACGCCGGGCCTGTGGCTGCGGAACAGCGTCACCTCGCCGCCGGCGCGGATCTGGTCGAACGCGTGCAGGACGACGCTCGCCATCTTGCCCTTGTGGCGCTCGCCCGGTCCGTAGACGTTGAAGAAGCGGAAGGCCGACCACGCGGGCGGCGTGCGACCGGCGCGCTCCTCGCCCAGCGCCCAGACGTCGAACTGCAGCTTCGACTCGCCGTAGGGGTTCAGTGGCCGGAGCCGTGGCGTCAGCTCGTCGGCGTCGTCGTAGCCGAGCGCGCCGTCGCCGTAGGTCGCGGCACTGCTCGCGTAGACGAACGGGATGCGCTGCACGGCCGCGTGCTGCCACAGCGTTTTCGTGTACTCGAGGTTGACGCGCGTCAGGTAGGCGACGTCGAGCTCGGTGGTGTCGGTGCAGGCCCCGAGGTGGACGATGCCGGCGAGCGCGGGCTTCGTGTCGGCCAGCCACTGCGGCAGGTCGTCGCGATCGACGACGGTGCCGAAGTCGATGCCCGCGTGCTCTGGTCGCGCGCCGACGTGGCGCTTCTCGTCGACGCTGATCAGCGGACGTCCGCTGCCGTGCAGCGAGACGAAGCGCGAGCCGATGAAGCCGGCGGCCCCCGTGACCAGCAGCGCGCCGGACGATGCGGTCGCGGCGCTCACCAGCCGAGCACGTAGCCGAAGATCAGGGGTGCCACGATCGACGCGTCGGACTCGATCATGAAGCGCGGCGTGTCCACCGCGAGCTTGCCCCAGGTGATCTTCTCGTTCGGCACGGCACCGCTGTAGCTGCCGTACGACGTGGTCGAGTCCCCGATCTGGCAGAAGTACGACCACAGCGGCACGTTCTCGCGGCGCAGGTCCTGGTGGAGCATCGGCACCACGCAGATCGGGAAGTCGCCGGCGATGCCGCCGCCGATCTGGAAGAAGCCGATGCCCTTCTTCGCGCGCACGCTCTCTTCGGTGTACCAGCGCGCGAGCTCGATCATGCACTCGATGCCCATCTTGACCGTGTGCACCGACCCGACGTCGCCCTCGATGCAGTGCGCGGCGAAGATGTTGCCGAGCGTCGAGTCCTCCCAGCCGGGCGTGAAGATCGGCAGGTTCTTCTGCGCCGCGGCGAGCAGCCACGAGTTCTTCGGGTCGATCTGGTAGCTCTTCTCGAGCTTGCCTCCGAGCAGGATCCGGTACATGAACTCGTACGGGAAGCGGCGCTCGCCGGCCTTGTCGGCCCCCTGCCACTCCTCGAGCACCGCGTCCTCGATGCGGCGGATCGCCTCGGCCTCGGGGATGCACGTGTCGGTCACGCGGTTCATGTGCCGGTCGTGCAGGTCGCGCTCGGCCTCGGGCGACAGCTCGCGCCAGTTCGGGATGCGCTCGTAGTGGTCGTGCGCGACCAGGTTGAACACGTCCTCTTCCAGGTTCGCGCCGGTGCAGGTGATCGCGTGGACCTTTTCCTGGCGGATCATCTCTGCCAGGGACAGCCCGAGCTCGGCGGTGCTCATCGCGCCGGCGAGGGTGAGGAACATCTTCCCGCCGCCGTCCAGGTGCTGCACGTACGCCCGTGCGGCATCGCGCACGGTGGCGGCGTTGAAGTGGCGGTAGTGCTCGTCGACCAGCTCGCGGATCTTCATTCTGGGCAGTGTAGCGGCCGGACGCGCGATCGCTAGGCCGGCGTTCGTGACGTGCCGCGACGCCGAGCCGGCGACGTGGAGCGGCGGTGAGCCTCGTCGGTAAGACCGACCAGGCCGCGTTCGGCCAGGCGTTTCTGCCGCTGCGGTGGCGTGCGCACGAGCGCAGTGCGCGGGTCACCGCAGCGCTTGACGGTCACACGAAGCCGAGGTCGAAGTTCGGCGTCGTCCAGCAGTGGTTCGGATCTCCGCCGTCGACCGGCAGGATGCTCGACAGCACCTGCGCGTCGGGCATGTTGAGCCACTTCGTGAGGATCGTGCCGTAGACGTCGCGGAAATCGGTCGAGCGGAACGGGTCGCCCCCGGCCTGCGAGTAGCGCGTGTTCCCGTCGTCGTTGAGCGACGCGTCGCGAATGTCCGGGTGGTTGCCGTAGATGCCGCCGTTCACCGCGCCACCGATCACCAGCGCGGGGCCCTGCGATCCGTGATCGGTCCCGTTGTCGTTCTGACCGATACGCCGGCTGAACTCGCTCCACACCAGGACGCACACCTTGTCGGCGACGCCCATGTCCTCGCAGTCCTGGTAGAACAGCTCGATCGCGTCGCCGACCTCGCGGTGCAGCCGGGTGTGCTGTCCGTCGGCCTGGGTCGCGCCCTGATCGGAGTGCGTGTCGTAGCCTCCGTTGACCGCCTGGAAGAACCGCGCGTTCACGTTCGGTTGTCCGGTCACGACGCCGTAGATCACCTTGGCCATCTCCCGGAGGTCGCCGGCGAGGCTCGTGCCGAGCCCGTCGTAGGCCGCATCGAAGGTCGCCCGATCGGCCTCGTAGAGGTCGTGGAGGGCAGGGTAGCTCTCGCTGCTGAGCAGCGTCGCGCGCGCACTGGTACCCACGTGGGCGAGCAGGCTCTGCGGCGACGCCACGGCGTCCTCGGCGAGCGCGAAGAACGCCGCTCGCTTCTCGTCACGGTCCGAGCTGAACGCCGGATCGTACGGGAAGCCGAAGTCGCGCACGTTGTCGATCGTGAGAACGCTCGTCGCGGACTGCCGGAACTCTCCGGCGAGCGAGGAGCGGATGTTGACCGCGGGGATGTCGGAGCCGCCGTAGTTCGCGGCGAGGTAGCGGCCGAGCCAGCCGCCGGGCAGGGTCGTCCCGCCGGGCAGCCCGCTCTCCCAGATCTCGCGCGACTCCTCGTGCGACAGCGAGTAGTCGGGATAGCCGCAGCCCTGGATCACGGCGACCTTGCCTTGCCCGTAGAGGCGGTGCAGCCCGCTGAGCCCGGGGTGCAGGCCGAGCGGCGTTCCGGAGCTTGCGTCTTCGAGCGTGGGCGCGCCCGACGGCGTTCCCAGCAACTCGCCGGCAGCGAGCCGGAGGCCGCCGCCGCCCGCGCGTCGCGCGGCCTCGTAGGCGGTCCGCAGCGTTGCCGAACTGCCGTTGGTGATCGGCGTGACGGTGTTGAGTCCGTCGTTGCCGCCATCGAGGAACAGGCTGATGAAGTAACGGTCGCCGATCGTCTCGGCGAAGGCCCGGCGCACCAGCGGGTGCGCGAACAGCGATGGGCCAAGAACGGAGCCGGCGGCGAGGAGGCCGGAACGGCTGAGGAAGCGTCGTCTCGTGAGCGCCATGAAACCCTCCGGGTCGGCGGTCGGTCAGTGGAGCTGGTGGGCCGGGGACTGCAGGAGCAGTCCGAAGAGCCCGTGCAGCTTGCGGTTGCGCGTGTCGTCGTCGGCGAGGTCGAGGCTCGTGCGCACGCCGCCGTCGGTGAGGTAGTCGAGCAGGATCGTTCGCTGCTCCGGGGTGACCTGGTCGGTGACGCCGAGAGCGTCGAGGGTCGCGTCGAGGATGGCGCCGGGCACCGTCAGCGAGAGATCGACGAGCTTCTCCGGACGGAAGCTCGTACCGCCGCTGCCGCGCGCCGCGATCACGTCGCGTGCGAAGCGCGCACGGGCGAGGAGCGTCGCGCTGGTGATCCACGACCGCTCCCACTCCCAGCCGAACACGCTCGGTGGCTCGAACAGCTCCTGACCCATCGCGGCCATGTGCGAGCGAACCGAGCGGCGCGAGCCGCCGTCCACGTACGCCTCGCGGCCCTTGGTCTTGAGTCCGACCGTGCGCATGGTCGTGATCACGAAGTCCACCGGCCACTTCACGGACTTCGCGGCCGCGGCGCCGTACGGCGCGGCTGCCGCCGTCTCGTAGAAGGCGTCACTGACCAGGATCGCGCGTAGCAGCGCCTGCACGTCCCAGCTCTGGTCGAAGCCGGATTCCGCGATCACGGAATCGACCACCGCGGTACGCTCGGGCGTGGTCTCGGCGAAGGCGCCGTGTGCGAGAAACTCGAGGAGCCGGCGCGCGACGTGGCGCGCGGCCGTGTGACGTCCGTCGCTGTCGCGGTGCGCGAGCAGGATGTCGATGACGGTGTCGATCTCCTGCGGCCCCTCGCCGGCACTGGCGAACGATCGTCCGGCCGGGCCGAAGCCGCCGACCTGCGAGAACACCACCTTCGGTCCGCGCTCCGGGTACTCGTCGGTGAAGTCGTGGTTGCCCTCGTCGAACAGCGGCTTGTCGCGGTCGAGACGCCAGCCGGTGAACGCACGCGCGAGCTGCACGACGTCCTCCTGTGTGTAGTTCGGGCTCCCGTTCGCGTCCTTGGCGCCGAGCCCGAAGAGCTCGCAGAGCTCGCGCGCATAGTTCTCGTTCGGCGTGCGCTTGCGGTTCCGGACCGTGTCCAGGAACTCCATCATCGCCGGGTCGCGGTTCATCTCCTGCAGAAGCGTGCGGAAGCTGCCCTTGCAGCTCCGGCGCAGGAGGCGGTTCTGCACGGCCATCATCTTGACGTCGCCCACCTTGCTCGCCGCCGTCGCGAAGTGGTCGTGCCAGAAGAGCACCAGCTTCTCCTGCAGCGGGTTCTTCGCTCCGATCATGTACTTGATCCAGCTGTTCTGCCGGAGCCGCAGGTCCTTGCCCGCGGGCTGGAAGGCCGCGGGCTTGAAGCTCAGCAGGCGGTCGGCGGCGCTGCCGCGCGTGTCGCCACGCTGGAGGATCTTCGCGACCTCCTTCGCGGGTGCTCCGAATCCCGTTCGGCGCAGCAGGTGACGCGCGGCGGCCGGCGTCAAGACAGTGCTCTCGTCCCCCATCACACCCCCCCCATCCAGCGCCCGGTCGAAATCGTCCGGTGCGACGGTGGTCAGGCTAGGCGACGGACCAGGCGAATCAAGAGCGTGCTTGACGTGTCGGGCGCGGGCGCGCGTGCGTACCCGGACGGAGAGGAGGGCGCGTGCGGGGGCGCGCCCGCGGACGCGTGCGCGGATGCGCGGGACGTCGCGCGGTCGTCCCGCGGAGCGGGACGGGGAGCGCGGTCAGCCCTGCTTCTTTTCGAAGTCGAGGCTCGCCGAGTTGATGCAGTAGCGCAGCCCGGTCGGGCGCGGTCCGTCGGGGAAGACGTGCCCCAGGTGCGCGCCGCACGAGGCGCAGTGTACCTCGGTGCGCTCCATGAAGTGGCTGCGGTCGTGCTCGGTCTCGACGCTTCGTGCGTCGAGCGGCTGCCAGAAGCTCGGCCAGCCGCTGCCCGACTCGAACTTCGTCGCCGAGTCGAAGAGCTTCTCGCCGCACGCGACGCACAGGTAGGTGCCGTCCTCGTGGTGGTCCCAGAAGCGTCCGGTGAAGGCGCGCTCGGTGCCCTTGTTGCGGACCACCTCGTAGCGCTCGGGGCCGAGCTGGGCGCGCCACTCGGCGTCCGACTTCTCGACCTTGCGCGGCTTGTCACTGCTCATCGTGCGGTGCTCCCGGTGCGGCGGCTCAGCCGAAGCTGCGCTGGAAGAGCGCCTCGATCGCGCGCTTGCCGTTGGCGTCGAGGAATCGTGTGCCGGTGCCGGTGAAATCGGTGTGCGCGATCACCGGCTCGCCGGCGGGCTCCCACGTGTCGCCCGTCCAGCGGGACCAGGCGTTCGCGTCCTGGTCGAAGGCAAACAGCGGCTTGTTGCAGATCTTCGCGAACTCGGCGCCCCAGCCGGTGCCGCCCTTCACCGTGCCGTCGTCGAGGATCTTGCCGACCACGTAGATCTCCTGGCCGCTGTTCACCTGGTGCCAGATGCTCTGCAGGACGCGCTTGAAGAGCGGTGTGTCCGGATAGCGGCGGTGCATGAGCCGGCTCACGTAGGCGAGGCTCACGTCGCCGTGCTCGAGCTCCCGGTGCGTCAGCACGCGGATGCCGCGCCGGCGCGCGTCGCTGTGCCCATCGAAGGTGAAGTTCACCTCCTCGATGCCGTGGCGCTCGGCGGCGGCGCCGAATTCCTCCTCGGCGCCTTGAGCGGCTCCACTGAAGAGCGTGCAGTCTTCGCGTCTCACCGTCGTGCTCCCTCTCGAGATGGGGCGCCGCCGCGCCCGCCGCCGCGGCCGGGGATCCGCCCGCGCGTCCCCTCCTCATTACGGGTTCGGCGCGCGCATTTCGAGCGGAACACGTCCGGGGGCGGCACGGGCGGCGATCGATGCGCCGGCGTGCTCAGGCGCCAGCAACGGCGACCAGGCCACGCAGCAGACGTAGAAACACCGCGCCGTAGCGCTCGAGCTTGACCGGACCCACGCCCGGCACCTGCAGGAGACCCTCCTCGCTCGTGGGGTGGAGGGCGGCCATGGCGCGCAGCGCGCTGTCGGGGAAGACGACGTAGGCCGGGACGCCGGCCGCGTCGGCGAGATCCTTGCGGAGCGCGCGCAGGGCGCCGAACAGCTCGAGGGCGCGCGGATCGAGATCCGCGGCGGCCGGGGCTGCGGCGGGCGCGTCCGCCCCGGTCGTGGCACG
>Ga0194132_10003639_pt1 | contig 27152 bp, 22 predicted proteins | sample TA2KigOf80mmetaG_FD_148612 | JGI IMG/M metagenome (GOLD analysis project Ga0194132, IMG submission 148612) | Freshwater microbial communities from Lake Tanganyika, Tanzania - TA2015054 Kigoma Offshore 80m | ecosystem: Environmental > Aquatic > Freshwater > Lake | place: Tanzania: Lake... | reverse complement strand
CTTCCACTTGATCACCACACGCCAGGAGTTCGACGACTCTAAATTCGCCGCCGACCAACTCCGGTATCAGAAAAGGCTGGAGGCCAAACTTCACGCCAAAGCAAAATCAATGGGTTACGCGCTCATCCCACTTGAAGTGGCCGGATGAGTTCCTTAGAAGACCGAGAGCCGCCTTCGCCGCCGGCTACCTGCCAAGCCGCTTCTTCTTGTACTCTTTGTACTCCGCTTTCAGCTTCGGGTCGCGCGGCGTGGGGTAGAGCTCGCTGGACTTGAACTTGCCCGGGTTCTTGAGGAACTTATCCTTGGTCCATTCGTCGTGGATGTGCGTTTCCTCGGCACGGTCGACAACGGGCTTCACCAGTTGCGGCGGAATGAAGTAGACGCCGGTCCGGTCGCCGAACACCACGTCGCCCGGCATGACCGTGGCATTGCCGATGCGCACCGGAATGTTGACTCCGGTGAGCATCACGTTCCGAATGGCCGAAGGGTGTGTGCCGCGGAAGTAGATCTGAAGCGGCATGGGGAAGATGCCCTCCAGGTCCCGGATGGCGCCATCGACGACGAAGCCTGTGCCTGTGGCGGCCCAGATGGCGGTGGCAAGATTGTCGCCCGCCACGGTGCCGCCCTCGATCTTGCCGAACAGGTCGATCACCAGCACATCGCCGGGCTGCAGCATGTCGATCACACGCTGGTGGCCGCCTGCCTGGTTGCCTGCCGCTTTGGCGCGGGCTTCCACCACATCGGCCACATCGGGACGAATCGGCATGAACTGCGCCGTCACCGCGCGTCCGACAAGCTTCTGGCCCGGGTGCAGGATCTGCCAGTTGCCCTCATACTGATTGGCGTAGCCGGCATTGGGCAGCATGGTCCAGACCTCTTCCACCGAGAGGCCCTTCACCTTCTCCAGAAGATCGTTCGGCACCTTGGGCCGGCCGTCGGCGAACCGGTCATACGGGTTCTTGGCGGTGAACTCGATCAACTGATCGCGGGTGAGCGTGAACACCTGGGAAGTGGCCGGCAGGGACGCCAGGATCAGGGCCGCGGCGGTGCGCATCATGGTTCGAACCTCAAGCGTTGGAGTCTATTTGTCCGTCAGGGCGGCCACGCCGGGCAGAATGAGTCCCGACAGGAACTCAAGCGAAGCGCCGCCGCCGGTGGAGACATGCGAAATCTTATCAGAGACGCCGGCCGACTTCACGGCCTTCTCGGAATCTCCGCCGCCCACCACCGAAACGCAATCGGCCGAGGCCACGGCGCGGGCCACGGCCACCGTGCCCGCATCGAACGGCTTCTTTTCGAAAACGCCCATGGGGCCGTTCCAGATGACGGTGCGCGCCGAAGCGATCAGGGCAGCGTAGGCAGCGGCTGACTCGGGGCCAATGTCCAGCCCCATGGAGCCTTCGGGAATCACGGTCACAGCCTGATTGGGCGCGTGCTCCTCAAACTTCTCCGCAACAATATGGTCGGTGGGCAGAACCAGCTTGGCGCCGTGCTGGGCCATCAGTTCCCTGGCCAGATCCAGCTTGTCTTCCTCCACCAATGATTTGCCGGTTGGTTCGCCTTTGGCCTTCAGAAACGTGTAGGCCATGGCGCCACCGATGAGCAGCTTGTCGACCAGGCCGATCAGATTCTGGATGACTTCGATTTTGTCGGACACCTTAGCCCCGCCCAGAATGGCCACCGCGGGCCGGGCAGGATTCTGAGTGACCTTGTTCAGATACTCGAGTTCCTTGTCCATCAGCAGGCCGGCAGCGGCCTGGGAGACGTGGCGGGTGATGCCTTCCGTCGAAGCGTGCGCGCGGTGCGCGGAGCCGAACGCATCGTTGACATAGACATCGCAGAGGGCGGCGAGTTGGGCCGCAAACGAAGGATCGTTCTTTTCTTCTTCGGCGTGGAAGCGAAGATTCTCAAGCAGCAGGACCTGGCCTGGCGCGGGCTTCAAGGCCTCCACCGCCGGGCCCACACAATCAGGCGCCATGGTGACCGGGCGGCCTAGCAGTTCGGCCAGCCGAACGGCCACCGGTTGCAGGCTCATTTCAGGGTTCGGCTTGCCCTTGGGGCGTCCCAGATGGCTGGCCAACACGACACCGGCACCCTGCGCAAGCGCGTACTGGATGGTGGGGAGCGAGGCTCGGATGCGCTTGTCGGAGGTGATTTCGGTGCCTCCGGACGCCAGCGGCACATTGAAGTCCACACGGATGAAGACACGGCGCCCGTTCAGAGCGAGGTCGCGGATAGACAGTTTTCGATTGGCTGCTTGAGACATGAGTTCTGGAGTTGCGCGGGAGGGGCTTAGAACTCTGATCGTAGCACGTCCAGGTAGATTCTCAGCCCCTTGAGGTACTCGGCGACGGGGATGCGTTCGTCGTCGGAGTGCATGGTGGAAGTCTGGCGGTCGAGCACCATGGGAGTCAGGCCGTAGGCCGTGATTCCCTTGAGCCTGAGCTTGACGGAATCAGTGCCATGGGGCACCAGCATGGGTGTCACCGCGGCGGTGGGATGATGGCGGCGGATGACGCCGGCGATGGCCCGGAAAAGAGGTGTCCCGGCGGGGCTGGCCCCCGGATCGTCGGGCTGGGAGAGGAGTTCGACGGAGACGCGCGGGTCATTGATGCGGGCCTTCATCTTAGAGATGAACTCCTGGGCGTTGGTTCCAGGCAGAAGACGGCAATCGAGTGTGGCTTCCGCCACCGGAGGAATCACATTCACCTTGGGTGGATCGCCCACTCCCGAGGTGAGCGTGGTGAGCGACACAGTATTTTGCCGGATGGCGTTGGTGTACTTGTTGGAGGCGAAAGGCGCCCCCATCAGCCGCTGCATGTCCGCGACCACCGGATGGAGTTGGCCGGCGGCAGGAAGCTGGCGCGCCTTGCGAATAGCCTCCAGCAGGATATCGTTGGCGTTTTCGGGAATGGGCTGCGAGCCATGCGCGGCGATGCCCCGGGCACGCAGGCGCAGCCAGGTGGTGGCCTTTTCGCCCACGGCGATTCCGAACACCAGTTTGCCGTCAGCCAGCATGTCCCGGGTGCCAAAGCCGCCCTCGTCCAGCACATACTCGGCGTCGATTTCCGGGAAGTGTTTTTCGATCATCCAGCGGATACCCAGCGTGCCGTTGGTTTCTTCGTCGGCCGTCGAGAGCATGATGATGTCGCGTGCCGGGACGGTGCCGGTGGTTTTCATCAGGATGAGCGCCAGCAGTTGCTGGGCGCCGATGCCTTTCATGTCCATCGCACCGCGGCCCCAGATGAAGCCGTCGCGGACGATGCCGCCGAATGGGTCCGCCGTCCAGCCCTTGGGGTCGACGGGGACCACGTCAAAGTGGTTCAGAAGGAGCAGGGGCTTCTTTGCGCGGTCGCGGCCGGGCAGTCGGACCAACAGATTCGTCTGGCCGCCGGGGCCGCTTGCGAAGAGCCGCGGTTCCAGCCCGGCCCGGCGCAGTTCGCCGGCAAACAGCGCGGCCGCTTCGCGCGTATCAGCGGGTGGATTCACGCTGCGAATGCGGAGATAGCTTTGCAGGAAGCTGACGGCGTGGCGATCCACCTCCGGCCAGTCGGGCTCCGCGGCGGTGAGTGTGAGCGCGGTGAGGAAGAGTGAAAACGGTTTGATCATGACTTCTCGTAGGCGGTGATCTGGTCGAGATCCGGCTCGCGGCCGGCGATGCGAAAGGCTTCAATGAGAGCGCCGGCAACGGGGCTGAAGCGGGGCGGCGCCACGGTAACGGAGTCATCCAGGGAGAGGATGTCGATGAAGCGCTGGCGGAGAAGACCGCTCTTGAACATGCCGCCGATGTAGGCGACACGAACCGGATCGTCCGCGCCGAAAAGTTGCCGCTGAACCGCGGTTGTGTACATAGCCAGGCTCTGCGCCGCGGTGCGCAGGATGCCGGCGGCCACGCCGTCTCCCTCATCCGCGGCCTGGCCCACCAGCTTCGAAAATCCGGCGATCATGGGGCGCGGATAATCGGTGGTGTAGAACCGGTGGAGCAGGTCGTTGGCACTGGCGGCGCCGGTGGCTTCCAGCAGCATCGGGAGAAGCGCTGTGGGCGGCCCCCAACCCTCCTCCATGCGGAGAATGGCGCGGAGCGCCTGGCGCGTGGTATCGAAGCCGCCGCCCTCGTCTCCAAAAAGGAATCCCCAGCCGCCCGCACGCGCGGTGCGGCCCTCGCGGTTGCGGCCAAAGCAGAGCTGTCCGGTTCCCGCGATGGCGATGATGCCGGGTTCGCCGGCGGTGGCGCCCACCAGGGCAATGAACCCGTCGTGGCTGACGGTCCGGTGGCTGGCCCGGATCATCTCATCCAGCAGGTCCAGCTTGTCGGCTGCGCCGCCGCTGAAGCCGAGGCAGGCGCCGGAGAAGTGGACCCTGGCCGCCTCAAACCCGGCCTGCTCGCAGGCCATGCGCACGCAACCGGAGATGGCGTTCGAGAACTTGGTGCGTCCAGCCGGACCCTTGACGTGATTGCATTCGCCGCCGTGGCCAAAGCCGAGAATGCGGCCGGTGCCATCGGCAATGAGCGCCTTCGTCCAGGACTGGCCGCCGTCCACGCCGAGGAAGAGTTCGGGGGTGGCTGTCATTCGATTTCGTAGAGTGTGGAGGCGTTGCGTTCGCCCAGCCACCGTATTCCCCATTGTGACGCCTCACGGCGCATGTCCGCATCCAGATAGTCGTCGCGGCTGATGAGAATGTGGGTGATCCCGGCGGCGCGGACTTCCTGCATGGCCAGCCGCCTCAAGCCCGGCGGAACCGCGATCTGGGAGACGGCGGGCTCGGCGCCGCTGTGTTCCCAGCTTGACGTGGCGGCGTTCCAAAGATGCAGTGTGAGGCGTATGTTCCACTGGTCGCGCGTGCCATCAATGACAAGCCGGTCGAACGTAGTGCGTTGGCCAAGGTCAAGTTCGGCGAACATGCCGGGACGCTGACGCTCCCAGCTTCTCCAGCGCGGAAGCAGGCGGCCGTCGATGAGAAGCCCGGCATCCCACGGGTAGGGCTGCGTGGTGGCGCGCCACGACGCGGCGGGAAGCCGGCGGCCGCTCTGGAACAGGGAGATTTCGTTGATGCTCCACTGGTCGGGCCCTTCGGCCGTCTGGACAATGCGCAGGCCAGCCGCTGAGCGCGGCCCGTTGAACTCCACACGGTAACGAGGCTGCTCTTCTTCCCTCACGCCGGCCAGCAGAATATCCCGAAGCTTGATTCCGTGGGCCGAATGGAACGCCACCACGATGTCGCGCGACGTGTAGGCTTCGGCGGCGGGCTGAAAGGTGAGGACGCGGGCGTCCGGGCGGGTGAGGGATTCGATCATGCGGGCATTCAAATAGGCCCCGCTGCGTTCGTTGAGATAAGGCTCTTCGGCATCCACATGTAGGGCCTGACGCCAAGGGATCCTCTCCACTTTCCAGACTCCGGGCCGCGCCCAAAGATCCACGGCCGCCGGCCAGGAGAGCACTGCATGCAGCCCGGTCAGGGCCACCAGCAGCGCCCGGCGCCGCTCCAACCCGATGGCCGCGATGAGCAGAACCGGGGCAAGTGCCGGGATGAGGAAACGCGTGGCGATGTTCGCCGGGTACACAGCCAGAAGCGCCAGGACGAAAAGACCAAGCTGCCGTGCGGCGAAGTGACGCAGGGAGAACAGCGCCAAGGGCGCCAGCAGAAACAGAGGACCCAGCACACCGCCCAGATGATCCCCCCGAAGCGTCAACTCCAATGGCAGTGACCAAAAGCTGGGAAGGTCGTAGTGGCGCAGGAAAGCCGAGCCCTCGCGTTCAAAGGCGATAGTCACATGAGGGTTGGGAAACCAGCGGTTGAAGAGAGGCGCAAACGGGTTCCCCACCACGACGGCATTGCGAACCACCCACGGGAGAATCGACACGGAAGCCGCGCCCAGGAATACCGCGAGCGGGCGCAGGAGCGGCGCCGACACGCGCCACTGCCGGTACCCGATGACCACCAGGGCCCAAACCAACGCCGCCGTGGCCGTGTACTTGATGGCGTAGCAGTAGCCGGCCAGCAGACCGGCAAGCGCCGCCAGGTGGAGCGACCGGGCGAGTTCCCAAACGCGAACCGTGTGATAGACCCCGAAAATGATGGCGGCGGCGGCCAGATCCACATAGGCGCTGGTGGCGTCCACGCCCACCACCGGGGTGGCAAACAAGGCGAGCGCGGCGGCCGAGCCCGCCCAGGGATGACCGAACCGGCGGCCGTGACACACCACAAGCGCAGCCAGGGCGCAGAGGAAACTCAGGTGAATGACCGCGGCGGCGGAGTGGCGTCCGAAGGGCCAGGCAAACAGGTAAAGCATCTCCACGCCGCGCGGGAGGCTGGCCAGCAAATTGCCCGTGAGCGGCTCGAAGCCATGAGCCCGGTAGGTTCGCGCCGTGATGCCAAGGTGGTAACTCATCCGATCCGGCGACGCCTCGGGGCCAAGCGCGGCGGCAAAGTACCAGACGCCGAACGGGAGCGCACAGGCGAGCAGCCACGCCGCACCACGAGGCAGAGGCGGTATCGATTGGGCGTGCGCCGTATGCCGTGTCCACCGCGCGGCGGCAACAAGCAGTGCAAGACCCACGGCCAGCAGCGTGCCCTTGTAGACAAGACCCAGCGAGGCAAGCGCAAACACGATCAGGCTGAGGATGGGAGCGCCGGCCAGAAAAGAGAGTATGTGGAACTCCGGACGGCTGAGATTGAGTGGTAGACGGCCAAGCAGCAGGCGGCCGCATGCCGCGCAAGCGCCCAGCGTGAAGGCCGCCGCGAACAGAATGTAGGCAGCCTGAGGAATCAAGCCGTCTTGTCCTTGGCGTAGCAGAGATCGTTGAGCGGACACTCGCCGCAGACGGGTTTTCGGGCGTTGCAGAGATTCCGCCCGTGATGAATGATCTGGTGCGAAAACAGGATCCAGCGGTCGCGCGGCAGGATCTTCATCAGGTCTCGTTCGATGTTCACGGGATCATCGGCGGACGTCAGATCAAGCCGGCGAGCGATGCGGTGGACATGAGTATCGACGACGACGCCGCTCGCGATGCCAAACGCCGTGCCGAGAACGACGTTGGCGGTCTTGCGGGCGGCTCCGGGCACGGTGAGAAGCCGGTCGATGTCCTGGGGGATCTCCCCGTTGAAGTCCGCGAGGATCTTGCGGGCCGCCCCGATGATGGACTTCGCTTTGTTGTTGAAGAAGCCGGTGGAGTGGATGTCGCGCGCCAGTTCTTCCTGAGGGACAATGGCGAAATCGCGGATGGTTGGGTATTTGCGGAAGAGCCCCGGCGTCACCATGTTGACCCGCTGATCGGTACACTGGGCCGAGAGGATTGTGGCCACCAGCAGTTCCCAGGCGTTCGAATGATGCAAGGCGCAGGTGACGTCTGGAAACAGCTTGTTGAGGCGTTCGAGGATGGCGGCGAGGCGCTGTTTGCGCTCGGCTGCGGTTCTGGGGCGTTTGGGCTTCACGGCGATTTTTGAGGATATCACTGCCCCATCGTGAAACACTCTGGCTTCCGGCGCTGGCCCTGCTGGCCTTTGGGGCGTCCGTGGCTGGCAGTTATCACCTGGACGACTATTCCCTGCTGAGCCAGCCGATCCTTACCCCCAACCGGCCCCTGGCATCCCTGACGCTGATGGCGAGCCATGCTCTGGGCGGCGGCCGGCCGTGGGCGCATCATCTGCTGAACCTGGCCTTGCACCTGGCGGCGGCCTGCCTGGCCTATCAGGCCCTGCGGCGATTGATTCCCGCCCCTTCGGCGTGGCTGGGCGCGGCCCTGTTCGCGGTGCATCCGATGCAGGCCGAAGCGGTGAACTATATCTTCGCCCGCAGTGTGTTGCTGGGCGCGGTGTGTTGCCTGGCCGCGCTCGAGCGCTGGGCCGCCGGACGCCACTGGCACGCCGTGGGCTGGTTCGTGGCGGCCCTTCTCTCGCGAGAGGACGTCGTGGCGTTTCCGGTGTTCCTGGCGATGTTGCACCTGGCGATCTCGCGCAATCGCACGGAGTGGCGGCCCATTGGCGCGATGGCGGCGCTGGCAGCGGCCGCGGGCGCCTATGGCGTTTGGTTGACCGCGGTGATACCGGGCAGCGGCGCCGGAGCACAGTCCGGCATTGCCCCGCTGGACTATCTGGCCACCCAGGGCGCGGTGATCTGGCGATACCTGAAGCTCTTCCTCATTCCCTGGGGATTCACCATTGAGCCTGACTTCGTGGTGACCCGCCAGTGGCTGGGATGGCTTGGCTTGTGTGTGACGTGCGGGATTGCGTCGCGCTGGTGGAGCAAGGCCCGCGCGGGGTTCTGGTTCTGCGCGGGTCTGCTGTTGCTGCTCCCGAGTTCGTCCGTGGTCCCGGTGGCCGATCTTTCGGCGGACCGGCGCATGTATCTTCCGATGCTCGCGTTTTGCGCGGCAGCGGGCCTGCTGTTGGTGCGCCTGCCGGGCTGGTCGCGCGGAGTGCTGCTGACGGCGTTGTGCCTGCTGAGCATTGGTCGTACCGGCGTGTGGCTGACCGAGGAGTCCCTTTGGCGCGAAGCGGTGCGGTTGGCTCCCGGACGCGTGCGGCCCCGCATCCAACTGGCGCGCGCGGTGAGGCCGGAGGAGGCTTTGCGGCTGCTGGAGGAGGCGCGGGTGCTGGCGCCGGAAGATGCCGTGGTGGCCGCTGAGTTCGGGCGAGTCTACATGACGGTGGGACAGCCGGCGCAGGCTCTGGCGTGGTTTGGCCGGGCGCTGGCGTTACGACCGAACGACGCCCGGGCATTCAACAATCGAGGCGCGGCGCTGGCAGCCATGGGCCAGCACGAGGCCGCCCGGGCCGATTTCGAGCGGGCGCTCGCCGTTGCACCCTGTTTTGCTGAAGCGCTGGACAATCTGGCCCGCATGGGCGTTGGGCCCCCGGCAGGCTGCGCTACTTCGCGGCGTTGATGTCCGCCTCCACCTTCAGGAACTGCCAGTCCGGCAACTCGTAAGCACGCGCCTTCGTTTCGAGCGGCGCGGTGATGTCGTCGGTGTCCATGGCGCCCAGAACACGCACGTTGAACTTGAACGTCCCCACGGGAGGGTCGCCGGCAGCGGCCCTGTTGGTGGTGAGACGCGCCGTGACCTCAAGGCCCGTAATGTCGGCGGGGCTGTGATTGACGATCACGAACCGCACGGCTGGTTTGCCCTTTTCCTCAAGCAGGCGGAGCCCCGTGATCTCCACGTGGCGCGCCTGGGGGTGACGCGCGGCGCCGGCCGCGCCTTCTTCCGAAGCGGCCGTCTCCACCGCGGCGGATTTCGGCGACGCCGGGGATCGCAGGAGATAGAACGCGCCGAAACCCACAACCCCGATTCCTGCCGCGACCAGAATCGAGATGAGCCAGCCGGGCAACCCGGTGGACGGCGGCGGGACCGCGTAGTACGGCTGCTGGGGCGGCGGTGGTGGGGCCTGTTGATGGGGCGATGCCTGCGCCGGATACGGCGGAGGCGGATACGGCGGTTGTGGATACGGAGCCTGCGGATAGCCCTGGTGGGGCTGCTGGTAGTGCGGCGGAGGAGGCGGATACTGCGGCTGGCCTTGCGGCGGAGAATAGCCTTGCGGCGGAGGCGGATATCCCTGCTGCGGCGGATAGGGCGGCGGAGGCGGATACGCCGGCGGCGGCGGGGGCGCCGCCTGTTTCGCCACGCAGTTCGGACAATCGGAATCCGACGGTTGGCATTCGCGGCCGCAGGTGGGACAGATCCAGGAGAACATGATTAATCTTCTACTCTACGTGAATTTGGGGACCGGGGGCGAAATCGGAGAACCGGCAGGAACCTGAGTCCAGGCTCGCGAAACGGCGGAGCGGGCGACAGCGTCCAGCACGCGTTCAACAGCCAGCCCGTCGTCGAAGCCGGGATGAAACTCGCGGCCGTCAGCCAAGGCTGCGAGAAAATCACCGAGCGCGGCAATGAACGTGTGTTCGTAGCCGATGATGTGACCGGGTCTCCAGAAAACACCGGCGTAGGGTTGATCGGGTCCCGTGACCAGCAGGCGGCGTGCGCCGGCCGTGGCCGCGGGCTCAGTGGCGTCGTGGAAATCCAGACGGTTCAAATCTTCCAGGTCAAAGCGAGCCATGCCCCGCGCGCCGTGGATCTCAAAGCAATTGCTGTTCCGGCGGCCCACGGCATACCGCGTGGCTTCAAAGGTTCCAACGCTGCCATTGGCGAAGCGGGCCAGCAGCAGCGTGGCGTCGTCAATATCGCGGCCCTCCGCGAAGGTGTGTTGCAGGGCGCTCACTTCGGCGATGGGACCGTTGAGATAGAGGGCGGTGTCCACCAGGTGCGAGAGCAGGTCGCCCAGCACGCCTGAGCCCGCGGTGGCGCGATACATCTTCCAGTTGGGCGGCCGCTTGGGGTCATTGCCCCACTCCTGAAGATAGGCGGCTCGATAGTGAAACACGCGCCCGATTCGGTCTTCCTCAATGAGCCGCCGGGTATAGGCGATGGCGGGCACCCGCCGGTAGTTGAACCACACCATGTTCGGAACCCGGCGGGCCGCTTCCACCATCCGCTCCGCTTCCTCCACGCTGACTGCCAGCGGCTTTTCACAGAAGACGATCTTGCCCGCGCGGGCGGCCGCAATGGCCATTTCGGCGTGCATCGTGTTGGGTGTGGCCACATCAACGATGTCGATATCGGGGCGATCGATCACCTGGCGCCAGTCCGTCGCGGTCTCTTCCCAACCCCAGCGCGCGGCCATGCCGCCGAGTGTTTCCGCGTTCCGGCCGCAAATCACCTGCCGGCGGATGGAGAAAGGAGTATCGAAGAAATGGCCCACCTGCGCATACGCATTGGAGTGCGCGCGGCCCATGGAACCCTGCCCGATGAGCGCCACGCGAAGTTCTTTCCGGATCATGAGTACATTCGATAGCATAGCGGCATGGGGCCGATTCGATGCGCGTGGGGCTGATGCCCGGGTCTTTTCACCCGCCGACGGTGGCGCACCTGGCCGTGGCTGAGGCGGCGCTGGAGCACGTGGATCTGGTGGCGCTGGTGATGCCCGGTGAGTTTCCGCATAAACGCTACGAAGGAGTGACGCTTGAGGAACGGCTCACCATGCTGGCCGCACTGGCGGCCGGGCGGCGTTTCACTCATTTCGTGCCTGAGCGCGGTTTGTTTCTTGAAATCGCGCGCGAAGCCACCACACGGTGGCCGGGCGCCCGCCCGGTGATCATCTGCGGGCGGGACGCGGCCGAACGGGCGGAGACCTGGCGGTACGACGGCGTGCCCCCTTTCGGCGAGCAGCTTCGTGAGTATGACCTGCTGGTGGCGGCGCGGGGCGGTGAGTACCGTGTTCCCCAGGGATTGGACCACGCCATCAGAGCCCTGACTCTTCAGGAAGACTGGAGCGGCGTTTCGTCCACCGCTGTGCGGCGCCGCATCACGGCCGGTGAGCGTTGGGAACATCTGGTTCCCGCGCCGATCCATGCACTGGTGCGGCAATACTACGGCGGCGCTATTCCCCCTGGCCGTTCATGAACGGACGCAGACGGTGGCTGCGGCTGGGATGGCGCAGCTTGCGCAGCACCTTGGCTTCGATCTGACGGATGCGTTCACGGGTGATGTTGAATGCGTGGCCCACTTCTTCCAGTGTGTGTTCGCTGCCATCCAGCAGACCGAAGCGCATTTTGATGATCCTCTCCTCGCGCGGCGCGAGTGTCTTGAGAATCTCCGCGGTCTGCTCACGCAGGTTCAGGTTCACCAGCGCCTCGGCGGGTGAGGGCGTGTTCTTATCGATGATGAAATCGCCCAGATGCGACTCATCCTCTTCGCCCACCGGCGTTTCGAGCGAGATGGGCTCCTGGGAAATGTGCATGACGCGCCGGATACGATCAACCGGCATGTCCATGTGGCGGGCCAGCTCATCCACAGTGGCGTCGCGCCCCAGTTTCTGCTGAAGCGAACGTTGCGTGCGGACCAGCTTGTTGATGGTCTCGATCATGTGCACCGGGATGCGGATGGTGCGCGCCTGATCGGCAATGGCGCGCGTGATGGCCTGCCGCACCCACCATGTGGCGTAGGTGGAGAACTTGTAGCCGCGCCGGTATTCGAACTTTTCCACGGCCCGCATCAGCCCCAGGTTGCCTTCCTGGATGAGATCCAGAAAGTGGAGCCCGCGATTGGTGTAACGCTTGGCGATGGAGACCACCAGGCGCAGGTTCGCTTCGATGAGCTGCTTGCGGCCGCAGGAAGCCTCCGCTTCCGACTTGGTGACCACCTCCAGGGTGCCGCGCAGTTCCACAGCCGTGGCCCCGCACTCCTGCTCAATCTGCTGGATCTGCGCGGCGTGGCTCTTGACGTCGCGCCGGGCGTCGCGCGCGGGCTGTGAGTGGCCCAGTTCGCGTTCCGAAAGGCGCTGGGCCAGATTGATCTCTTCCTCAATGGCTTTCAGCCGGCCCACCGTGGCTGTGAGGCGGGCCGTAAACCGGTTCCAGGCCACCGAGGTGAATCCCAGGCCCCGCATGGCTTTCGAAATCTCAATGGTGAGCCGGGCCGCGGTCCAGCGGGCGCCACGATGCTGCTTCGGCTTCGAGGAAGGCGAGATATAGGGCAGGCGGTTACGGGTCTGCTGGAGTTTCTTGAACAGCTTGTCGATTTCTTCCGCCGACTCAAGGAAGTGCTCTGTCGCACGCTGTTCCCAGTCCTCGGCGGCGCTGGAAGGATCATCGGCAAGCGTGATCAGTTCCGAGAAATCGCACCGGCCCTCCCGCGCATCGCTGGCCATCGCCAGGATTTGGCGGACCACGAAGGGCGAACGCGACAAAGCCTTTTCCATGCGATTGCGTCCGCGTTCGATGCGCTTGGACAGTTCCACTTCCCCGCCCCGATCGAGAAGATGGACAGCCCCCATCTCGCGCAGGTACATCCGCACCGGATCGTTGGTCTTGTCGATGAATTCGCCGCTGTCGGATTCGGCGGAGTAGTCCGCATCAGCGAGTTTGCCGCCAATCTTCGGATCTTCGATCAGTTCGACGCCCGCGCCTTCGAGCGTCGCCAGAATATCGTCAAGATCGGAGCCGGCGGAGGTGTCCTCCGGGAGCACTTCATTCAGCTCATCAAAGAGGACGAAACCCTTCTCCTTGCCGAGATCGACAAGTTTACTGATCCGATCGAGCTTGGGGTTGCCTGCCACGCGGTTTCAATGCCCGGTCTCCGACAGAACCGGTGATTTCATGGTATCACTGGCGGCGCGGGTTACTCCGGGCCTTGACCGTCGAGTTCAGCGATCAGACTAAGCGCTTCTTCATGGCGGCCGGCGCTGGTGGCTTCGCGGATTCGCGCCCGCAGCCGGGCCCGGTCCGCCTTCTGGCCCAGCGCATTCAGATCGCGCCAGGCGTTCGCCGCCTGTTCCACCGAGGGGAGCGCGGAACGGTGGCGCGCCGGGTCCTCCTCGCTCCAGGTGAGCAGCCCCAGCAGCTTGCGTCCCGCTTCGTCCAGCCGGGCTTCGAGATCGCCATAGCTGAAACGGCCGCCCCCCTGAATCATCGCCCCGATGGTTTCAAGGATCCGCCGCGTGGCCAGCCTCTCCAATTGCCCCAGCGACGCCAGATGCGGGCCCAGGCTCTCACGCACATCTTCTTCCGAAAGCAGCAGCCGCAGCAGCGTGCGTTCGGCGTCAGTCACCTGCGTCTCGCGGTTTTCGGGACGCATCTCCGCGGTCTTCCGGTCGACGGCCGCCTTGCGGAACTGCTCCAGCACGGGGCCGGGCTCCACGCCAAGTTGAAACGCGATGTCGTTCACCACGGCCAGACGTTCCAGTTTCTCGCCCACTCGCTGCACGTTGGGCAGCAGCCACTTGAAGGCCTGCATGCGTCCGTCGGAATCGCGCATGTCGAATCGCGTGCGGGCACGGTCGGCCAGCCAGTGGAAGTAGCCCTTGGAGTGCATCAGGCGGTCACGGTAGCTGCTGGCTCCGCGCTCCTTGACGTACTCATCGGGGTCCAGCCCTCCGTCCAGTTCGAGCACACGGATGCGCATGCCTTCCTCGATAAAAAGCTGAATGGAGCGCTCGGTGGCGCCGGCGCCCGCATTGTCCGGATCGAAGTTGACGATCACTTTTTCGGAATGCCGCTTCAGCATGCGCACCTGTTGATTCGTAAGTGCCGTGCCGCAGCTTGCCACCACGCCCCGGATGCCGGCGGCGCTGACTCCGATCACATCCATGTAGCCTTCGACAAGGATGGTGAAATCCAGCTTGCGGGCCTCCGCCTTGGCGCGGTGCAGATTGTAGAGCACGTGGCTCTTCTGGTAAATCGGCGTCTCCGGTGAGTTGAGATACTTGGGGTTGTCATCGCCCAGGGCCCGGCCGGCGAAGGCAATGACCTTGCCGGTTTCACCGTGAATGGGGAACATCAGGCGGTTGCGAAACCGGTCAAACCAGCCGCCGCCCTCCTGGCGCGCCATCACCAGACCCGATTTCTCGAGTTGGTCGCGCGGCACTCCCTGCTTTTCGAACAGCCGAGCCAGTTGCTGGCCCCCGCCTTCCGAATAACCCAGCATGAACTCTTCGGCAACCTGCGGCGTAACTCCGCGGCGCTGCAGATAGGCACGGGCTTCGGCGCCCTTGGGACCGGCGAGATTCTCGCGAAACTGTTTGGCCGCCAGTTCCTGCAGATCCCCCACGGAGGCACGCAGACGGCTTTCGGGGTCTGAGTACTCATGGCGCTTCGGCATCGGGATGCCGTGCCGCTCGGCGAGCGCTTTCAGGGCCTCATAGAAGCTGAGCCCCTCAATCTCCATCACGAACTTCAACACGTCGCCGGCGGCGCCGCAGCCGAAGCACTTATAGAACTGGCGTGTGCTGTGCACGCCGAACGACGGCGACTTCTCGGTGTGAAAGGGGCACAGCCCCACCCAGCGTGGACTGGCGCCGGCCTTCTTCAGGCGCACGTACTCACCCACCACGGCGACAATGTCCACCGAAGACTTCAGTTGATCGACAAAGTCGAACGCCACGCCTCTAGGCTCCCGCCAGTTCAAGGAATCGCGCCGTGGCGCTGATACCGCGGAAGAAGTTGTCGAGATTCAGCTTCTCATTGGGCGCATGCAGGTTGTCGTCGGGCAGCCCGAAGCCCATCATCACGCTGGGAATTCCCAGGTGTTCGTTGAAAAGGCCAACGATGGGAATGGAGCCGCCGCTGCGCACGTAGACGGTCTCGACGCCCCATTCCTCCGTCATCGCTTGGGCGGCAAGGCGGATGAAGCGGTTGTCCGTGTCCACCAGCGACGCCGGCCCCGCGTGGATGGCCTGAAAACGCGCCGTGACGCCGCGCGGGCAGGCCTCGTTCACGGCCCGGGTGATCTGGGCTATGGCGGTATCGGGGTCCTGATCCGCCACCAGACGGGCGCTCACTTTCGCCACGGCGCTGGCCGGGATGACAGTCTTGGCGCCTTCCCCGGTGAAGCCTCCGCGAATCCCATGAACTTCGAAGGTGGGGCGTGCCCAAAGGCTGTCAAACAGCGTCGCGCCGGGCTCCATCACGAGCGCCTGGGCTTTCATCTCGTGCTCCAGATAGGCCCGTTCATCGAACGGCAGGCGGGCCCAGGCGGCGCGCTCGGCTTCCGTGGGCGGACGCAGGGCGTCGTGGAAACCGGGAATGAGAATGCGGCCATCCCTGTCCTTGAGCGCGGCCAGAATGTGCGCCAACGCCTGCAACGGATTGGGCGCCGCGCCGCCATAGACACCCGAGTGGAGATCGGTGCGGGCGCCCTGCACGTGGATCTCGCCATAGACAAGGCCGCGCAGTCCAACGCAGATGGTGGGCAGGCCGGGGGCGAACATCTCGGTGTCGCAGATCACGGCGGCTTCGGCTTGAAGACGTTGCGGCCGCGATGCCGTGTAGCGTGCGATGTGTTCCCCGCCGGACTCCTCTTCGCCTTCAATGAGAAATCGCACGTTGACGGGCAGCCCGCCTTGGCCCCGCAACACGCGCTCGGCGGCCTTGATCAGGATAAGCAGCAGGCCCTTGTCGTCGGCGGCGCCGCGGGCGTAGATGTTGCCGTTCCGAACGTCGGGCTCAAACGGCGGCGTGATCCATTCCTGAAGCGGGTCGGCCGGCTGAACGTCGTAGTGGCCGTAGAACAGAAGCGTCGGCTTGCCAGGGGCGTGAAGCCAGTCCCCGTAGACCAACGGATGCCCCCCTTCCGGGTCCTCCATCAACTCCACGTTGTCCAGCCCGGCGGCGCGCATTTGCCCCGCGGTGAAAACGGCGGCGCGGCGCACGTCGGCGCGATGCTCCGGAAGCGTGCTGATGCTGGGAATCCGGAGGTAGTCCTTCAAAGTCTCAAGAAGCTGTTCCCGGGTCTGCTGGTGCGAACTCATGCGTTAAACGGCCTGTATTCCCAATGCTACTGCAATACTGGTGAGAGACCCCGATGCACACCGGCCAACCCGCCCACACCAACCGCCTGATTCACGAGAAAAGCCCCTACCTGTTGCAGCATGCCCACAATCCTGTCGAGTGGAGACCGTGGGGCGAGGAGGCGTTTGAGGAAGCGCGGCGCGGCGAAAAGCCCATCTTCCTTTCCGTCGGCTATTCCACCTGCCACTGGTGCCATGTGATGGAGCGCGAGTCCTTTGAGAACGAGGAGATCGCGGCGATTCTCAATCGCGATTTCGTTCCGGTGAAAGTGGACCGGGAGGAACGGCCGGACGTGGATCGCATCTACATGCTGTTCGTGCAGGCCACTTCCGGCGGCGGGGGCTGGCCGATGTCGGTGTGGCTGGCGCCCGATCTGAAGCCCTTCTACGGCGGGACGTATTTTCCTCCCACGGACCGCTGGGGGCGGCCGGGATTCAAAACCGTGCTGGAACATATCGCGCGGGCGTGGCGCGAGGAGCAAGCTCGCATCACCGCGTCGGGCGAAAGCATCCTGTCGCAACTTCGCCAGCACGCGGCCGTGGCCGGACGCGGCTCCATCGATATCGGACAGATTAGCGGAAGTCTGTTTCAGACATTGCGCCGGGGTTTTGACACGCGTTATGGGGGCTGGAGTACCCCGAAGTTCCCCCGCCCGGTGGCGTTCACGTTCCTGCTGCGGCACTGGGCCCGAACGCGGAATCCCGAGGCCCTGGAGATGACGGTCAAGACCCTGCGCGCCATGGCGGCTGGGGGCATGAACGATCAGTTGGGAGGCGGCTTTCACCGCTATTCGGTGGATGCACGGTGGTTCGTGCCGCACTTCGAGAAGATGCTGTATGACCAGGCTCAGTTGGCGGTGTCGTACCTGGAGGCATATCAGGTGACGGGCGACGCGGCACTGGCGGAGTCGGCTCGCGCCATCTTCCGGTATGTGATGCGGGACCTGGCGCATCCTGAGGGCGGCTTCTATTCCGCCGAGGATGCCGACAGCGTGATGGACCCGGCGAACCCGGGCGAGAAGGGCGAAGGCGCCTTCTACATCTGGAGCCGCGCGGAGTTGGATGCGGCCCTGGCACCCGAAACGGCCGCGTGGTTCTCGTATCGCTTCGGCGTGGAAGCCGATGGCAACGTGGCCGAGGATCCGCATGGCGAGTTTACGGGCCGCAACATCCTGTTCGCCGCCCACACCGTCGAGGAGACGGCAGCCCGGTTTGGCGTCGAGCCGTCGAGCGTATCCGAGGCACTCAACGGCGCGGTCGAGGAACTGATGCGGCGGCGCAACGGGCGCATCCGGCCGCATCTGGACGACAAGATTCTGGTGGCGTGGAATGGTCTGATGATCTCCGCCTTCGCCAAGGGCTATCAGGTCCTGGGCCACGCGGAGTATCTCGAATGCGCCCAGCGCGCCGCGGAGTTCATCCACCGGCATCTTGTCACGGCCGATGGCGTCCTGCTGCGCCGGTATCGCGATGGCGAGGCAGCCATTCCCGGCTTTCTCGACGACTACGCCTTCCACGCTCAGGCGCTGCTGGACCTCTACGAAGCGGACTTCGACGCCGCGCACCTCAAGCAGGCCATCCGCTGGACCGACGACATGCTGGACCTGTTCGAGGATCGCGCGAATGGCGCCTTCTTCAGCACCACCGAAGCCGATGCTCACCTGGTGCTACGCATGAAGGACGATTACGACGGCGCCGAACCCTCCGGCAATTCCGTGGCCGTGATGAACCTGGCGCGCCTTGCCCATCTCACCGGCGACAGCCGCTACCGGCTGGCCGCTGAACGTGCCGCGTCGGCTTTCTCGAACAAACTGTACGATCAGCCGGTCACCGCGCCCAACATGGTGGCGGCGGTGGAGCGGCTGCTGTCGCCCGCGCGGCAGGTCGTGATTGCCGGGGATGCGGCGGAGAGTCTGCTGGCCGAGGTCCGGGCACGATTCCTACCGGCGACGGCGGTGTTGCGCCCCAGCTCCGCGCTGGCGGAGTTGGCGCCCGCGGTGGCCGCCATGACGCCGGTGGAAGGGCGCGCGGCAGCCTACGTCTGCGAGAATTTCACCTGCCGGTTGCCCGTTGTCACTCGGGCCGAGTTGGCCGCGTTGCTACAATAGGGCCTTATGGAAAGAGCAGCAGCTACCACCCTACGCGGCAAGCCGTTTACCTTGATCGGGCCCGAACTGAAGGCAGGCGATGCCGCGCCGGACTTCAAGACCGTTGACGGCACGTTGCAGGAAGTGACCTTGGCGGCCACGGGCCAAAGCGTCAGGATCTTCAGCGTTGTTCCGTCGCTTGACACCCCCGTGTGCGACGCGCAGACCAAGCGCTTCAACGATGAGGCGGCACGCTTGAACAACGTGGAGATCTTCACCGTCAGCATGGATCTGCCATTCGCCCAGAAGCGCTGGTGCGGGGCATTCGGCGTGGACCGTGTGAAGATGCTCAGCGACCACCGCGAGGGCTCGTTCGGGTCGGCGTTCGGCACCCTGATCAAGGAACTGCGGATTGAGAGCCGGGCCATTTTCGTGGTCGATCAGAACAACGTGGTGCGTCACGCCGAATACGTCAAGGAAGTGGCGGATCATCCGGACTACGAAGCGGCCCTGGCGGCGGTGAAAGAGGTCTGCGCTACCTGCGCCTGAGCCCTGCGCTATCGGCGTATCAAACACGCCGCAAGCCAGCCGTCGCACACCTCGATAGAAATCGTATCCCACCGAGGCCCGGACCACAGCGTCCGGGCTTCTTCCTTTTGAGAGGCAAGAATGCCGCTCAGAATCGCGCAACCGCCGGGCGCCAAGGCTTCACCGATGCCGTCCATCAGATCCAGAAGCACGCCCAACTGAATGTTCGCCACCAGGCAATCCAGGGATCCTGGACGGATGGCATCGATGGAGCCCGCATAGCAGTGGCCTGAACTTGGCAGCGCGGCGTGATCCAAGTCACACCCCACGGGCGTGGCGCCCAGCGCGGCGGCGGCTTCCAGCAGCAGCCCGGAGCCGCAGCCCAGGTCAAGGAACCGCCGCCCGGGCCGTGCCAGGCTTTCCATGGCGGCCAGGCAGAGCCGTGTCGTGGCGTGGTCGCCGTTGCCAAACGCCGTCCCACGGTGCATGTCCTGTCGCAGACGGCCGCGTGGCGTCTCACCGGCGTAGCCGGGCAGCGTAAGGAACCATCGCGCACCCACCAGAGCGGGCTGCCACTCGTCCTGCCAGGCGGCATTCCAATTGCGATCCTCCACGCGTTCCACCCGCGCGCCGCTCAACCGGGCGGCGCAGAGGCGTGCTTCATCTTCGCGAAGAAACCAGAACTCGGCCGTCGAGCCGCGCTCCTCGGCGCCGGCCACCTCCAGGTCGGCGATACACACCATCAGTTCTTCCACGGCGCCCGTGGCCGAGACACGAAACATCACCTCACAGGCTACCCTGCTGTCTGCCATACTCGCTGATGATGGATCGCCGCCGCTTCGTTCTTACGCTTACGGGAGCGCCGCTGCTCGCCCAGTCACAGGCGTCCAAACGCTTCGAGCCCACCTGGGAATCGCTGCGCAAGCACACCGTGCCCGATTGGTACCGCGACGCCAAGCTGGGCATCTTCATCCACTGGGGCCTTTATTCCGTGCCCGCGTTCGCCCCTCCCTCGGGCGAGCTGGGCAAGGTGGATTGGACCAGGTGGTTCTTTGAGAATCCGTACGCCGAATGGTATCTGAACACGCTGCGCCTGAAGAAGACACCCACCTACGAGTACCACGTGAAGAAATACGGCGCGGATTTCGACTACTACAACTTCAAGGACACCTTCAACACTGAATCCGCCAGGTGGGACCCCAAGGCGTGGGCCTCGCTCTTCCGCGAAACCGGCGCCCGCTACGCCGTCCTTACCACCAAGCATCATGACGGTTTCACGCTCTGGCCCAGCCGCGTGCCGAATCCGAAGCGTCCCGGGCTGGCCTCCTCGCGCGATATCGTGGGCGAACTCACCACCGCGGTCCGCCAGGCGGGCCTGAAGATGGGCCTCTACTACTCCGGCGGGCTCGACTGGACCTTCGAGGAAACGCCCGTGGCCGGCATGGGCGGCCTGCGCACCACCGCACCGCAGAGCGAGGAGTACGCAAAATACGCCGACGCCCACTGGCGCGAATTGATCGACCGGTACCAGCCTTCTATCCTCTGGAACGACATCACCTATCCCGGCAAGGGGCGCCTGACGGAGATCTTCGCGGACTACTTCAACCGGTTCCCCGAGGGTTTGGTGAACAACCGCTTTGGCGTGGAGTTCGCCGACATCACCACCCCGGAGTACTCACGCTACGACAAGATCGTGGAGAAGCCCTGGGAGACCTGCCGGGGCCTCGGCTTCAGCTTCGGCTACAACGCGGTGGAGGGGGAGCAGCACGTCATCGCCCGCGACAAACTGGTGCATCTGCTCATCGATGTCGTCAGCAGGAATGGCAATCTGCTGATCAACGCCGGGCCGCGGCCGGATGGCTCCATTCCCGACATTCAGACCGGCAGACTGCGTGCCCTGGGCGAGTGGATGAAGACAAACAGCGAAGCAATTCACGGCACCCGGACCTGGAATCGCGCCGCGGCCAGGAACGATGCCGGAGAAGAGTACCGCTTCACCCGGAAGGGCGATGCCGTTTACGCGTTCGCGCTCAGCCGCCCCGCCGGCGGCGTCTTTCGAGTGCCGAATGTGCATGCGGTGGAAAAGACACGCGTGGAACTGCTGGGCAAGCTGGCGCCGCTTGAGTGGAAGCAGAACGGCCGCGCGCTCGAAGTGACGGCTCCCACGCCGTTGCCCGGCGATCATGCCTGGACGCTCAAGATCACGCCGGAACCCTATCAACTGGTGCGTGGTTGACGTCTACGCCAGTTCACGAACCCGAATCTCCTTGTACTCAATCCAGCGGCCTGTCTGATGCGCTTGCAGCATCAGCGGTCCGGCGCCGGTCCGCTCCAGCTTGTCATACTCCGCTACCGTGTCGCCGTTCACCCGGACGATGCACGTGCGGTAGCGCACAATCAGTTGGAACGGGTACCACTGTTCCGGCTCCACTCGCGGGTATCGCGCGCGCTGATACCCATAAAGTGACCCGGTGGGATAGACAGCCCCTTCCACATCGTGAAGCTGAATCTCGTAATGCGGGTCCCGCGGTTCCGGGCCGCAGCGAAACAGGATTCCGCCGTTCGAATGCTTCGAGTGGCGGATGTAGCACTGGAACTCGAAGTCGCGGTACTGCTTGCGCGTGGCCAGGTAGCCCAGACCGTCGGCGCGCAGCGCCTCGCCCAGTGTTTCCCATTTGGCTTTCTCATGGGGCACCCACTGGGCAAGGTCGGCGGGCCCGCGGTAGAGATGGTCCCAGTGCAGCTTCGACGGCAGCGTCTCAATGCTGATGTTGCGGAAACGGATGGGATACGAAAGCGACTCGAAGCCGATGTAGCCGTCACGAAGCCTGTGGCGAAGCTCTGGAATGTGGTCGCAATTCAGATCCTGAACCAGTTCCTCGTTCACCCACACCTGAAGCGATGGCCAGTCAAGCCGGACGCGCAGCGTATTCCACTGGCCGTTGCCTCGCACGTTCACCTTGCGCGGCGCCACCACCGGAAACACCGCACCCATCGATTCGGCCAGCGGCTGCGGCTCCGCCTTGTGGAAGATGTTGATCTTCAGACCCGCCTCGGTGGCGCGCCCGTGCCGCGGCGCGCTCAGGAACAGGCCGGAGTTCATCCAGCCGCGCACGAAAAACTCGCACCGGAAATCGAAATTCTCAAACCGCCGATTGCTCCGCAGCCATGCCGGAAAGTTCGATCCCTCATGCACCACAATCGAGCCGTCCTGCACGTAGAAGGCGGATTGCGGGCCCTCTTCAATGGTCCAGCCATTGAGCGTCGCGCCGTCAAACAACTTCTCGGGCGTCTGGCCAAGGGCCGCGGCGGGGGCAAGGGCGAGAAACTCTCTGCGCTGCATCGTACCTGCGATTCTATCCTGACCGGGCCACCACCCGAGCCCGCTACAATTGGAGCGCCATGGCCACATCCGTATCGCGCCAGGAAACCTACTTTCTCTTCCCGTTCTCCATCGACCGTGAGATCGTCATGTCGCGCCATCCAGCCTGCTGGCATGACCGTCATTGGATCGACGGACTGGATGAACTGGTGGCTTCCGGCCCCGGCGCCGGCCCCCTGCGACATTGGAAGCGGGACGCCTATGACCGGTTCGACATGGACTCTCCCGCCTACCAGGACATGGTGTTCTTCCACACCTTCGTCCGGCGGGTCTTTTTTGACACCCTCCACATGCCCGGCGACACGCCGAACGAATGCCTGCTGCGCTGCTACACACTGCCCGCGGAAGACCTGTCGATCCACGTTGAGGATGTTCGCGGCCGCTCCGTCCGCGCCGCGCTGGGCGACCTCCGGCTTTTCCTGTTCGCCAACGGCATCGGCATTCTGTCCTTCAAAACCAGCCTGGGCGCGGCCCCGGCGCGCGATGCGCTGTGGCTCAACGAAATGCTGCGCAAGGTTTGCCCCTCCAGCGGCCGTCAGCGCCGTGAAGGCCGCGCGCCCGCCCGGGTGGCCGTCGGAAGCTCAAACGGCATCGCGATTGAAGAGACGTTCGAGCGTGGCGAGATTCGCGATTTCGTTCCGCCCATTTCCGCCATCCTGCGGCGCCTGCTCTACTTCATCGACTACGGACGGCGCGAATACGAACCGGTGCTCGACGAACGCATGATCGTCTGTTCGTACTTCGAGATCGACCCGGCCTCCGTGCCCCCGCGCTACATGCAGTCCGAGGATTACCAGCAACTGTTGAGCCAGGCTCTCTATGTCGACCACGAAGGTCCCGAATTCCGCTATGAGCCGGAGTTCACACGCCGGAAAATGGTCACCCAGGTCTACCGCCGGTGGGCGCATCAGGGCACCTACTACGGGTTCACCAGCTATAGCAGTGTCACGATGACGTTTGGTTCGGGTGACCGCGGGCTCCACACCGTTGACGAGGGATTCCTCATCTGGCGCATGTTCAACACCCGGTACTACCTGATGGCCGTCATCGCGCTCTTCTACCGCGCCACACTCCTCGACTTCGAGGAGCGCATCGCCTTGGTCTCGCGGCGCCTGCACCGGGACCTGGTGGATGAGCAGTTAACCCGCGAGAACGTCCATGCCGCCAACGCCCTTCGCAGCGACTTCCTGAACTTTTCCAACTACTGGCACTTCGATGAGCTGGCCAACAAAGATGAGGAGATCGAGCATTTCCAGATGCAGTGCGAACAGTACCGCATTCCCCCGATGAAAGCTGAAATCCAGGATGAAATCGAACGCCTGAACGCCGCCCTGCACGACTACAACCAGAGGCGAAGCACCCAGGCCGTGAACCGCCTGGCCATCATCAGCCTGATGCTGGGCGGCGCGGCCGTCCTCACCGGCTTCTTCGGCATGAACTTCGGACGCGCGTTTTCACGCCTCATCTTTGAGCCCCAAGGCAGTGCCGTATCGGCTCACTACCTGGCCATTCTGGCTGTGTGCGTGGGCACGATTTCGGCTTTTGGAGCCGCCCTCTACCTTGTGCTCGCCAACTGGAGCGATTACCGTGACGACCTGCGAAGCGCGCCCCGGCGCTCCCCTCTCCGTTAGTGCGGCATCGCCGATTCGAACAGGTGCGCGATGTTCGGATAGCCGTTCATCGCCAGCCGGCAGGAGGGGCCTTCGCCGTGCCAGCGCGGCGCGTGGAAGGTGAACATGGGCACGTAGACCACGTCACCCTCGCTGGCCACGATGTCGCCGTGGTATTCGATGGGGTAGCGGATCTGCCCCTGCATGATCACCCAGAACTCGGCGCACTCCGGATGGTAGTGGCCCTTGTTCTTCGCGTCAAACGGCGGCAGGTTCTTCTCATAGCCGTAGATGATGTTCGAAACCGCGCGGTCGTCGTGCACAAAACGATGCTGGAAGTTCCCGTTGCCCTTGCTGTATTCGGGCCGCTTGGCCACTTCGTCCAGGTTGATGTGGGGCACGTTGCCATGGTCGTAGGGGCCGGGCTTACGGTTGAGCGTCACCGGAATGAACTTGAAACCCGGCAGTTCCGGCGGCGTCACATCGGCCGGATACAGCGTCTTGGCACGCGCGATGTTCACTTCAAAGCGCAGCGCCGGCTCAGTGCCCACAACCTCCATCGAATAGATGGTCTGCATCGGCACCTGAACCATGCTGCGGCGCGTGGCCACAAACGGCTCCTGCCCTTCGATCTCGAACCGGATCTGGCCCTCCAGCACCACCCACCATTCCCGGGTGTCGGGATGGAAGCGGCGCTGCGTCTTCGCGCCCGGCTGCGAATAGATGTACTCGCCGTGCAGATGGTCGTCATCCACCACCACGTGCCGCCAGCTCTTTTCACCCTTGTGCTTCGCCTTTACTTCAGCGATTTTCGTATGCGGCTTGTGCGGCGGCGCCCACTTGGTGGGTGCCAGGGCCTTGGGAGCCCACGACGGGGTCTCGCTGGATTTCTTTTTCTGCGCCGCCACCGGGTCCGGGATCACAAGAACCAGGCCCGCCGAGCAGACAGTGACCGCGGCCGCCGTGAGAATACGCGCTGTAATGGTGTTCATGGTAATGCTGGGGTCTATCATGGGGTGAGCCCTGGGCCCCCGGAATAAGGGCGCTGCAAGGCCGGATTTGGTTACGGGAGGGTGTGCCGCGAATGGTCCAGAGTAGGGAAAAGATCGTGCTGGGAGGCGGTTGCTTCTGGTGCCTGGAGGCCGTATTCCAGGAAGTGCGGGGCGTGCACGCGGCGATATCCGGCTACATGGGCGGGCAAACCCCCAATCCCACCTACAAGGAAGTCTGCGGCGGACGTACCGGCCACGCGGAGGTGGTGGCAGTCGAGTTTGATCCCGCTGTGATCCGCCTCGAAGATCTGCTGGAGATCTTCTTCGCCATCCACGATCCCACCACGCTCAACCGCCAGGGCAACGACATCGGCACCCAGTACCGCAGCGCCATCTACTTCATGGACCCCGCCCAGGCCCCATCATTCACGCCGCGCTGAAGGCCGCGCAGACCTCCTGGCCGGACGCGATTGTGACAGAAGTGGCCCCCGCCGCCCAATTCCATCCCGCCGAGGACTACCACCAGAACTACTTCCGCGACAACACCCTTCAGCCGTACTGCCAATATGTGGTGGCGCCGAAGGTCCAGAAGTTCCGCAAGACGTTCGCCGCCCGCCGCGCTTAACGATGCAACACAGTAAGGCAGCATTTCCGTACACCTTCTCCGGCGCCGTCTCGATCAAGCGAGCGAACACGAACTGCCCATCCCCGCCCTGGCACTTGCTTTGCTATTGTCACCCCGGCTAGCCTGGCTAGCCCCAGGATCCGGAGGCCCGTTTGCAGCCTGGGCCACGTTCAGTTCACGTTTACACCGCTCGGCCTGGTGGGAAATCGCGCCCTTGAGACGGCAGCGTGACCGTACTTCGTGACCAGACTGTTAAGAAACGCTGGATCGAAACCGATCACGTACGCGATGAGCCCCGCGAGGCTCGCCCGATCCTGGTCATTCAGCGAATCGAACCTGTGGATCATTCCTCGAATCTTGCGCTTGACGCCGCGTCCGACGTGAGCCTTACCATCGCTCCCAATCACGATGCCCGTTACCCGCCTGAGCCGTTTCTTAGACGAGTGTCGCGTTTTCCCGTGGTTTATCGCAAGGTTGCCTGGCAATGTGGCGACTCTCACGGTCTGCTCCACAGACTCCTGAAGCGGACGAAGAACACCGGCCTGATTCGTTGAGAAAAACAGGTCGTCGGCGTACCGAGTATAGGTCACGCCAAGTTTGGACGCGAGGCTCGACAACGCCGAATCCAAATCGAAACAAAGGACGTTTGAAATAGCTGGAGAGGTTGGAGCGCCGATTGTGAGATGACCATTCCGGCAGATGATCTTGCAGAAAGCGTCTATGTCCCCATTGGTCCAGCCCTCGAACATCGTCGCACGGTCCTGAATGAAGCGCCGAACGTCGGTATCGGTGATCGACGGGAAGAAGTCATTGAGGTCGATCCTGAGCAGGAACCTGTTCTTCGAGTGAGCCCTGGCGTTGTCGAACATCGATGTACTTTTCTTGTAGGCAAAGGCGGCACTGTGGACTGGCAAGTTCTCGATGACGTTTTGCAAGAGCCAACGCTGGAGCGCTTTGAGTTGCTTAGAGGGGTGATGGATGGTTCGCAATCTTCCGTCGCGCTTTGGAATCCGGTATGTCTTGTAGGCATGCGATGCACCATTTGCAAGCCCCGAAATGTACTCGATGGTGACACCAATCGCGGAAGCCATTCGCTCGCGGATCATGGTGCCTCTGCCAGAGTAAACAGAATTCGCGCGGCCTCTGGGATCTTTGTGATCACGGAAACGTGCGCGGCCCTCTGCCCCTCAAGGTACAGAAGTCGACTGTGATGGAACGGGTATCTGTCAGCGGCGGCTTTCGTAGGTGCATAAAACCGTCCTCCGGGCGTTCCATCAGGCAGTTCGTAAGCCCGCAGAAGGTCCATCGCAACGGCGAGACCAATAAGCGTAGGCACGTCGATTCTGCTTCCTGAAACCGAGGGGGATATCTGCTCGACATGCGCTTGTCCCCTGGGCTGAGACAAAGGGTTAAGACACTACTCGCCGTTCGCTGCAAAATCATTGACCGGCAAATCTCATTGATAGCAAACTGGAGACACCCGGTGAAACGGAGGCGGGCTCTGCTGGAGAGCAACCCGCCAAGGGATAGCCGGTGCGACTCATCGTGGACGATGAGCGGGGGCGCGACTCCGGTCGCGCCTCTGTA
>Ga0194132_10003638_pt1 | contig 27161 bp, 25 predicted proteins | sample TA2KigOf80mmetaG_FD_148612 | JGI IMG/M metagenome (GOLD analysis project Ga0194132, IMG submission 148612) | Freshwater microbial communities from Lake Tanganyika, Tanzania - TA2015054 Kigoma Offshore 80m | ecosystem: Environmental > Aquatic > Freshwater > Lake | place: Tanzania: Lake... | reverse complement strand
TCATCCTCAGCCTCGATGGGTATAGCAAGGAGACGTTCGAGAAAATTCGCGCCAAGGCGAAGTGGGATGTCGTGTATCCGGCGGTGGAAGAGCTCTGCCGTCGCCGGAAAGAGAGCGGCCAGACCTATCCCACGATCACGGCGCAGTTTTCGGTGATGAAAGACAATGCGCATGAAGTAGACGCTTATCGTGCCCATTGGCGCTCGCATGGGGCCGAAGTGAAGGTCCGTCCAATGCTCGAATGGACCGCGACGGGCACGGTGCGAACCTCGACCATCGATCATAACACCGACTTTAGAATTGCCTGCCCCTGGGGCAACAACACCATGGCGATCCATCAGAACGGTAATGTGGTCGCTTGCGCTGTCGACTACGAAGGCATGTACAAGCCGGCCAACATCAATAACACGACCATCAAAGAGGCCTGGCGCATTCTCGGCGAAACGTTGCGCAAACCGCATCGCGAGGGCCGCTGGAACGATATTCCCAATATCTGCAGGGGCTGCGGCGACTGGCAGGTGGCGGGTGCCGAGTACGAGGATGAGAAAGTGGCGGGAACCCGCCCGTTCTGGTACGAGGATGGCAAGAAGCCTGCTGGCGACCAGCAGCCAGAATTCATGTAAGGGCACGTCATCGGCATGGCGATAGCGGGAGTCGTTCACACCCAGGAACAATATGGTCTGCGTCCGGAAGCGAAGAACTTCCCGATGATGTTGGTCTTATCGTTCGTCTATCCGTGCAATGCGCTGTGCCCACATTGCCCGTACACTAATTCCAATATTCGCAAAGAGTATCGCGACGCGCCCTACATGTCCGAGGCGACGTTCAAGCGGATCGCCGATGAGTCGGGTCCGCATGGCGCTTACTTGCGGATTTCGGGCGGTGGCGAGCCGATGCTCCACCCGAAGGGCACCGAGCTGCTGGTCTATGCCAAGGCCAAGGGTTGCAAGATTGGTCTGATCACGAACGGATCCTTGTTCACCGAAGAGAACGCACGGGCGTTGCTTGAGGCTGGCGTCGACATGATCGAATTCTCGGTCGATGCCTGCGACCCCGAAACGTACGCGGTGGTGCGGAAAGGGCTCGAGTGGGAGACACTGGTCGCCAACGTCAAGATGATGCTGCGATTGAGGGCCGAGTTGCGCTCGAGTTCGAAGATCGTTGCGTCTTGCGTGAACCAAAAGGGCGTCGACGTTGACGCGGTCGAGAAATTCTGGGTCGAGGGTCACGGTATCGATTACCTGATCAAGCGCAAGTTTCTGACCTGGGGCATCAACACCGAACTGAAGACCGACAAATCGGCCGACCCCATCGCTTATCTCAACGAAGACGAAGTGCCGTGTCCCTTCATCTTCGAGCGGCTCAATATCGATAGCCGCGGCAACGTCATGGTCTGTGGCTACGACATTTCGGCGCACACGAGCATGGGCAACGTCAATTCCGAAAGTATCGCGACCATCTGGCATGGTCCGGGTTTTCGTTACTACCGCGAGAAACATCTCGGCGGTCATGGCAAGGACATCGGCCTATGTTCGGGATGCCCTGATTGGAAATACCGCTCGTGGCAACACAATTACTGGAAAGTGGTGAAGAACGCCGAGGAATCGCGGCTCAAGAAATTCGCGACGCTCGGCGAGCATGACGACTTCCAGTCGCATCAGGATAATCGCTGATCTCATGGTCGCGGCGCGCGGCCTCACTTAACGGCTTTTCTCGGCATGTGCGGAATAACGGGCTTCATTGGACGGCGCGACTCACGCGTTCTCGCCGACATGGTCGCGCGTCTCGTGCATCGCGGGCCGGACGACTCAGGCGTCTTCGAGGTGGGTCCGGTTTCGCTCGGGATGCGACGCCTCGCGATCATCGACGTCGAGAGTGGACAGCAACCGGTCCATAGCGCCGACGGGACGATTTCCGTCGTATTCAATGGCGAAATCTACAACCACGTCGATTTGCGCCGCGAGCTCGAACGCGACGGTCACATATTCAAGTCGCATCACTCCGATAGCGAGGTGATTCCGCACCTCTATCAGAAGCATGGCTCGGGGTTTGTGGAGCGCCTCAATGGGATGTTTGCGATCGCAGTTTGGGACTCGCGATCGTCGACGCTACACCTCTATCGTGATCACGTCGGAATCAAGCCGCTCTACTATGCCTTGACGCCCGAAGGCATCGTGTTCGGTTCTGAAATCAAAGCGCTCCTCGCGCATCCGGCGGTGAGTCGGTCGCCCGATCTCATTGCCATCCATCACTATTTCGCGCTCAAGAATACGCCAGGGCCGCGCACCGCTTTTGCGCAGATTCGCCAGCTTCGGCCGGGCGAAATGCTGACATTCTCAAATGGCCGCGCTGATCTCCGAAGCTGGTGGCGGGCGCCCTTTGGGCAAAATGCCGCGATCGGCGAAGACGAAGCCGTGGCAGAGGTTCAACGATTGCTGGAAGACAGCGTCAAACTGCAGATGCAGTCGGACGTGCCCTTTGGCGCGTACTTGTCGGGTGGGGTCGATAGCTCAAGTGTTGTCGCGATCATGGCGCGAAATTCGGCCCGACCGATCAAGACCTTTACGATGATTTATGACGATCGGATCGCCGGCAAGGACGCCGACCGCGCTCTGGCGACCGAAGTTGCGGAGAAGTATGGCACCGATCATCACGAATTTCTGATCCGGTTCAACGATTTACCGGATGCAATGGAGCGGATCGCGCAATCGTTCGACGAGCCTTTCTCCGGCGTGGTGTCGACCTATTTTATAACGCGGCTGATTGCCGAGCATGTGAAGGTTTGTCTTTCCGGCGACGGCGCCGATGAAATCTTCGGTAGCTATATTGGGCCGCGCTCGGCCGCAGCGCTTGTGCTGCGACGGCGCATCAGAGCGGGGGAGATTGCGATGTCCAGCGAGATCGCCGCTGCTATGGGCGAGTTTGCCGGCAAGATCGACTATCTCGATCGCATCCTTGATCGTGGCGACGATGCCGCTCAGCGATCGGCCCAGTATATCTCGACCGACGAAGCCAATCGCGCGCTCTACGCGCCGGACATGGCAAGAGCGGTGGTCGATGCCTCGACCGACGACATCGTTCGGTCAGTGTTGAAGAACATTGGCTCCGGCGATCCGGTCAATCGGGCGCTTGCGCTCGATTTCGAGACGCTGCTGCCTGACCAGGTCCTGCCCTTTGTCGACCGGCTCTCGATGGCGCATTCGGTCGAAGTTCGGCCGCCGTTCCTTGATCATCGTCTGGTGGAATATGTCGCGCGACTTCCCGGCGGTATGAAGATCAGGAACGGCCGGGTCAAGCATCTGTTGAAACGCGCGGTCGAAGGGCTCATTCCAAAGGCAATTATCGATCGGCCGAAAGAGGGATTTCTGATGCCGATCAACGCCTGGATTATGGAAAGCCTTGGTGAATTTGTCCGTGACCGGCTATCGCCCGACAGGCTCGCCAGACACGGGCTATTGCAATCAACTGCCGTGCAGCAGCTCCTGGCGGAACACTTTGGCCGGGTGCGTGACCACGGCAACAGAATCTGGAATCTGCTGATGTTCCAGGTCTGGTGGGAGCGATACCAGGGCTAATTCGTCGGCTTTGCCAGAAACTCACTGATCTTCGCGACAAGATCGCCGCTTTGGGCTGGTAGCGCGCTCACTGCTTCTTTAAGCAGTTTCTTCGCTTTCTCAAGCTCCTCGCGGCGAATTTGCGCCAAGGCAACGGCGTTGTTGCGCTCTTCGCGCATCACTTCGGTGATGCGCCGGACGTTCTCAACCGCCAATTCTTCGGCGCGCTTCCGTGTACCCGTTTCAGACATGGCTTCCCCTCATGTTGAATGGCCAGGCTCGCCGAGGATGACACGGCGGCTGCTGGCGCCCACATTTAACGCCAAATCCAGCGCAGACAAGTGCGAAACGAAGTCGCCGTGCAATTGGGGATAAGTCGGGTGACGATAATCCTGCCAGACCACCTCGATCCCCGCGCGGTCGAACAGTGTGACTTCCAGGTAGTCCCGGGCCGCGGCGCCGCTCACATACCGTGTTGCACCGAAGTTCTTGCAGATATTGACCAGTCGTTCGCTCTGGCCTCCGCCGATGCCGAGCGCGGACGATCGGTAAATCGGTGTCGTGATCCCAAACCAGCCTCGCATGACGTCTCCGACGGCCATGTCGAGGTCGGATATCAGGCGCCAAGGGTGTTCGATGATCTCGGCAAATTCCGCGAGGTACGGGTCGCGATGGGGGGCTTTGGCATAGAGTTGTTGGAGCGTTCGGATCTGTTTTTTGGCCCAGGGTATGTCCGGAACGATCTCTGTCTCGAGAATCAACTGATCGGCCCGGCCTGAATGGCGAACAGGAACACTAAGCCAGACCGGGCCGGTCGGGCCCTTAACTCTGTTTCGGTTACGCCAGCCATGCTTGTCGAAGTGGACATCGTCGTAATAGACGAAGTGATCGGCTCGGGCCATCTGCTCGAAAAAGCCGAGCCATGGGATATAGCCGGGCTGCAACACGGCCACTGTGGTCATGGCGCCCGCGGCTAAAATCCGCCCTGGATCGAGATGGCGTTGCCACTCTTGGCCATGGCGTCTCGAATTTCGGCGACAATGCGATTGCGATCCTTGTCGGTCAGCCCGGACGACCGCGGGCAGGGGTGGTAGTAGAGGCTGACGGCGCCAGCCGCTTTCCAGCGCGGTAAATCCGGATGCTCCGCAAATTTCAGGCCCGTGGCGCCACTGTCGCCGACGGCGACAAATCTAAATTTTGGGTCCCACGGTTCGCCGTATTTTTCGACAATGACATACACGCACGGGTCCTGATTGGCCCTGACGACGGACTTCTCCAGCTCGAATGGGCCGGTCAGAAGGTAGTCCCTGATCTTGAGGCTCATGAGGGCGCCAGGGCGACGGTGGTCAATGGAACTCGCGCTTGCCGGTGGCTGTGACGATCGGCACCTTGCGCATCCACATTTGCCGGCGCCACGTCGCTTCGTTGTCTTTGTACCAGTCGATGCTGGCCTTGAGCCCGCTTTCCCAGGTCTTGCTTTCGGACCATCCCAGCACGCGGCGAACCTTGTTGGCGTCGCAGGTGTGACGAAACACTTGGCCCGGGCGTTCGCCGATATTGATGATCGACTTTGGGTCGCCCCCCATCACCTTCACGATGTCGCGCGCGATCTCCCCGACACTCCGGTCGATCTCGCTGCCGACGTTGAACACCTGCCCAGTGGTCTTGTCTGCTGGCGCGCGCAGCACCAAATCGACGGCACGGCAGACATCTTCGACGTAGACGAAATCGCGACGCGCACTGCCGTCGCCATGCACCGTCAAGGGCTCGCCCAACATCACGCTGGTGATGAAACGCGGGACGACTTTCTCCAGGTGCTGCCGTGGTCCAAAATTGTTAAATGGCCGCACGATCGTGATCGGCATCTGGTAAGTTTGCCAATAGGAATATACCAGCCGATCCGCACCGCACTTGGCGCCGGCATAGGGGCTCATCGGATTGAGTGCATGATCTTCGTCCATTTTGGCGCCGATGGCGGTGCCATAGACTTCGGATGTCGAGATATGCACAAACTTCTGGACCGTTGCGCGATGCCGCAGGACGGCGTTGGCGATGACCTGCGTGCCGAGCACGTCGGTCTCGAAAAACTGCCGGTTATCGAAGATGGATCGGGTCACATGCGTTTCGGCCGCGAAATGAACGATCACGTCGGCTTTTGCGACCAGCGAATCCACCAGATCGGCGTTGAGGACGTTGCCGTAGTGGAACTCGACCCGCGATTTATCGCCCGGCGCCAGACTTTCGGGCGGCAGGTGGTCAACCGAACCGGCATAAGTGAGAGCGTCAAGAATGGCGACCTTGCAGTCGGGCCGCTGTTGCAATTGATAGTGAACAAAGTTCGAGCCGATGAATCCGGCGCCGCCGGTGACCAGGATGCGCATAATGTTACCGTTCTGTGGCACAGCGGAAGTCGACGCTTCCGGCCATCACCAAATTCAGGGGTTGCCTCTCGTGTTTCGGCAAGATAGCGGTCAAGCAGTGTGAAGGCAATTGGACGGCGCTGAGCTCATGCCTCAATGCGAAAAGCGGTCTCTTCAAACAAGGTTATCCAATCGAGGGCGCTTGCGCCTGATTTTATTGGGTTGCGTCAGTCAGCACGGGGATGCCGGCCTTGGGTGATGCCCCTTCAACGCCCGACGTGGAAAGAGCGATCGCAGCCGCCGTCCCACCGAATTGGCCCGCCCTAGGAGTGCTCATGGCGCAGTTGGGCGACGGCCGTATACCGCCCCATTTTCACGAGCGCGTCCTCGAAGTCTTGCAACGAGGTGCGCGCGACCTGCTCAGTCCTGCTGCAGCACCGCACGATTTCAGATTTGCAAGTGAAACGTTCCAACTTCCGCGCGCCATGGCGACGCGACAGGGCGCGCTTCAACTTGAGACTTATTGGCAAGACAAGCAATCGCAGATGCTCGGCTATTTGCGGCGCAACTTGGACGACCAGACTTTTGCGCATGTTCTGACATCGCTCCTGATCTGTGAATCGATCCTGAAGGACCAGTCGTCGGCGTTGGCCGCCTTATTTGGCCGCATCACTGCAAAGAACGCAGGTCGATTTCGACGAGGACTGCCGGCAACCCCAGCTGCGTATTTTGGTCTGCTGGATGCGGGGGGGTGGTTCAGCGCTGATCTTGACGCGCTCGACCATGTGCTCGATCGGGCAGAGCAGGACCTTGCTTTCATGTCGCCCGCCGATGTCCGTGTGTGGTGCCTGAGCATCCTGGAAATGTTCTTTTTTTCGCGCGCTCCCGAGGCTTGGCTTGCCCTCTTGTTTCGTCGTGTCGTTCTGGCGACCTTGGCCCGAGCCGCTTTGGCGATCGATTCAAGGCTGATCGAGATGGCAAGCCTAATCGACGACCGTGCATCGAGTGAGTATGTCAGGGCGGCCGAGGGGGCTGAACGATATTCAAAGATCATGGGCTCGCTATCACAGGCCCAGCGCGAGGTTGGTCTGCGCGCCAAAGAACAAAATCCACTGCCGACCGTCGATGCCGAAGACCGGATCTTGCCGCCGGTCATCAAGGTGGGATTCGTACTTCATTCTATGGGGCGGCTAGCGCACACGGATAATCTCCTGACGTTCTTTCGTGGCCTTAGGTCGCTTACAAATCCGGGCCTGGAGCCGGTGGTTTATGTCGCATCCATGGAACCTGCAGGACCTGTGAGCCCGCTTCGCGACGCATTGGCGGCGCTCAACGTTCCGTTGCGCCAGCCGCCGCCAAACTCGGGGCATCCGATCATTTGGATTGGGGGCGCAATGAGAGCTGACGATGTACGAGCGGCTGTCTTTGTCTCGTCCGCGCTCTACTTAGGCTTCGCGGCAGGGTATCGCCCTACACCTGTACTGTTGTGGTGGGCCATGAAATATCATGGCCTGGCCCTCGAGGGAATTGACGGATATCTGACAGTCGGAAACTTCTTCGACGATACCCGCCGTATCGGCAGCCGGACCTGGCGATCGACACGCATGGCGCTTCCCGAACTTCGCGATCTTACGGTGGAGCCCAAGGTGGCGACTTTGCGGCAGCAAGTTGGGGTATTTGCGGATCAGATCCTGCTCGGCTGCATTGGCCGCGAGGAAAAAATGCTCGACCCGCGATACATTGATGGCGTCGGGAAAATATTGGAGCATTGTCCCGGCGCTCGGTTTGTGTGGACTGGGCGCAGCATGTTCGTTGCCCAGGTTCAGCGGCGTCTTGAGTGGCGCGGTATTTCCGATCGCTGCAATTACTTGGGTTGGCTCGACAACACCAAGGTTCTCGCTGCGGCGCTCGACATCTATCTCGACACTTTTCCGTTTGCTTCGGGCCACACCGGTTACGAGGCAATGGCCGCTGGGAAGCCAGTCGTCATGCTCACGACGCCTGAAGCCCTCGAGTCGTCGACGGCCACCAGTCTCGTCCCCGCGATTCGTGGTGAGATCGGCAGTCCGGAGGATCAAGCTGCCGTCCGTGCGATCTTCACTGACGAACAGGGCCAATCGCTGTTGCCATACGTTGATACCGCTGAAGCCTACGTCACGTTGGCGATACGACTGGCCCGCGAGCCGGCATTTCGTTTGGCCGTCGGCGCTGCGTGTCGACGGTTTGTCGAAACTTATGCCCGCGATGAACGGATCTGCGCCGAGACAACTGTGCGCCATATTCGCGAGGTTGTCGCCGAAACGATGAATCGAACTGTCATTAAGGCGCGGGATCGATGACCGCGGCGATGCACATTCGCACGCAAATGTCTGAGCTCGCGCTGTCGCCCGATTGGCGCAAGTTGGGCGCGCTGATTAGGGCTATCGATGCGGCGCCCTCTGGGATCGATAGTACGCTGTGGCCCGAGGCGCTGGAAGCGGTTGAAGCTGGTGCAAGGAAACTGTCCAACCCGACCGGCCGCGACTCCGAATTCAATATCGGTGTCGAGCTATTTGCCGTGCCACAATGCCTTGCGCGCTATCCTTACAAGCTGCGCGACGACGTCTATTGGCGATCAAAACAGTTGCTTCTGGAATCGCGTCTGACGCCGGATGCCGACGATCGGACGCTGTCGTTTTCCATCGCCGCGCTCCTCATCTGTGATTCCATCCGCGGCCCGGCCGACGAGGCGCTCGGCGCCTTGATCGACCGTATTGGAACCAAGGGTCCATCGCGATTTATGGCCGGGCTGATCGCCGACGCCGAGGGGTTTCGGTCGTTATTGATCAACAACGGCTGGCTTGCGCCTTCGCCGGCGCCGGTGCGTCGGGCCCTCGAGGCCTTTGCCGCGCGTCTGGCCAACCTGTCGGGCGTGGAGATCCGCGCGTGGACGGGTGCCGTGATCAAGCTCTTCTTTTCGCACGTCATGCCGGCTTGGATCCTAGACGAGGTCTTCACGGGGGCGGTGGTCCCTATTCTGAAGCGGGCCGCGGATGCTCGCGACAACGACCTGATCGACGTTGTTGTGGAATTGGAAAACCGGATCCAAACGACCTATCTCAAGGCGGTCGAGAGCGCGACCCGATTCAGCACCGCCCACGCTGCGTTATCGCCAATCCTATACAAGATTGGTCAAGCCACGCGAACTGCGATTGGCCCAATACGCGACGCGTGCTTCACAGCTTCGCCGTCACGGCCAACCCGGGTCGCGTTCTTTCTGCACACAGCGGCGGTGCTCGCGCATACGACCAATCTTTTCACGTTCCTGCGGGGCCTCTCGCATTTGACTCCGCGTCCGATCGAACCGTTCATTTACGTTTTGGAATCAGGCCTAAACATCCCGGAACCGATGGCCGCTTACCACGGATCTTTGGCCACCGTGAGATGGCCGGAGACACGGCCGCGGCATCCTGTCGTGTGGATTCGCGAGGTCGCTGAGCGGGATGGGGTCGCCGCAGTTGTCTTCGTTTCGATCCCCGTATTCCTAAGTTTTGCTGCTGGGTTTGGCGTCGCGCCTGCCTTGGTGTGGTGGGCCATGAAATATCACGGCCTCCAATCGCCCGGCATTGATGGCTATCTTACTGTTGGAAATTTCTTCGACGACGAACTGATCATCGACGGGCGCCAGTGGCGGTCATCGCGCATGGCGTTGCCGCCGCTGACTGGCCCTGACGCCGAGGCGCAAGGCGCTAGCATCCGCAAGAAATTGGACATCAAGGCGGGCGATGTCCTGCTGGGCTGCATTGGTCGCGAGGAAAAATTGCTGGATATCAGATTCATGGATGCTCTTGCAGAAGTTCTGCGACAGCGTCCTGAGGCGCGCTTCATGTGGACGGGCCGGAAACTTCGTGTCGCGCAGGTACGCGATTTGATGGCGGCACGCGGTATTCTTGATCGTTGCCCTTTCGTCGGCTGGCTGGCGGATACGCAAGCTGGCGCGGCGGCGATCGACATCTTCCTCGACTCGTTCCCGTTTGCTTCGGGCCACACGGCCTATGAAGCGATGGCAGCGGGCAAGCCTGTTCTGGTTCTGAGAACATCAGAGGCCATCGAGACATCGACCGCGACCAGCCTAGTGCCGCTATTTGAGCGTGCCATCGGTCGGCAGGAAGATCAGGACGCGGTGCGCGCGATGTTTACCGATACTGACGGTTCTTCCCTGCTGCCATTTCCGGCTACGATCGAGGACTATGTGGCGATGGCAGTCCGCCTGATCAAAGATGTCGGCTTCAGGTCTCGCGTGGGCAGCGCATGCCGATCCTACGTCGAGCGCTACGCTCGCGACGAGGAGACTTGCGCGCAGACCACCTGCCGGCATCTGATCGAGATCGTTCAGGACAAGGTGGCCGCGCATGGCGGCACGATCATCTATTGAGCGTTGACCGGATATGAGCAAAGCCTTCGTCAAAGAACCCGATGGCGACATTGAGGCTGACGCCGACGACGCGCCGGACCTGCTAGGTGGCGCGCGCAATCTGGTCACGCCGCGTGGGATTCAGATGCTGCGCGACGAGCTACACTCGTTGCGTCACGAGGAACGGCCCAAGGTGGTCGAGGTCGTGTCCTGGGCCGCCGGCAACGGCGATCGATCCGAGAACGGCGATTACATCTACGGCAAGAAACGCCTGCGCGAGATTGATCGGCGGATCCGGTACCTGAGAAAACGCATCGATTCGGCTGAAGTCGTCGATCCCAACATGCAGAAAAATCGTGCCCAGGTGTTCTTTGGCGCGACGGTGACCTACGCCACGCTGGACGACACGCGGCATACGATCACCCTGGTGGGCATCGATGAGGCCGATGCTGACAGTGGGTTGATCAATTGGGTGTCGCCTATCGCCCGGGCGCTACTCAAGGCCCGGGTCGGCGCTACGGTCAAGGTCCGTACGCCGACCGGGGAGGATGAGATCGAAGTGATCCGGATCGAATATCCGCTCTAGGCTTTTTTCTTGATGCCCATCACGTTGCCGCTGCCGTCCGAGCCGTACATGCCGCCGCCCTTGTTGCGGGTCACTTCAAGGCCGTTCTTGGCAAGCTCGCCGTTGAAATCGAGGGCGGCGTACTCGAGCATCCAGTCCTCGATGTTCCAGCGGTGGTTCCAGAACGCGGCGAATTGCTCCCACGCCGTCCGCGGCGCTGGCCGGCTGGTGTAGAAGTCGAGCGGATAGAACACGCCGCCCGGCCGAAGCACACGCGCCACTTCCTTGATGATCCCCTTGGCGCCCACTTGCGTCGTCTCGTGGAACAGAATGTTCGCGGTGACCAGGTCGAAGTGATTGTCGGGGAACTTGGTGTCCTCGGCGAGGGCATGACGGAATTTGACGTCAAGGCCCATGCCATTCGCTTTCAAGTGCGCATACCGCACCATCGGCGCGCCGACATCGACGCCCCACACCTCCGCTTCGGGGAAGCGGAGTTTCAGGCTGGTGGCGTATTGGCCAATCGAGGTGCCGAGATCGAGCACGCGCTTGACCTTGCCGTCGGCCGGAATTGGCGTTGCGCCGGCCATGTCCTTGTGGCCGCCGTCCTGATAGCTGCGGCCATTCTGCACGCCCCAGTCGGTGCCATAACGATACATATAGCCGGCGAACGGGTCGCCGACATAGCCGCCGGGCTGGGTGTGGATTTCGCGCCGGGTGTATTCGGGCGCGCTCTTGATCAGTGCCTGGTCGAATTCGACCGCACCAGGCCCCTTGGTATCAGCCGCTTCCAGCGCCGCAAGGTATTCATCGGCGCGGCTATGCAGATGATTCTGCAGCATGCGGTACTTGTGATACTGGTGGGTCGAGCGGGTCTTGGCCCAGGCCGACAGCACCGGATCGTTGCCGAACATCGCGACCGTATCGTCGAACGACACCGAGTCATTGGGCTCGATGCCTTTGGTCTTCAGGATTTCGCGACCGCGCGCTTGTGCGGCGCGGGCCAGCTCGCCGCCGTGGAAGATGTTCATTCCCAGCAGGAAGTCGCCACGGCTCTCGATGTCGATGTCGGGCAGACGCGGGTAGATGCCGATCATGCCGCGCGCATCGATCGCGCCGGTGGCGGCGGCAGCCTTGGTGGCGGAAATGGCAACGGTGGCGCCGGCGCCCAGGAAGACGCCGCGACGGTTCAGGTTGAGAAAGGAATCGGTCATGGGTTGGTCCTTTCGGTCTTACTTGTCATGCATCGGGTGAAGTGACGACGAGTAGACGATGTCGCCGCGGCGGGTGAAGCCGTCGAAGATGTTCTTGACGATTTCGTTGCGTTCGTCGGCCATGGCCTTGGTCTCGGCCTCGGTCGGCTCGTATTTTTGAATCATCTCTTTAGTGATCGAGCCGTGCTTCTCGAGCAGGCTCTCGTGCACGTGCATGCGCCGACGTAGCGCCCACACTTCCGCGCCCAGGGCGGAGACGGCGCTGAACAGGCTGTCGATCTGTGGATGCCCCAGAAAAACGCCGCGATCGGTGTCGGCGGGGGTGAATTCAGACGTATAAGTCTTTCGATTACTTTTGACCTCGATTTTGGCCATGGTTGCCTCCCCAAAATGAGGCGGCAATCATAACAGCGGAAACGGGCCGGTTTGAACCCGGAATCGCACGCAAGTCAGGGCTTGTACGGTCGCGGCATGGTCGCGATGAGGCGCCAGTCGTCGCCAGCCCGAACCCACACATGGATGTTTTCATAGTGCTCGTCCACGGCCGTGCCGTCCGGTCGCTGGGTGCGGTGGGTCACGTAATAGATCACGGCCGTATCGCCTTCGGTCGTGAAGTCCTTGAGTTCCATGGTCAATTTCTCGTCCGATTTGCCGCCCAGAGCCTGTTGCAGGCGCTCCAGACCGGCGGTGCCGTGGGCCGCGGGCCCCTTCGGCGAAAACGCGGCATAGTTGGGCGAGGCGTTGGCAATGTAGGGGCCGAGGTCGCCACGCGCCCGGCCGGCATAGATCATTTGCTCCTTAGCCCAGATCCTGGCCTTCAGGGCCTCAACATCCTCGGCGTGGGCAGACATGGACGTTCCGCAGAAAATGAGTGCTGCAATGGTTCGGATCATAGCCCGCTCCCCAGAAGATTGCCCTCGCAATCACCGCCACGAGGACGATGGAGAAAGGGTGGATGGTCTTCGGCCGGCTGCCAAGTCATTTCTTACGGCTTACAGGAGCGCACCATGAAGAAAGAAATAAAGATCAAGCCTTTCTGGTACTCGGATGTTTGGCTGTTTCCAAAGCTGATCACCGTCATCACGACGCTTGATGCCCAGGGCCGCGTCAACGCGGCGCCCTATTCGCACATTATGCAATACGATGTGATGCACAAGCGGCCGCGGATGATGATCGGTTTCCGCCAGGACAGCCACACGTTCGAGAATATCTGCGCCACCCGCGAGTTCGTCATCAACTGTCCATCGGCGGATTTCCTCGAAGACGTCATGGAGACGGCGCGGTTTTACCCCGAAGGTGTTAATGAGCTGGAGCACACCCGCTTCACGCCCATCCCCTCCCGAAAGGTGAAGCCGCCCAGCCTGCAACAATGCCCGCAGATCGCCGAGTGCACGGTCGATGAGATCATCAAGCTCGAAAAGAGCAGCGGCATCGTCATCGGCAATATCGAGGCCATTGTCGTCGATGAAGAACTCGAATCCATGGGTCGCGAAGAACGCATCCGGAAGATGAATCTTCCTATCGGCCTCGGCGACCACGAGCGGGTCGAATACTACTACGGCATCATGGACAATCTTGTTCACTACACGTTGAAAGACACGCCGCAGAGTTATGCGGCAACAGTCGACATTAAGACCGAACTCGCCTGGGACGACGACGCCATGGCCGACCTGATGAAGGTGCCGCCGTTCGTACGTAAGATGGTGACGGCCCAAGTCGAGAAGCACGCTCGCTCAAAAGGCGCGGACCGCGTCAACCGCCAGCACATGGCCGAGCTCACCGCCGAGTTCGGGATGGATGATGCGGTAATGGCAAGGTTCGGGAAGAAGGGTGCGGGGTAGAGTGGCAGATCGCTTCACAAGATGTGACCTCGTGCTCAACTAATGTTTCGGATGAGGAGAACTAGCTCTGATGCGATTGACCCCGCATTGATGACTAGCATTGCCTAGCGAGCAACGAGCCTTGGGTCGAGTAAATGGCCTGGGCTCTTTACTGGCAATCTTGATCTTGTGAGTTGCAATTGATCGTCCGCGAAGAAACTTCCAGCGAGTTGAAGTGCGTGGCTGACTGTTGTCGCAATGCAGGGGCGGAGAAGGGCTGCGAACTGCAGGATAACTGTGGGCGGGACTTCTAGGTGCACCGTTCTTATACAGCACCAAATCGAGCATGGGGCCAGGCGTGTGTCTGGCCAATCGTCGCAATATCGTCCTCGGTGTCGGTCATGATTTTACGCCGACTTCAGCAGCTTGCGGACTAGTGCTGGCCTCTTGTCGATCATGCGCAGCAGATTCCGCGCGATCGGGTCGGGGCGGTATCGGCCTTGTTCCCACTGCTGGACGGTGCGGATGCTGAGGCAATAGGCTTTTGCGAAAGCGGCCTGACTCATATTGAGGCGGGCGCGTAAGACCTTCACCATATTAATGTTATTGCGGTCGATCTTGGCAACGCCGCGCGCGATGAGCGCTTTCAGTTGTCCTTTCTTGAGATAGGGAGCGTCGTCGTCAGATAGCCGTGAAGTAGTCATGGGATTCGCCCTTGTTGGCTTTGCGCAAGGAGATGATTCGTCGAGCCTTGCCCCGATCGGTGTGTACGCAACAGTAAACTCGCTGATCAATCAAGCCGTAGCAGATGAATCGAAGTTCGCCATAGTCGCGTCCCTTGTCAGGAAACCTGATCGTCGGTGAATCGAACATTTCGCGGGCCCGGGATAGCGATATCCCATGCTTGCGAATGTTGGCGGCGTCTTTCGGCGTATCCCAATCAAACAACAGTCCCAACTATACTCGTAACGAGTATATGTGCGCAACCAGAATCGAAAACAGGTGATGAAGCTGGGGATTAAAACGTCCCTTTCACCGACAGCTTGTAAATCTTCACGAATGTATCGAACCGGAATTCCTGGCGCTGGACGATTCCGCGGCTGCGGGGGCCGATGAATTGCAGCCGGTCACGGTGGACGTGGCGGAGCAGGCGTTGAGCGTCGAGCCGGAACGTCAAGCCGGCGGCGCGGGCTTCGGCGAAGACATCGGCGTCAGGGGTGAAGCTGAACGTATGCCGGAAATCGATGTCGCTGCCGATGAATTTGCCCTGGTCGTTGAAGACGACGCCGTACGCGAAATTGTGCCAGTCGGTGTCCTGGCGAAAGCTCAGGTTCCAACGGTAGTTCGGGAAGCTGACGAACCTGCGCCGATCGAAGGTGAACGAGTCGATCACCGAGGACTTCTGCCAGGTCGCGCCGCCATCGACCGTTGCCCTCCTGAGGCCCAACGGCTCATCGAGACGGAGGCCGACCTTCAGCTCCGCGCCATAGGTCTTGCCGCGCCCGATGTTGCCGGCGCCCGCGAAAACGGGGGTGATCGGCACCTTGTCGATAACGTCGCTGATGCGGTTGTAGAACCCGCGCAGGCTGACGATGCCGCGATCACGATCGAGGCGCCGTTCCAGCGTCGTTTCGAACGTCCAGGCCTTCTCCGGCACGAGATTGGGATTGCCGAGCAGGATCACGCCAAGCCGCACGTCATCGGTGCTGAAACTCGAAACGAAATTGGCGAAATCGAGCTGGCTCACGGTGCGCAGCACGCGGGCGCGTACCTGGGTGCGGGGCAGGGGGTCGTAGCGCACGTCAAGTCAGGGTTTGAAGAACGTGAACGAGCGCGAGGTGTTGACGTCACGGCCGCGTTGTTTGAGTCGTGAGGTCTCAGTGTCGAGGGCGCCCTCGACGAACAGGCTGCGGTCGACCTGCCAGCTGTAATTCAGGAAAGTCTCGAATCGGGTCTCGTCGACCTTCGAGTCCGGGTTGAACAGCGGCGCCTCACGAAACACGCCGCCGATGTTATCGAGGCGCTGGATACGCTGGTCGATGCCATTGAGCGCCGCCTCGCCCCCGGCCTCGATCGAATGGGCTTCGCTCAGCGCCCAACGATAGAAGGCGCGGCCAATTTTCTCGGTGCGCTTGGACTTGACGATCTGCTGGCGGTCGTATCGTGCCGGTAGGCCGGGTGACGCTGAAAAGAATTGCGCATCGCTGGGCCGGCGATCGTCGGTGACGATGAACAGCGCGCGAACGCTGTCGTCGTCGGTAAAGGTGTATTCGTAGTCGCCACCAATCTCCCATTCGATATCGCCATCGGTGTCGCGGAGCTGCAGTCCGTTGCCGACACAACGTTCGGGCCCGGTCGGCGGAATCGCGAAATTGTCGACCGGCTGGCGCAGGATGTGCTCTTCGATCGAATAGCGACCATTGAGATTGGCGACCCCACCGTTCGTGAAGGCATAGCCCAGACTTCCGGTCGCGGTGTAATCGGTGCCGGCATTCTGGTCGATCAGACGGAGCCGCGAATTCGGCGCCGGATTGGGCGGCAGCGTAAACGTGTCGCGCGTGTATCGCCGTGAGAAGAACGGATTGGCGACAATCGATGCGGTGTAACTCAAAGAGCCTGAGGTTCCCGAATACGACAGTCGCCCTCCCGGCTTGAACAGGCCGCTGGTGTAGTAAGTCATGCTCGCTTCCCACGAGCCGGCGCCGGAAGTGAGTTCGTCCTCGAGTACGATGTTCAGCACCGCGCCCTCGTTGCCGACACGAATGTCGAGCCCCGGCACAGAGCCGCGAATCACGTCGATGCGCACGACTTGAGATGCCTGGATGCGCTGAAGGGCCGCGCGTGGATCGTTGGTCTTGCCGGAAAGCCTTCGGCCATTGAAGAGGATCGGCACGCCGCTCGACCCAAAACCGCGGCTTTGTTGTTGCTGATTGAGCGCGCCAGGCAGCGCTTGCGTCGGCGCCACGATCAAGTCCTGAATGCCCGGGATACGCTTCAGCAAATCCTCGGCGCTGATGGCGTTGGATTGGGCGAAAAACGCGCGGTCGTAGGTTTCAAGCGCGCCCGGTGCCGGAGCTGGCTGAGCGACCGTTGCCGTCACAGAGAGCGCAATGGCGACGTACGAGAGAACGATTGGTCGCAACATCCACACGCCCCCGGCTCCACCGTCGCGTTGACGGCGCGGCGTGGCCCCTTTAGCATTGTTTCGCTGCCGGTTCCTCGGAAAGAGGATCAAAAGGGAACCAGGTGACCGCCCCAAAAATTCGGGGCTCAATCCTGGGCTGCCCCCGCAACTGTCAGCGGCGAGTCCATGCGTCGATGCCACTGGGTGAGTGTGCCTGGGAAGGCGACGCAAGATGGGATGACGACCCGCGAGCCAGGAGACCTGCCGACAGCCGTCGTCTTTCGCCTGGCCGGGGTGTGCCATGCGAACGGGTTTTCCCCGCGTGGCGACAAGTTTGGCCTGCGTTTCACGACGCAGGTCGGTCGCCATTCGAAAGGGAGAACGATGCTTACCAATCTCAATTTGTCGCCCCTGCGGAAGCAGGAGCCCTTTGTTCAGCAGTGTTGGTCTGCGCGCGCGGCGCGATGGATCCCGGCTTTTGCCGGGATGACATCGATGTTTGTGGCTATGGAGTCACTGGCCCAAACTGCACCACGCCCCGACGTTGTCGGTGCCAACATCGAGGAGATCGTCGTCTCGGCGACACGATCGCCGCAAAGTTTGAGCAAGATCGGATCGTCGGTGACCGTGATCGATCAGGCGCTGATCGTGAATCGGCAGGCGACTGTGGTCTCCGATCTCATTTCGCTGACCCCTGGCGTAACGACGACGCGCAATGGCGGCGTCGGGGCGGCGACCTCGGTTCGCATTCGCGGCGCCGAGACCGATCAGACTGTCGTCATCATCGACGGCGTCAAGCTAAACGACCCGTCGTCCGTCGGCGGTGGTTACAATTTCGGGAATCTTCTGGCGGGTGACGTGGCGCGCATCGAAGTGCTGCGCGGCGCGCAATCGACACTGTGGGGCGGGCAGGCCATCGGTGGCGTGATCAATCTGATCAGCGCGGCGGCGACACGCCCGTTCGAAGGATCAGCCTCGGTCGAAGGCGGATCGCATGGCAGCTTTGCAGCGAAAGCGGCCACCGGCGGTGCGCTATACATGGCGGATTGGCGGTTGGCTGCAGGGAGATCCGTCACGGACGGTATTTCAGCCTTCGAGAATGGCCGTGAACGCGACGGGTACAAGAACACAGGCTTGAGCGGCCGCGTCCGGCTGGGGTTGTCGGACGACGTGGGCGTCGATGCGCGCGCGGTGTACTCGCGCGGCCGCACGGAATTTGATGGCTTTCCGCCGCCAACATTTGCTCTTGCCGATACCCGGCAGTTCGGTTTCACCAGAGATTTCGTCGGTTACGCCGGCCTGACGGCCGATACATTCGGCGGTCGGTGGAAGAATCGAATCGCCTTCACCCTGACCGACACCAATCGCGACGATTTCAATCCCGATCAGGCCACGACCACCCGCACATTCGATGGCGTCGGGCGAAATCACCGCGGCGAGTATCAGGGCACAGTGGCTCTGTCCGAACTGGCGACGGCCGTGTTTGGCATCGAGCACGAGCGATCATCGCAGCGAACCGCATCGCCGTCGTCCTTCGCTCCGAATCCGGTGCCGCTCGACCGCCACGTCTCGATGACGAGCGGATACGCCCAGGCGAACGGTGATGTGGCCGAAGGACTCTCGCTGACCGCGGGCGTTCGTTACGACGACCACCAGACCTTCGGAGGGCACGCCGTGGGGCAGGCTTCGGCGGCGTGGACACCCAATGCCGGCGTGACGATCGTGCGCGCGAGCTTCGGCCAGGGGTTCAAAGCACCGACGTTGTTTCAGCTTTACAGCGCTTTTGGCAATACGGCGCTTGATCCCGAGTCAGCCGATAGCTGGGATGCGGGGGTCGAGACTCGAGTTGGTGAAGGAGGCGTGACCATCGGCGCAACGATGTTCGGCCGCCGCACCAAGAACCAAATCGACTTCGTTTCGTGCCCCAACCCAAGTCCACTTTGCACCGGCCGTTTCGGCTTCTACGAAAACGTTGCGCGAACCAAGGCCTTTGGTGTAGAGGCTTCGGCCGCCGCCATCGTCGATCGGTTTTCGATGGATGCGAATTATATGCTGACCGACACTGAGAATACGTCGCCGGGAAGCCCCAATCGCGGCAAGGACCTGGCGCGGCGTCCACGCCATGCGGGCAATCTCAATATTGATTACGCATGGCCGATGGGCGGGAAGGCCGGCGGTGGCGTACGGTACGTCGGTAAATCCTTCGACAATGCTGCCAACAGCTTCGTTCTCGACGATTACATTGTCCTGGATGTTCGCGCGTCGTTCGAAATTCGCGAAGGGGTCGAGCTTTATGGCCGCGTCGAGAATCTTCTCGACGAGCGTTATTCCAATGCCCGCGGTTACGGCCAGCCCGGGCGCGGTGCGTTTGCCGGGCTGAGGACGAAGTTCTGAAGATGGCGCGGGCGGCCAAGGTGGGCCCTGGCCTGCACCAGGGTGACAGTAAAATTCTGGATGTCGTCCTGGCGAAAGCCAGGGCCCAACTTTCTCGCTTTCTTTGTCTGTCCGTTTTTGCCTGCTGCACAGCTCATGCTGCGGGTCCGCGCGTCGTGTCTCTGGCGCCCTGTCTCGATACAGCTCTGATTCACCTTGCTGACCGCGATCAGATTGTCGCGGTCAGTCGCTACGCCCGTGACGCCCGCGGATTCACCATTGCCGAACAGGCGAAGACGTTGCCGATCACGGCCGGTACAGCAGAGGAGTTAATTGCCCTCAAGCCCGATCTTGTATTGACCGCGTTTCCGCTGCCAAGCGGGACACAGCAGGTGTTGGACCGACTCTCGATCGAGGTGCGACAATTTCCGCTGCCTGAATCTGTCGCAGACAACATCGCCGAAATTCGCGCGATTGCCGCGCTGATCGGCCACCCCGAGCGCGGTGAGAAACTGGCCGCGGACATCGCCGAAGCGTTGACGCGGGCCGCGCCCGCGCCTTCGGTCGCAACGGTCGAGGCATTGGTTTTTCAAGGCAACGGTTTCGCGTCGGCGCCTGGTACATTGATGGACGAGCTCATGCGGCGGGTTGGATTTTCCAACGCGGCATCTCGACTTGGATTGACGCAGTCAGGGTATATCGCGCTGGAGCGTCTAATCGTCGATCCACCGCGTATATTACTGGTGGGCGATGCGGTTAACGACCTTCCGGCCTGGGCAGATCGGGTGACGACCCATCCGGCTTTGACCGCGCTCAGCGATCGCGTCGTGCGCGCGCCATTTCCGGCGAAGTATCTTTATTGCGGCGGACCGGTCATCGTTCCGGCCGTTGCGGCGCTGGTCGAAGCGCGCGCCATGGTGTCCGGATCGTGAACCGCATGCGTCTCACTCTGATGTTGATCGCGATCACGCTTGTGCTGGCCGCCGCGAGTTTGCTGGTTGGCAAGGCGCAGATCCCGTTGACGGCGTGGGTCGCAGCGGCTGACGATCCGCGCTGGGTCGTCATTCTTGAGCTGCGCGTGCCGAGGGCGGCGCTCGCCATTCTGATTGGGGCAGCGCTCGGCATGAGTGGCGCGGCGCTTCAGGGATACACCCGCAATCCGTTGGCTGACCCGGCGGTGCTGGGCGTATCGTCGATGGCGGCGCTCGGCGCCGTGCTGACGTTCTACCTCGGCGCCTTGGGAAATTTGCCCGGCGTTGTTCCGGCCGGTGCCATGGCGGGAGCGCTGATCGGGGCGGGGATTCTGCTGGCGCTTGCGGGTATCGCATCGAGCGTTGTCACGTTCGTATTGGCCGGCGTGGTACTCAACATTGTCGCCGGCGCCGGCGTGTCGCTGGCCCTCAGTCTCGCGCCCGACCCATGGGCGGTGGCCGAAATCGTCAATTGGTTGATGGGCGCGCTGACCGATCGCTCGGCCGCAGATTTCTGGATGGCGTTGCCTTTTGTCGTGATTGGGATGGGATTGATCGTTGGGACCGGCCGCGCCCTCGATGCCCTGACGCTCGGCGAGGTTGGCGCGCAGTCACTCGGCGTCGATCTCAATAGAACGCGATGGTTGCTGGTCAGCGGCGTCGGTCTTGCGGCGGGGGCAAGCGTCGCCGTTACCGGCGTGGTCGGATTCGTCGGGCTGGTCACGCCACACCTCTTGCGTCCTCTGGTCGGCGCGCGGCCAAGCGCGCTGTTGCTGCCGAGCGCCATAGGCGGCGCGGCCATTGTTTTGCTGGGCGATATCATCGTGCGTCTGTTGCCAGCAGCAGCCGAGGTCAAACTCGGCGTTGCCATGGCCGCCTTTGGCGGGCCGTTCTTCTTGGCGCTGCTTTTCGCGATGCGGCGGAGGATGGCATGAGCCGCCTCATAGCCCGGAGTTTGTCGGTCCGCGCCGGTGGCAAGACAGTACTCGACTCGATCGGCGCCGTTTTTGAGCCTGGGCAGGTCACGGCCGTGATCGGACCGAATGGTGCCGGCAAATCAACACTTCTGATGGCGTTGGCGGGCCTGCGCCGGCCAAGCGCCGGCGCGGTAACGCTGGATGGCGTGGATCTCGCTCGAAGGCCTCCGCGCGACCGAGCCAAGCGCATCGGCTATTTGCCGCAGCTTGCCGAAGTTGCGTGGGCGATCGACGTGCGCACGTTGGTCGGTCTCGGTCGCACGCCGCATCACGCCGGCTTTGGCGCTGACGCTGCAGACGACGCAGCGGTGGCGGCCGCGCTGGCCGCAACCAACACCGCATCACTGGCAGATCGCGATGTCACGACACTGTCAGGCGGCGAACGTGGCCGCGTTCTCATCGCTCGCGCCTTGGCTGGCGAGCCGGATTGGTTACTGGCGGACGAGCCGCTGACGGCGCTCGATCCCGGCGTCCAGATCGACATCGCCGACTTGCTCAAGCGCCTCGCGCGCGAAGGGCGGGGGGTTGTCGTCACGCTGCACGATCTCGGCTTTGCGGCTCGGCTCGCAGATCGCATTCTTGTGCTTACGGATGGGCGCATTCTCGCCGATGGGTCCGTGGCAGCGGTGCTCTCGCAGGATGTCATCGCGCGCGCCTATGGGGTCGAAACCCATGTGACGACTCATGGAGATCGAATTTCCATCGATATCACTGGCCGCAACCTTTGAACTGATCCCCGCGCGCCGCTAAGGTGCGCGCACCATGGAACCCGACCGACTCGTCTATTCCCCGATCGTTTCCCGCCCGATCATTCGCTGGCCAGGGAACAAGAAGGTCGCGCTATGGGTGGTGCCCAATATCGAGCACTACGAGTATTTGCCGGCAAAGCAGTCCCGCAACGCCTGGCCGCGCATGCCGCATCCGGACGTGATGGGCTACGGCCATCGCGATTACGGCAATCGGGTTGGATTATGGCGGCTCATGGATGTGATGGATAAACACGCCATTCGCTGCACCATGTCGCTCAACATGGCGGTGTACGAGCACTATCCGGAAATCATGGAGGCCTGCGAGGCCCGGCGCTGGGACGTGCTGTGCCACGGCATTTACAACACGCGTTATCATTGGGACATGACCGAAGCGCAGGAACGCGAACAGATCGCGGATGCCGTTGCGACGTGGAAAAGATTGACCGGGCGCACGCTGCCGGGCTGGTTCTCGCCGGCGTCGAGTTTCACGCTCAACACGCCCGATTTGATCAAGGAATTCGGTTTCAAGTATTTCTGCGACTGGTACCACGATGATCAACCAACGCCGATGAAGACGCGCGCCGGGCCGCTCGTCAGTGTTCCTTATGAAATGGATATCAACGACGCGGTCGGATACCGGTGGCAGATCGAGGGCGAAGAATTTGCCCAAATGATGATCGACCACTTCGACTGCTTGGCGTCGGATGCGGGCGACCATGGCCGTGTCATGTGCGTCGCCATTCATCCCTACATCATGGGCCAGCCACATCGCGTCAAGCATCTTGATCGCGCGCTGACGCGCATTCTTTCCCATTCTGATGTCTGGCAGGCGACCGGCGAGGACATCGCCGACTGGTATATCGCGAATTACCTCGATGCGGCGCTCAAGCATGAGGCGTCGCTATGACCACGCGCCGGCGCGGAATGGATCATTCGTTTTATGACTATTCGCCGATCCGGACGCGGCCAAAGTTTGAATGGCCACGCGGTGCGGCCGTGGCGGCAAATGTCGTGTTGCATTTCGAGTATTGGGAGCTGGACCCGCCGCCCGACTCCTACAAAGACCCCCGCTATCGCGATCCCATCGCCAACCTTTTTCCGCAGTACCGAATTTATACCTGGCGAGAGTACGGCAACCGCGTCGGCATCTTTCGCATTCTCGATCTTCTCGATCGTCTGAGGCTGCCGGTCACGGTCGCTGCAAATACGGCGGCGTGCGAGCGATTTCCGTTTCTGGTCGAGGAATTCCGCAAGCGTAAGTACGAGTTTGCCGGTCACGGCAGCCATGCGACGCGGATGATTACGAGCAGAATGACCGAAGCCGAAGAGCGCGCAGTCATCGCCGGGTCATTGGATGGGCTTGAGCGTGCCACCGGCCGACGCCCCATAGGTTGGGTGGGGCAGGACTTTGGTGAGTCGTCCCGCACGCCGCATCTACTTGCCGAAGCGGGGCTCGATTACGTTATCGACTGGCCCAACGACGATCTGCCCTATGCCATGAACCTGGGCAAGCCGCTGATCTCGATCCCGGCGCAAGTCGAGTGGGACGATGTACAGGCGCTGTGGACGCGGAAAATCCTTTCGCCGCGTTACGTCGACCTGGTGACCGAGGCCATGACGACGCTGCGAGCCGAAGGCGAAACTTCGGCGCGATACTTCGGCCTCCCTATCCATCCCTGGCTGAGCGGCAAGCCCCACCAGTTTCCATATCTGGCGCGTGCGCTTGAGAAACTTACAGCGGTTGACCGCGTGTGGTGGACCACTGCGGGCGAGGTCGCGCAGTGGTGTCAATCGCGCTTGCCGGCGCCGTGAGGGGCCTTTTGTACCGGGTCCTTGGGTACCGGGCATATAAGGGTCGTTGTGTCCCCGGTACACAAGGAGAGGGGTCGTGCCGATGAGCGACGAGATCGCACTCTTGTCGCTGGTCGAAGCGGCTGCAAGCATCAAGGCGCGGACGATAACGCCGCTTGAGCTGGTTGATGCCGTCCTTCGCCGGATCGATCAATTCGAGCCTCAGATCAATGCCTATATCTCGTTCGATGCCGCTCAGGCGCGGGCGGCTGCCAAGATTGCGACAGATGAGATCGCACGCGGACAATATCGCGGCCCACTCCATGGCATTACCTATGGCCTTAAAGACGTGATCCATGTTGCTGGCCGGGTCACCAGCGCGAATTCTCGCGTGCGCATGAATAGTGTCGCGACAGAGGATGCCGAAATCTATCGGCGTCTGTCGGCTGCCGGCGCCATCCTCATCGGCAAGCTGAACACATATGAGTACGGCACCGGCACCGGCGCCGATCTGGCGCAGTTACCATTTCCGCCGGCTCGCAATCCGTGGAACACGATGTGCTTCACCGGTGGGTCTTCGACCGGCGCCGGCGCGGCCGTGGCGGCCAGACTGGCGATGTTCGCCATTGGCATCGATACCGGGGGCTCGGTACGCCTGCCGGCTGCGGCATGCGGCGTTGCCGGCATGAAACCGACATACGATCTCGTCAGCCGCGCCGGTATCATGCCGAACTGCCCATCGCTTGATCACGTTGGCCCACTGGCACGTTCGGTAAAGGACGTTGCCGCGGTTCTTTCGGCAATCGCCGACCCGCCAGTGCTGGGATCTTACAGCATTGCTGGTATCAGGATCGGTGTCGTGCGGCGCTGGCACGCGCGTGATGTGGTGGCCGATCCGAGTGTTGGTTCGGCTTTTGAGGCGGCCATTCGGGTTCTGGCGAGCCTTGGCGCCTGTCTGGTTGATCTCGAACCGACAGTCGATCAGCGACAGTTCGTCGATTGCATGCGGTTGATCAATAACCACGAGTCTTTCGCTGCGCACCGCAAAGACGTGCTTACGCATCGCGACCAAATGGGCCCCGCGCTGTTCGCCAAGTTCATGTCGGGGCTGTCGGTCTCGGCCGAGGCCCATCAGCAGGCGAGGCGGTGGCGAAAGGCTCTGGCGGCAAAGGTCGCCGACTTGTTCACGACGTGCGATATCGTCGTCTGTCCGACCACGCCCCGCCCGGCGCCGCCGATATCCGATGGCGATGCAGTTGCCGATTACACCTCGGCGGCCGCCACCATGCCCTTTAGTCTGTCAGGCCATCCTGCACTGTCGATTCCCATGGGATTCTCAGCCGATGGGTTGCCGCTTGGCCTACAGATCTCTGGCCGCCGTGGGCAAGACGGGCTTGTTCTAAGGGTGGGCGATGCGTTCCAAGACGTGACGGAATGGCACCGGCGCCGCGCGCCGTGCACGGCGAGCTCAGTTGGTCCGTGCACCAAATCTCCGTCGGTTCCGGTGGCGCCAATATCATCGGCGCGGGCCCGCGTATTGCTCGCACACGCCGACATTTCATCGCCGAGCGAGCGCGACCTTGAAATCTGCGCGACCCAAGCGGCGCGCATGGATAAGCTGATTGCACACATGCAGGACGTTTCGCCATGAATCCATTCCTTCAAGGCTGCAAACCCGATGTACGTGGGCGCTGCGACCCAAAATTTCAGCGCGTCGCCGACGTATTCGCCGACAACTTCTCGAAGCGGGGCGAGCAGGGCGACGTGGGCGCGAGTTGCGCTGTCATGATCGACGGCGAGGTGGTGGTCGACTTGTGGGGCGGCTATGCCGACGTTGCGGAAGGACGCCCATGGGACAAGGATACGCTGACGTGTTGCTGGTCGGTTTCGAAGGGGCTCGGCGCCACCCTCGGGCTGATGTTGGTCGATCAGGGCAAACTCGACCTCGACAAGCCGGTCGTCGCCTACTGGCCGAAGTTTGGCCAGAACGGCAAGGACAAGATTCTCGTCCGTCACCTGTTCGACCATCGCGCTGCCGTCACTTTTGTCGACGCGCAGCTCAAGGCCGGCGATATCTACGATTGGGATACAATGATCGCCGCTATCGAGGCGACCGCACCAAATTGGCCCCCCGGCGAGAAGGCGGTCTACCTCAACATGACTCAGGGCTACCTGTTGGGCGGCCTTTGCGAAAAGATCAATGGTGGTCGCAGGCTTGGCCAGTTTCTCCGCGAGGACCTGGCGGGGCCGCTCAAGCTCGATTGGCACTTTGATGTACCAGATGATGTGTTTTCGCGCCTGGCCCGCGTCTATCAGGTGCCGTCGGCGGGCTTTACGGAATTCCTCGCCAAGAATCCCGACACGATCTTCGCCAAGAGCATGAAGGGTCGCGACCCGGCCGAGGATTACAATAGCCGCAAATGGAGGAAAGCCGAGATCGGCTCAGGATCGTCGCATACCAATGCGCGCGCCATGGCGCGGCTATACGGTTGCATGGCCCGGGGCGGTGAACTCGATGGAACGCGGATCATGTCGGCCGACACGTTGAAGCACGCCACGACCGAAGCCGTGCGCGGGCCCGATCCGATCTTCAATGTCGAGCTTCGATTTTCCACAGGGTTTGAGATGCATTGCCTGCCGGCGACGCCGATGGGGGGTGGGGCGCGGGCGTTCGGATACCTGGGCGCCGGCGGTTCGTTCGCCTTTGCCGAGCCCGATCTCAAGCTCGGGTTCGGTTATTCCCACAACTTCATGCACATGGGCGTCGGGCCAGGACCGTGCGGGACACCGCTGGTCGAGGCTGTGGTGGCTGCGGTGCGTACCACGTCATGACAAAAGGCCAGCCGCTGCCTCGCTTTCATATGAGTCCGGCGGCCGCACTTCAGCGCTTGGCCGAGAAGGGAACTACGTTTCAGACTTTCTTCTCCCACGGCACACTTGAAGTAGAGCTCTATCGCCCGCGGGGGGAAGACAACCAGCAACCGCACGACAAAGACGAGATCTATGTCGTCGCGTCGGGAAACGGCACGTTTTTCTGCGCAGGAATATCGCAACCGTTCAAGACCGGAGACTTGCTCTTTGTGCCTGCGAGTGCAGAGCACCGCTTTGTCGATTTCACGTCCGATTTCACAACCTGGGTGATTTTCTACGGACCCAAGGGTGGTGAAGGTCCATCACTTGATGGCCGCGGTCAAAAGGATCCGCGCTAAGCATGTCCGTTCTTCCGCTCTTGCTGCTCTTTACGTTCGGCGGCGGCGTTGCGGTGACGTT
>Ga0194132_10003637_pt1 | contig 27161 bp, 19 predicted proteins | sample TA2KigOf80mmetaG_FD_148612 | JGI IMG/M metagenome (GOLD analysis project Ga0194132, IMG submission 148612) | Freshwater microbial communities from Lake Tanganyika, Tanzania - TA2015054 Kigoma Offshore 80m | ecosystem: Environmental > Aquatic > Freshwater > Lake | place: Tanzania: Lake... | reverse complement strand
CGCTCCACGACCTCGCCCGCGGCGATCTGGTTGACGACGTGCGGCGGCAGTCGGCGGATCGGCATCGGGCGGAGTCTACGGGCCAAGACCGCTCACGAAATCCTCATCGCAGATCCCTCAAGCGTCGGGGCGCGTCGAGACCGAAGAAGAAGCGTGGCGCCGGGCGACCGCCGCGGCAGGTCGGATGGTCGGGACGAACCAACTCGAGGGACCACGGATGGTCAGCGTCGGAGACAAGGTCGAGGTCGCGGTGGTCGGGGACGTGCATGGCTGCGGCACGTCGCTCGCACGCCTCCTCGATCGCCTCGACCGAACCTCCCCCCGGGCACGCGTCATCCTCGTCGGCGACCTCCTGACGAAGGGACCCACCCCCGAGCGGGTCGTGCGCCTCGTGCGGGAGCGGCGCCGCGGCGGACCGATCGAGTCGGTCTGCGGGAACCACGACCGCCGGATGCTCGCGGCGCTCCTCGCGATGGAGCAGGGGGCGTCGCTGGAGGAACTGCCGGGTCACGAACGCCGCTGCTGGGTCCGCCTCGCCGCGCATGGCGAGCTCGCCTCGGCACGGGAGATCCTGTGCGACGCCGTGCGCCGCGTGACGATCGAGGGACCTGCCCGAGCCTGGACCGTGCTTCACGCGGGCATCGACCCCCGCCTCGGGCTCGACCGGTCGAGCGACGAGGTGAAGTGGTCGATCAAGGCGCGACCCGGGGAGACCGCCTGGTGGGAGCAGTACGGGGGACAGGACGGGCTCCTCGTCTTCGGTCACAAGCCGCTCGACGCCCCCCTGCGGCGGACCATCGACCGCGCGCCGGTCGCCGTCAACGTGGACACCGGATGCGTCGAGGGAGGTCCGCTGACGGCGTACCTCGTCCACGCCGACCGCTTCCTGTCGGTCGAGAGCGAGGTCCTCAGCGGCTCGCGGGTCGCCAGCGTGCCGCGATCGGCATCGGGCGTCCGGTCCCGAAGCTTCGCCGGCTCGTCTTGAGGATCGGCGGCGCCTGGCGCCGCTTGAACTCGGCGCGGTCGATCATGGCGGTGATTCGCCGGACCTCCTCGAGCGGGATCCCGCTCGATCGGGCGATCTCCTCCGCCGATCGCTCCTCGACCACCCAGCCCTCGACGACCAAGTCGAGGACCGGGTAGGGCGGCAGCGAGTCCTGGTCGGTCTGGTTGGGACGCAGCTCCGCCGAGGGCGCCTTCTCGATGGAGTTCTCCGGAATGGGCGGCTCCGAGAAGCCGAGTCCGCGGGCGCGAGCGTTGATCCAGCGGGCGAGGTCCCAGACGTCGGTCTTGAGGAGGTCGCCGATCGGCGCGAGCGCCCCGCACATGTCCCCGTAGAGCGTGGCGTAGCCGACCGCGTGCTCGCTCTTGTTGCCGGTGGTGAGCAGGAGCTCCCCTCGGGCATTCGACAACGCCATCAGGATCACGCCGCGGAGACGGCTCTGGAGGTTCTCGTCGACGAGCCCCTCGACCTCGCCGAGCGGCGCCTGCAGCACCTCGCGGAGCGTGCGGTGCGCCGCCTCGATCGGGACCTCCTCGAGCGCCCCGAGCCCCAGCCGTCGGGCAAGCTCCCGCGCGTCGGCGAGCGAGCCCGCCGAGCTATGGCGGGAGGGAAGCATCACGCCCCGCACCTTGGAGCCGCCCAGCGCCGCGGCGGCGATCGTCGCGACGAGCGCGGAGTCGATGCCGCCCGAGAGCCCGAGCAGCACCCGCTCGTGACCGGACTTCCGGACGTAGCCCCCCACGCCGCAGCAGAGCGCCGCGAAGAGCTCGCCGAGCGGTTCCTCCGCCGGCGCCGCGGAGCCGGGAGGTCCCGCGAGATCGACGACCTCCACGACCTCGCGGAACGACGGGAGCCTCGCCCGCAGCGAGCCGTCCGCGTCGACCACCCGCGACGCCCCGTCGAAGACGATCTCGTCGTTCGCCCCGACCTGGTTCACCAAGACGAGCTGGACCCGGGCGCGGCGGGCGACCTGCCGGAGATGCTCGCCGCGGCGCTCGTCCTTCTGCCGCAGGAAGGGACTCGCGCTTGCGGCGAGGATCAGGTCGACGCCGGCGCTCGCGAGCTCCGCGATCGGGTCGCGGGCGTAGCCCCGCACGCCGCCCACGTCGTCGGCCTGCCAGAGGTCCTCGCAGAGCGCGATCCCGACGCGGCGCCCATCGAGCGAGAAGGAGAACGCTCCCCCGCCGCTCGTGAAGTGCCGCTCCTCGTCGAAGACGTCGTAGGTGGGAAGCAGGATCTTGTCCGCGAACGCCTCGATGCGTCCACCCCGCAGGAGCGCCATCGAGTTCCGCCAGGGACGGGGATCGCCCGGCACCTGCCGCGGCGTGCCGACGAGGACCGCGAGGTCGCCGCATGAGCGTGCGAGCCGCTCGAGCGCCTCGACGCACGCCGGACCGAGGTCCCTCCGCTCGAGGAGGTCCCGCGGCGGGTAGCCCACGAGCGAGAGCTCCGGCGTCAGCAGGATCGACGCCCCGCCGACTCGCGCCTGGCGAACCGCCTGCTCGATCCGGTCGGCGTTGCCGACCACGTCGCCGACGACGGGATCGAGCTGGGCGAGGGCGACCTTCATGGGTCGAGGAGTCTACGAGGAGAGAACGACGACGCCCCCGGACGGGCCGGGGGCGTCGATCGAAGTCTCGCGATGTCGAAGGGCGATCAGCAGGCGATGGCGTACGCGCCCTCGACCAACTCGATCACCTGCCGGACGGTGAACGGCTTGCGGAGCACGCCGTCGAAGCCCTGCGCGGCGAACTGGGCGGTCTGACCCTCGGTGAGCCGGTTCGAGATCCCGATGACCTTCGTCATCTGGAGCTCCTCGGTCGAGCGCACCATGCCGAGGACGGTGGCCGCGTCGCCGCCGGTCATGTGAAGGTCGAGCAGCATGACGTGCGGGCGGAAACGCTCGCACTCGAGACCCGCCTCGAAGGGCGTGGTCGCGACGCGGACCTCGTAGCGGGTCTGCTCGACGAGCACCTGCCGAAGCACGTCGGCGGCGGCGCGGTCGGAGTCGACCACGAGGAGGCGGGGGTTGCCGCTCATGAGCCCATCCATGGGGATCTGATGCTGCTTCATGAACGCAAGCAGGTTCGAGAGCGGGATGCGGCGGTCCTTCGAGCCGGGGATCCGGTAGCCGCGGAGCTGGCCGGAGTCGAACCACTTGCTGACGGTTCGGCTCGCGACGTTGCAGATCCGGGCGACCTCGCCGGTGGTCAGGACGTCCTTCTCGATGCGGTTGGGAGTCTCGCTCATGGGGCTGGGTTCCTCGCGTCGACGCGCGACGCCGCGTCCGTCGACCCCATGCAGATCGGGCGACCACCCCCGGGTGTTCATGCCTCGGTCGGAGTCGATCCGCGATTTCCGCCCCGAGAACCCTTCTCGGTCCTCGCTGGACGTGATCAAGGTCCGGGAGCCGGCGTCAGCCCTTGGGACCGCCCCGGCGGACCTCGTCGGTGAGCTGGTACTTGGCGTCGTTCTCGCGGAATCGCTTGGCGAGGTCGCGGGCCTTTGCCTCGTACGCGGACTTGTCCTTCCACGTGTTCACCGGATCGAGCACCTCGGCGGGCACGCCCGGCACGGCGGTCGGCATGTGCAGACCGAAGATCGGATGCTCCTTGCAGGCGACCTTGTCGAGGCTGCCGTCGAGGATGCGGCTCACGAACGCACGGGTCCACGCGAGCTTGAACCGCTCGCCGACGCCATACGGACCGCCGGTCCATCCGGTATTGAGCAGCCACACCCGGGCGCCGTGCGTGCGGATCTTCGCCGCGAGCATCTCCGCATAGACCAGCGGCGAGCGCGGAAGGAACGGACCTCCGAAGCAGGGAGAGAAGTTCGGCTGCGGCTCGGTGACGCCCGCCTCGGTGCCGGCGAGCTTCGAGGTGTAGCCGTTCACGAAGTAGTACATCGCCTGCTCGGGCGAGAGCCGCGAGACCGGCGGCACCACGCCGAACGCGTCGGCGGTGAGGAAGATCACGTTCTTCGGATGCCCGCCCACGGAGGGAATGCGGGCGTTCTCGATGAAGTCGATCGGGTAGGTGACCCGGGTGTTCTCGGTGAGCCTTGCGGAGTCGTAGTCCGGCACGCGAGTGACCGGATCCATCACCACGTTCTCGAGCACCGAGCCGAAGCGGATGGCGTTCCAGATCTGCGGCTCGCCCTCGCGCGAGAGCTTGATGCACTTCGCGTAGCAGCCGCCCTCGATGTTGAAGACGCCTCCATCGCTCCAGCCGTGCTCGTCGTCGCCGATCAGCGCCCGCTGCGGGTCCGCGGAGAGGGTCGTCTTGCCGGTGCCGGAAAGACCGAAGAAGAGCGCCACGTTCGAGGGATCGCCGAGCGCCACGTTCGCCGAGCAGTGCATCGGGAAGACCCCCCGCGCGGGGAGGTCGTAGTTCATCGCGTAGAAGATGCTCTTCTTGATCTCGCCGGCGTATCGGGTGCCGACGATCACGACGAGGCGCCGCTCGAGGCTCTGCAGGATGCCGACCGGTCCGGTGAGCCCGTGCTTGGCGGGATCGGCGATCCGGAGACCTCCGGCGTTCAGGATGGTCCAGTCGCTCCGGAAGCCGCCCATCTCGGAGGGCGGCACGTTGATGAAGAGCGTCTTCGCGAAGAGGGCGTGCCACGCCTCGGCGGTGACCACCGAGACCCGCAGGCGGTGCGTGGGATCGGCGCCGGCGTAGCCATCGAACCGGAAGAGCTCGCCCCGCTCCGCAAGCCACTTCCGCGCCATCTGCTCGATCGCGGAGAAGTTCGCGGGCGAGATCGCCTGGTTGACCTTGCCCCAGTTGATCGAGCCGTGGATCCCCGGGGTGTCCTCGAGGAACTTGTCGTTGGGGCTCCGACCGCGGCGGTCTCCGGTGTCGCAGACGAGCGCGCCATTCGCGGCGAACTGCCCCTCGCCGCGTCGGACGGCCGCCTCGACGAGGGCGGCGGTGCTGAGGTTCCGGTGGATCGAGGCTCCCGCGATCGCCGCGGGGTCAGAGGTGGCGGTGCTCATGGGCGTTCCAATCGGCGAGGCGGTCAATCTAGCACGAAGGTTCCCCACCCCCGAAGCCTCCGCCGCGTTGACCACGATCCGCCGGATGCCGTATCGTCGCCCCCTCGATGGCGACCGTAGCTCAGTTGGTTAGAGCACCGGATTGTGATTCCGGACGTCGCGGGTTCGAATCCCGTCGGTCGCCCTTCCCTCACTCCTGCCGCCACTGGTCGGCGGTCGGCGCGGCCCTCCCGTGAGGTTCGCCGCGGTCCAGCACGACATCGCCTGGGAGGACCCCCCCGCCACCCGCGGCATGGTCGAAACCCTGCTGGGCGGCGCGGTGCCCGCGCGGGGCGGATTCCTGCTGCTTCCGGAGCTTGGCGAGACCGGGTTCAGCTTCGCGGTCGATCGGATCGCGGGCGTCGGCAGCGTGGAGTTCGCGCAGCGGCTCGCCTCCTCGGCCGGCTGCTTCATCCAGGTCGGACACGCCGAGCGAGGCGCCGACGGTCGCGGTCGGAACCGGGCGACCATCCTCGCGCCGCAGGGCGGCGTCGTCGGGTCCTACGACAAGATCCACCCATTCTCGTTCGCTGGCGAGGACCAGCACTTCACCGGCGGAGATCGCCTGCTGCTCGCCCGCTGCGGCGAGTTCGTGGTGTGCCCGATGGTCTGCTACGACCTGCGGTTCCCCGAGCTTTGGCGGCTCGCCGCGGCGGCGGGCGCGACCGTCTTCACGATCGGCGCGTCCTGGCCCGCCGCCCGCGCCGGGCACTGGCGGAGCCTGCTCGTCGCGCGGGCGATCGAGAACCAGTGCTTCGTGGTCGCCTGCAACAGGGTTGGTCGCGATCCCAAGCATGCGTACGCGGGCGGCTCCTTGATCGTCGATCCGCTCGGCGTCGTGCTCGCGGAGGGAGACGACCAGCCCCGCGTGATCTCGGCGGAGCTCGACCTCGCCTCGCTCGAGGAGTGGCGGCGCCGATTCCCCGCATGGTCCGACCGGCGCGGATCGCTCCTCGGATCGATCGAGATCGAACGCCGATAATCGGACCGCGTCGACTGCACGGGGCGGACTGCTGGTCGTGCCGTCGGCGCCCCGCGACGCTTCGTGACGCTCGATCGTTGACCCCGCGAGGTCCCTCGGTACACTCCGCCCCGCTCGACCGCCGACGCGGTTGAGCGTGGAGGCGGCGGACGGATGTCTCAACCCGGACACGAAGGATGCCTTGCGGAGCCGCAGAGCCGGTCGGCTCGCGGCGGAGGCTCCTCGTCGAAGGCGTCCTCGGCGCTTCTCGCGGAACGCGTGATCCAGCGGGTCCTTCGCGGCTTCTTCGCGGAGTCGGGGAGCGTGGCGCTTCGGTACGGCGTGACGCCCGAGCAGATCCTCCTGCATCTTGACTCGGCCGGGGCGGTCTCGCAGTCCACGGCGGTGAGGCAGCTCCACTGGGTCGAGGATCTCGCCGTCGCGGCGGCGTGCTCCGACGGACATCCCCGGGCTTGGCTCGATGCGTTCCAGCACTTCCAGTCGGTCCTTCTGCGGGCCGCCCGCATTCGGCTCTCCGAGGCGGAGTCCGAGGTGTTCGTGCAGCGCTTCTGGACCGATCTCGAGGAGGAGACCTCCAAGCGCCGCCTCGACCGTTCGCAGCGCCGCTCCGACCGCCCGGCGCTGCAGGACTACATGGGGACGCGACCGCTCCGGACCTGGCTCATCGACCGCGTGCTCGGTCGGCTCGAGACGGAGTCTGCCGCCGGGACGTGGGTCCCGCATCGCCGAGCGCAGACCTCGTCGACGCCGCTTGACTGCCGCGGTCCCCTTCGCCTCGCCGACTGACCAACACGTTGCCAACGCGCTCCTCGCCGCCGCCGCATCGAAGCGATCGGCGGGGAGTGCCTCACGCGGGGTCGGTCGGACGAGTCCTCCGACCGAGCACGGAATCGAGGATCGTCCGAGCCCGCGCCGGCACGTCCTCGGTCCGGCTCCACCATCCGCCCGGGAGCGCCCGCGTCGACGCGACGGCGCTGAACCAGCCCGCCAGCCTCGAGTCCGGCACGCGAGCGCCCTCCCAGAAGCCGTCGCCGGCACGCCCATGCGCGACGCGCTCGCCCCGCGGCGGGAAGCGGTCCCAGCGCTCGACGATCGTGCCGAAGAGCGACGCATCCAGCGCGACCTCGAGGTCCGGCGTCGGTCGCGGCGTGGGAATGCCGAACACGATCACGTTGGTCGCGCGAGGCAGGAACTGCAGCGCCGCCTTGTTCAGCAGGCGTCGGAGTCGATCGACGCGCTCCTCGAGGTCGAGCGACTCGAGCCGGATCAAGCGGACCCTGCCCGACGACCGAGGCGCGAGGATCCTCGCGGCGGCGAGCTCTCGACCGCGGGCATCGAGCGAGCGGAACTCCTCGCCGACGCCCGCGCCGAGGATGAACTCCCGGGCGACCGCCACGAGCGATGCCACGGCGTCGGGATCAAGGTCGGCACGCCGCCTCCATCCGACGATCCACCCGCGACGCACGCGCTCGAGCGAGCGCTCGACGCGCGACGAGGTCGGGTCGATCGCCCCGGTCCCGTGCATCCACTCGACCTGCTTGAGGTGGAAGGCGAGGGTGACGCCGTCGCGCCGCGCGACGAAGTCGCAGGTGCGGTCGCGGGGACCGCGGACCTCCCGCTCCACCTCGAACCCCTGACGCAGCAGCCGCAGACCAAACGCGGCCTCGACGAGCCGACCAGCGAGGCGGTGGGTGGTCGCGTCGACGAGACCGCCGGAGGTCGAGCCGCTCGTCCGCGGCATCGAGGACTCGATCGAGTCCTCGAGGGAGGCGGCGATCAGCGCGGCTCGGGGATCTCGCCGACCCCGCATCGCCCGCAGTCCCCGGCGCACCCGTTCGAGGGCGGTCCGGTCCGGAAGCACGCCCGGTCCGCCTGTCGGTGCGTTCTCGCGTCGTCGCGTCGTCACCTCCACGCATGCTAGCGGGCAGTCCGCTCGAGGCGGGCTTCCGAGAACCTCGTGCCTCGCTCGCGCCGCGACCTCCAAGCCAACCTCATGACCCCCCCACGTGCGCCAGTCCGCGGGACCGGGGAGCGATGACGCCGCGGCGCTCCCGAAGCGTCGAAGGCAGTCGCGGCTTCGCCCGATCACCGTGGGTCGTCCCACGGGGCGGAGGAGAGAGAACGCCATGGTGCTTCGAATCGGCGAACTGCTCGTCGCGCAGGGAGTCCTCACCGAGGAGCAGGTGGAGCGGGTGCTCGAGATCCAGCGGGAGGTCGCCGAGCCCTTCGGGCTGATCTGCGAGCGGGTCTTCGGGATCTCGCCCGAGGTGATCGAGGGCGCGTGGACCGAGCAGTACTCCCGCCTCACCGAGGGTTGGCGGCTCGAGGACCAGGAGTTCGATCCGGCGGTCTCGTCGATCGTGACCGCCCGTCAGGCGTGGCAGTTCCGGGTGCTCCCGGTGCGGTTCGACGAGGGATCGCTCATCCTCGCCACCACGCGCTCGTCGCTTGCCCGAGCGCTGCGGTTCGCGACGAAGGTCATCAAGTATCCGGCGGTGTTCGTGCTGGTGGATGCCGACCGCCTCGCGGCGGAGCTGGTGCGGCGTCACCCCCTCGCCGGACTCGACGCCCGCAGCCTCGCGAGCGATCGGCTGCAGGATCACCTGCCGGTCTCGGTGCCCGCGCCGCGGCGATCCCGACGCGCCTGACCATCCAAGGCTCGAACGCGGGGACGCGCTGCACTACCTCGATGAGGCAGGACCAGCAGCACCATCCCGATGGACCACCATGCGTGGTCGCGTTCCCTCGGAGGACTCGATGGTTCCTTGGGTGGTCGCGTGCGCCGGCCGAACCGAGGCGATTCGGACCACGCCGTGGCAGCGACTCGGGAGCATGGCAACTCGCGGACTCGAACCGCGGACACCCGCATTTTCAATGCGGTGCTCTACCAACTGAGCTAAGTTGCCTACGACGCGAAGAGTAGGTCCGGCAGGCAAAAGGTCAAGCATCGACCGACGCGCTGCCTTGCGGCTCGACGAGTCGTTCCGGCGCGTTCAGGTCGACCAGCCCCGCGGCGCCTTCCCGGACCTCACGGACTCGCCGACGAATCGCTCATGGGGCGGAATCCGCGGCGCGGTGCTCCGAGGGGGCTCGATCCAGAGCGCGGCGATCGCCTCCGCGACGGGCTGCCCGTCGATCAAGGCGCCTTCCACCGACCGCAGCGACTCCGCGTGCCGGCGTCCGATCCGTGCCCGCAGGCGGACGCGGTCGTCGAGATACTCGCGCGACAGCACCTCGGCACGCTTCTCGAGCCCGTCGATCGCCCGCGCCGAGGCGAGCGGCATCTCGACGACGACCTCGCGGCGGGGACCGATCACCGCCTCGAGCGCCGCCTGGCGAAGCTGCTCGAGCCCCTCGCCGGTCCGCGCGGAGATCTCGATCGCCTGCGGATGCCGCGATCGCCAGTCCTCCAGGATCTCCCGCCCCTCGCGATCGCCGCGCGACTCGAGCAGCCGATCGACCTTGTTGAGGACGAGCAGGCTCGGCACCTCGTCCGCGCCGATCTCGCCAAGCACCTGCGTCACCGCCTCGTGCTGCCGCTCCGCGGAGGGATCCGAGACGTCGAGCACGACGAGGAGCAGGTGCGCCGCCGCCGCCTGCTCGAGGGTCGAGCGGAAGCTCGCGACGAGGTGGTGCGGCAGGCTTCGGATGAAGCCGACGGTGTCGGTGAGCATCGCGACGTTGCCGCCGCCGAGGTTCCACTGCTCGACGCGGGTGCCGAGCGTCGCGAAGAGCCGGTCGTCGGCGTACGCGCCGCCGCGGGTCAGGGCGTTGAAGAGGGTGCTCTTGCCCGCGTTGGTGTAGCCCACCACGCCGATCACGAGGTGCTCCTCGCGCCGCGAGGCGACCTGCCGCGACGATCGTGCCTGGATCTCCGCGAGCTGCCCGCGGAGGTGCTGCAGGCGCCGCTGGACGAGGCGGCGGTCGATCTCGAGCTGCTGCTCGCCGGGACCGCGGGTGCCCACGCCGACCGGGGCGCCGCCGGTGACCTGCCCGAGGTGGCTCCACATCGCCCGGAGCCGCGGCGCGGTGTACTCGAGCTGGGCGATCTCGACCTGCAGCCGCGCCTCCCTCGTCGTCGCGCGGTTCGCGAAGATGTCGAGGATCAGCTCGCTGCGGTCGATCACCTTCCGCTTCACCGCCTCCTCGATGTTGCGGAGCTGCTGCGGCGAGAGGTCGTGGTCGATGATGACGACGCCGGCGTCGAGCTCCGCGGAGAGCGCCGCGAGCTCCTCGATCTTGCCCTTGCCGAACCAGGTCCGCGAGTCCGGTCGCGCTCGTCGCTGCAGGATCGATCCCACGACCTGCACGCCCGCGGTCTCCGCGAGGGAACGCAGCTCGGCGATCGGATCAGGATCCTCCGCGTCGGAGGGGATCGCGGCGAGCACCGCCCGCTCCCGCTGCAGCTTGAGGTCCTCGCGCACGCTTCCGGACACGGACGGGCTCCAAGGGCGCGTCCACGGAGGATCCGACGCCTCCTCGCCGCGGTCGCCATGAGAATCGAATCGACGATCGTAGGGAATCCGCGGTCGCGTCGCCTCTATGATCGCTCCTCGATCGTCCCGAGGAACCTCCAGGTGCGACCACTTCGACCCACGCTCGCCCTCGCCGCCATCGCCCTCCTCGCCGTCGTGCTCCTGCAGTCGGCGCTCGCCTTCCGCGGCGCCCGCGGCGACTACGGCTGGTTCGATCCGGTGGTCGAGGTTCGGGGTCTGGTCCTCGAACGGTTCGTCTCGCCGGTCGACGACGCCAGGATGCGCGACTCCGCGATCGCCGCGATGGTGGAGTCGCTCGACGACCCCTACACCGTCTACGTCCCGCCGAGCGACGCCGCCGAGTTCAACAAGGACATGCGGGGCACCTACGTCGGGATCGGCGCCGAGATCGACATCGTCGATGGCTGGCTCAACATCGTGAGCCCGCTCGACGACAGCCCGGCGCTCGCCGCGGGCGTGCAGGCGGGCGACGTGGTGCTTTCGATCGAGGGCGAGACGACGTTCGGGCTCACCGCCTCCCAGTGCGCCGATCGCTTGATGGGAGTCGCCGGCAGCTCCGTGAACATCCGGGTGCGCCACCTCGACGGCATCGAGCAGGACCTCGCCATCGTGCGGCAGGCGATCCGCGCCCGGACCATCAAGGGCTTCCGCCGCGAGGGAGAGTCCTGGGATCTCCTGCTCGATCCGGACGACCGGATCGCCTACGTCCGCATCACCCAGTTCACCGACGACACCGTCGCGGACCTCCGCGCGGCGATCGCCTCGATCGAGCCGCCCCCCGCCGGTCTGATCCTCGACCTCCGCTTCAACGGCGGCGGCACCCTGCAGGCGGCGATCGAGACGGCGGACCTCTTCCTCGAGAAGGGCACCATCGTCTCCATCGCGTCCCGGCAAGGCATCGAGCGATCCTGGTCGGGCGCCGACGCGGCGGAGGACCTCGACATCCCCGTCGTCGTCCTCGTGAACGGCGCGTCTGCCTCGGCGAGCGAGATCGTCTCCGGAGGTCTCCAGGAGAACGGTCGCGCGAAGGTCCTCGGGCAGCGCACCTTCGGCAAGGGCTCGGTGCAGGAGGTGCGCGAGCTTCCCGACGACGGCGGGATCCTCAAGATCACCACCGCCCACTACGCCCTCCCGAGCGGGCGAAGCCTCCATCGCACGCCGACCTCGGAGACGTGGGGCGTCGATCCGGATCCTGGCTTCCACGTCGCCATGAGCGACGAGGAGAACCGGGCGATGATCACCAGCCGACGGCAGTTCGAGGTGATCGGGCACGAGGTCGACGAGTCCGCCGAGCGCTGGGACGACGCGGCGTGGCTTCGCGGGACGCTCGGCGACCCTCAGCTCGCCGCGGCGCTCGAGTCGATGCAGCATCGCCTGCGGACCGGCGAGTGGCTCAAGGTCGGCGACGACTCGGCGCCCGCGACCGTCGCCGCCGACGACCTCCGCAATCAGCGGGAGTTCCGCCGGCGTCTCCTGCGGGAGCTCGAGGCGGTGGACGCGAGGATCGGGACCCTCGAGGGGATCGCCGCCGAGGCGCCGCTTCTTCCCGAGTCCGACCTCACCGACGGCGAGGTCCGCGTCCTCGACGCGGACGGGAAGGTGATCGCGACGTTCAAGATCACCGACGCAGACTCGCTCGCGCCGATCCTGCGGCAGGCGCCGCTCGCGCCGATCCCCGCGGTCGATGCTCCATGAGGTGCTCCGATCGGGTCAGACGAGGGTGAGGATCCTCGGCGTCGAGTCGAGCTGCGACGAGACCGCCGCCGCCATCGTCGACGATGGGCGGTCGATCCGCGCGAGCATCGTCGCCTCGCAGTTCGACCTGCATCGTCGCTACGGCGGCGTCGTGCCGGAGATCGCGAGCCGCGCGCATCTCGAGCGGATCATCCCGGTCATCCGCGAGGCGCTCGCCGGCGCCCGCGGCGATCTCGCCTCGATCGACGCCGTCGCCGCGGGGGTGCGACCCGGGCTCATCGGCTCGCTCCTCGTCGGCAGCAGCGCCGCGAAGGGAATCGCCTGGGCGCTCGGCGTGCCCTTCCTCGGCGTCGACCATGTCGAGGCGCACCTCGCCGCCGCCGGGCTCGAGCAGGATCCGTTCCCCCGCCCCGCGCTTGGTCTCGTCGTCTCCGGCGGTCACACCTCGCTCTTCGAGATGGAGCCGGAGGGATCGCTCCGCCGGCTCGGTCGCACCATCGACGACGCCGCGGGCGAGGCGTTCGACAAGGCGGCGGCGATGCTCGGGCTTCCCCATCCGGGTGGTCCGCGGCTCGAGGAGCTCGCCCGCGCGGGCGATCCGACCGCGGTCAGGCTCCCTCGACCCATGCTCGGTCCCGACAGCCTCGACTTCTCCTTCAGCGGGCTCAAGACCGCGTTCCGGCTGGCGATCCTCGACCGCGCGACCGGCGCGGACGACGTGCGATCGGTCGCGGAGGGACTTCCTCCGAGCACTCGCGGGGACCTCGCCGCGTCGTTCCAGGCGGCGGTGGTGGAGACCCTGCTCCGGAAGATCGAGCGGGCGATCGATCAAGGCGAGGGTCGATTCCGCTCGCTCGTCGTCGGCGGCGGCGTGGTCGCCAATGAGACGCTTCGGCAGGGTGTCGCGGCGCTCGCGGCGCGGCGGAAGATCTCGCTCGGCATCCCCCGGCGCGATCTCTGCCTCGACAACGCGGCGATGATCGCCGCCGCCGCGACGGCTCGCGCCCGCCGCGGCGAGCAGGATCCTTGGTGGCTCCCCGCCGAGCCGCTCTCCCGCTGGAGCCTCGCCGAGGTCGCCTCCGCATGACCTACCGACCTCCCCACGTCGATCGCGGCTCGCGCATGATCGATGGTCCGCATCCGGCGACCCTCGACGAGGAGGACCTCCTCGCGCAGTGCGAGCTCGAGCTCGGCCGACGGCGGGGTCCCGGAGGCCAGCACCGGGCGGCGGTCGCCTCCGGCGTCCATCTGCGTCACCATCCGACCGGGCTCGAGGCGCAGGCGACCGAGCGGCGCAGCCCGATGGCGAACCGAAGCAAGGCGATCTTCCGCCTTCGGCTGCGGCTCGCCCTCAAGGTCCGCACCCCGACCTCCCGCGATCGGCACCAAGCGTCGGAGCTCTGGTGCCGGCGGCGCCAGGGCACGCGGATGTCGGTGAACCCCGAGCACGCCGACTACCCGGGGCTCCTCGCCGAGGCGCTCGACGTGATCGTCGCACGGCGCTACGACCTCGCCGGTGCAGCCGGCGTCCTCGGCGTGACCATGAGCCAGCTGTCGCGGCTGGTGCGGCATCATCCGCCGGCGTTCGTCATGGTGAACGAGGGGCGCGAGGCGATCGGTCTCCCGCGCCTTCGCTCGTAGGTTCCGCGCGTCGGGGTTCGATCGATCCGCTACCGTTGATCCCTCGGGCGCCGACCGGACCGCGCCTCCGGACCCCGATCGCCCAAGCGCTCGCCCCGACCCGCGCCGGGACGCCCTCCGCCGTCCTTCCGTTCCATCGCTCTCTCGCCTCCTTGGAGGACTTCCCGATGCCCCACGCCTGCACGCACCGCGATCCTGCCTTGGCGTCGCTCATCGACGCCGCGGTGCCGCCGAGCATCGAGCTGCGCCGCCGCCTGCACAGGCATCCCGAGGTCATGTTCGAGGAGCGGCAGACCTCCGCGGCGATCAAGGAGGTGCTGCGCTCGCTCGAGATCCCCTTCGTCGAGGACCTCGCGGGAGGCACCGGGATCCTCGCGCATCTCGCCGGCGGCGACGGCTCGCCGGTCGCGCTCCGCGCCGACATGGATGCGCTTCCGATCGAGGAGCGGACGAGCGTCGCGTGGAAGTCGACGGTGCCCGGGCGCATGCACGCCTGCGGTCATGACGGTCACGTCTCGGTGCTCGTCGGCGCGGCGAGGGTGCTGCGGGAGATCGCGCGGCGAACCGGTCTTCCCCGCCCGGTGACCCTCGTCTTCCAGCCCGGCGAGGAGGGCGGAGGAGGCGGACGCATGATGGTCGAGGAGGGCGCGCTCGACGGCTCGCGGATCGGTCCGCCGGTCCGGCGGATCTACGGCCTGCACGGCTGGCCGATGCTCGGGCTCGGTCAGGTCGCGACCCGCCCCGGACCGATGCTCGCCGCCGCGGATGCCTTCGAGGTGGTGATCGAGGGCGAGGGCGGCCACGCGGCGCTTCCGCATCTCGTGCGGAACCCGGTGCTCGCCGCCGGGGCGATCGCGGCGTCGCTGCCGATGCTCGTCGCCACGGAGGTCACCGCCGTCGACGCCGCCATCGTGACCCCGACGATGCTGCGGGCGGGCGACGCCTTCAACGTGATCCCGCAGACCGCGCGGCTCGCCGGGACGATCCGAACGCTCCGGGAGGAGACGCGGCAGCGGCTCCACCGGGCGATCGTCGAGCGCTGCGAGGGCATGGCGGCGGCGCATCGTTGCCGCGCGGAGGTGCGGATCCGCGAGGGGTATCCGATCACGGTGAACGACCCCGAGACCTGCGGGCACTTCGACGAGGTCCTCGCCGGCGCGATCGGCCTGGAGCGAGTCGAGGCGTTCCCGGCGCCGACGATGGGCGCCGAGGACTTCGCCTACTACGGACGGGTCGTCCCCGCCTGCTTCTTCGCCCTCGGGCTGCAGGCGGTCGATGGTCCGCGGGTCCCCCCGCTGCACTCGCCGTTCTTTGACTTCGAGGACCGAGCGATCCCCACGGGCATCGCGGCGATGACCTCGCTCGCCCTCGCCGGCTGAGGACAGGTCGCTCATTCCGGTCTGATTCGCAGGATTCGCTTGCCCTCTCCGGAACCGCCGACAGGCTCCCCTCGGACCGAGCGCCCTCGCCCGAGGACCAGCAACTCCCCCGCGATCCCATGAACCGCATCTCCATCATCAACGCCACGCTGATCGCCTCGATGTCCCTGACCCTTCCCGCCGTCGCCGACGATGCGCCCCGGAGCGCCGTTGGCGAGGCAGGCGCCGAGGCACTCCCGGCGGGCGTCGCCATCTGGCGGGCGGAGCACGTCGAGGCGATCCGCGGCGACGCGGAGCTCGTCCGGCTCGAGCAGGTCGACCTCGGCGACGGCGACCCAATCACCCTCGAGCTGCGCCGCGACGACGCCGGGCTCGGCGACGTGACCATCGCGGTCGCCCGATTCATCCGCGAGGGTCGCGGCGGTCGGATCGAGTCTCGGACCGTCGCGGCACCCGAGCTCGCGATCCGCCGCGGCGTCGCGCGAGGCTCGAAGGGCGAGCAGCTCGGCGAGGCGTGGGTCGCGGTCGGTCGCTCGATGATCGGCGGCTTCGTCCGGCTCGAGGAGGGCGTCCGGTTCATCTCGAGCGGTCCTCACGGCGGCGATCGACCGCCGCTCGCGTTCGATCCCTCCTCCGTCGCGGCATCGCTGCTTCCCGAGGGCGGGGCGTTCTGCACGCCGCTCCTTCCTCCGACGGCGCCGGAGGTGTTCCCGGTCGAGGGCGGCGTGGCGGGCGCGGTCACCCAGTGCTTCGAGCTCGCGATCGCCGTCGAGACCGACCGCGAGTTCACCGCCGCGCTCTTCGGCGGGGACCTCGAGGCCGCCGCGGAGTACGCCCTCGCCCTGATCGCCGCAAGCGGGGAGATCTTCACCCTCGACTTGGGCGTGCGGTTCCGCACCGCGTACCTCCGCCTCTGGGAGGGCGAGGATCCGTGGACCCAGACCGCGATGGTGGAGCAGCTCTTCCAGTTCCGCGATCACTGGAACGCGCTCATGTCGGAGGTGCCGCGCGACCTCGCGCACTTCCTCTCCGGTCGCGGGCTCGGCGGCGGCGTCGCGTGGCTGCCGGGGCTCTGCGGGTCCTACTCCTACGCGCTCTCCGCGAACCTCGGGGGCTACTTCCCCTACCCGCTCGAGGATCACCGCCACGAGAACTGGGACATCATGGTGGTGAGTCACGAGTTCGGGCACAACGTGGGATCGCCCCACACCCACTCGGTCTCGCCCCCGCTCGATGGCTGCGGGAACGGCGACTGCAGCGCCGCCTACGGCGGCACGATCATGAGCTACTGCCACCTGTGCGCGGGTGGTCTCTCCAACATCGCGCTCGAGTTCCATCCCGGCTCCGTGGGATCGATGCTCGCGCTGCTCGACTCGGTTCCCTGCGAGTACTCCGGCGGTCCCGAGCCGATCGCGGGCGCGGACGCCGCCATCGGGCTTGCGGGCGATCTGCTGCTGATCGACGTGCTGCGGAACGACCGCGGCGGCGAGTGCAGCGAGATCTCGATCGCGGCTCACGACCCGCAGACCGCCGCGGGTCATGGGGTGACGATCGTCGCCGGCGAGGACGCTCGCCCCCGGCTTGGCGTGCAGGCGGGTCCTGGCGCCATCGGCAAGGACTCGTTCTCCTACGCGATCGTCGATGCCCTCGGCGGCACCGCGATCGGCGAGGTCGCGATCGACTGGCGGCTGCCTCGTCCCGCGACGCCGATCGTCGGCGCGACCCCGGGCGTCATCGGCAAGCACTTCGAGATTCCCGAGTCGAGCGGGCTTCCGGACTTCTCCACGCTCGTCGCCGTCGCGAGCGAGATCGCCCCGCGGATCGACTTCCCCTCGACCGATGGGACCTTCGCCGGCAGCGGTCGCGCCGAGCTGGTGGGGTCGCTCTTCCTCGGCTGGCTCGAGGTTCCCTCGAACGGGATCTGGCGCCTGTTCACCGACTCCGACGACGGCTCCCGCCTCTGGATCGGCGACTCGCTCGTCGTCGACAACGACGGTCTCCACGGCATGCTCGAGCGGAGCGGCGAGATCGCCCTCGCGGCGGGTCGCCATCCGGTCCGGGTCGAGTTCTTCGAGAACTTCGGCGGCGCCGGGCTGATCGTCCGCTGGCAGGGACCATCGACCTCCAAGTCGGTCGTCCCCGACGAGGCGTGGTCGCACGGCGGATCGGCGGTGACCCCCGATCTCGATGGGGATGGTCAGGTCGGGGGATCGGATCTCGCGTCGCTCTTGGCAGCCTGGGGGACCTGCGGCGGCTGCCCCGCGGACCTTGATGGCGACGGGCAGGTGGGCGGCTCGGACCTGACGATCATGCTTGCGGCGTGGGGCGTGGTCGGCGGCTGAGTCCCTGAAGTCGACCGACCCCTTGCAGGGCGCCTGGCGTCCCGCTATCCTGCCCGATTCGCGTTCGAACCGTTCGCACGACCCCGAGCGTCTCCGGCAGCGACCGGACCGCCCTCCACCGACAGGGAGGGTCCTCGGGGTGGGAGGTTCTCCTCGATGGCCAAGCAGGTCACCAAGCAGTTCAAGATCATGGCGCCGGGAGGCAAGGCGACGCCCGCGCCGCCGATCGGTCCGGCGCTGGGCGCCAACGGCGTCAACCCGGGTCAGTTCATCCAGCAGTTCAACGAGCGCACGAAGGCGCTGAACGGCAAGGTCGTGGGCTGCGTCATCACCGTCTACTCGGACCGCTCCTTCGAGTTCGAGATCAAGACCTCCCCGGCGTCGGTGCTCATCCTCGACGCCCTGAAGGCGGAGAAGGGCTCAGGCACGCCGAACGCCACCAAGGTGGGTCGGCTGAGCCGCGCCCAGCTCGAGGCGATCGCGAAGGAGAAGATGGCGGACCTCTCCGCGGCGAGCGTGCAAGCCGCCATGCGGACGATCGCCGGCACCGCCCGCTCGATGGGCGTGGACGTGGAGAACTGACCATGCCGACGATCAGCAAGCGACGCCGCGCGAACTCCGAGCTCCGACCCGCGAACCCCGTCTCCCCCGAGGAGGCGATCGCGGTGCTCCGCTCGTTCAAGGCGCCGAAGTTCGACCAGACCGTCAACGCGGTGGTGAACCTCGGCATCGATCCCAAGCAGGCGGATCAGGCCCTCCGCGGCTCGATCGCGATGCCGCACGGCATCGGCAAGAGCGTGCGGGTGATCTGCTTCTGCGGCTCCGACAAGGTCGAGGCGGCAAAGTCCGCGGGCGCCATCGAGGCGGGCAGCGACGACCTCGTGGCGAAGATCGAGGGCGGCTGGATGGACTTCGAGGTCGCCATCGCGAGCCCCGACATGATGCGGGTCGTCAGCAAGCTCGGAAAGGTGCTCGGTCCCAAGGGACTCATGCCGAGCCCCAAGGCCGGCACCGTCACCCCCGACGTCATCGCGGGCGTCAGGGAGTACTCCGCCGGCAAGCAGGAGTACCGAAACGACGCGGGCGGCAACGTCCACTGCGTGCTCGGCAAGATGAGCTTCCCCGACGCCCACCTCGCCGCGAACCTCCGGCACTTCCTCGCGACGATCGAGCGGGTGAAGCCGGCGTCCTCGAAGGGGCAGTACATCAAGAAGTGCGCGGTGAGCGCCGCGATGAGCCCGTCCGTCCTCGTGAGCGCGTGATCGCCACGCCCCTGGAGATTCGAGCATGAGCAAGCCCGTCAAGGACCTCGTGGTCGCCGAGTACCGGCGCCGCTTCGGCGGCGTCGAGGGGGCGGTCGTCGTGCAGATCCGCGGTCTCGATGCCCTCGGGACCGCCAAGCTCCGCGGCGACCTCCGCAAGAAGGCGATGCGGATCAGCGTGGTGAAGAACACGCTCGCCCGCAAGGCGTTCGAGGGGACGGCACTCTCGGCGCTCCATCCCGCCCTCGCCGGACCTTCCGCCATCGTCTACGGCGGTCAGAGCGTGGTGGACGTCGCGCGGGAGATCGTGGACCGCGCGAAGAAGGTCAAGGAGATCGAGCTCAAGGCCGCCTGCCTCGACGGCGAGTTCTACGGCGGCGTCGACGGCGTGACCAAGCTCAGCACCATGCCGACCCGCGAGGAGGCGCTCTGCCAGGTGGTCACGCTCTTCCTGTCGCCGGCGAAGAAGCTCGTGGCGGCGGCGCTTGGTCCGGGCGGTCGGGTGATGGGCGTGGTCAAGGAGATCCAGACCCGGTTGGAGCGAGGCGAGGCGATCGCCCGCACCTCCGGATGAACCGTCGCCGTCCCCTCGGGGCGGCGGGGCGACGAGTCAGTCACCGAATCAGTCAACGAATCAGTCAACGAATCAGTCAACGAATCAACCAACGAATCAACCATCGAATCAACGGTTCCGACTGGCCCCTCGTGGGTTAAAGGTCGCGAAGGAGCGACCCCTCTCGGATCGCCTGCGTGCGTGGAGCAGTGCTCATGTCGGACAAGACGTTCAGCGATTCCATCTCGAAGCTCGGCGACCAGATCGCCTCCCTCAGCCTGAAGGACGCGGTCGACCTCGCGGACTACATGAAGGCGACCTACGGCATCGAGCCGGCGGCGGGCGGCGCGGTCGTGATGGCGGCTGCCGGCGGCGGTGGTGGCGGCGGCGCCGAGGCGGCCGCGGCGCAGACCGAGTTCGACGTGATCCTCGAGTCGGGTGGCGACAAGAAGATCGGCGTCATCAAGGTCGTCCGCGAGGCGACGGGACTCGGGCTCAAGGAGGCGAAGGACCTCGTCGACGGCGCTCCCAAGCCGGTCAAGCAGAAGGTCTCCAAGGAGGAGGCGGACAAGCTCAAGACCGCCCTCGAGGAGGCTGGCGCGAAGGTTTCGGTCAAGTGAGGTTCCTCCCGGCGGGTCGGGGGGGACCTCTCCCCCGACCCGTCGGGTCTCTCATCCGGGGGCGTCGAGGCGACCGAGGGGAGGCGCCTCGACGGGTCAGGTGGCGCGATGGGCTCCGTCCGTGGAGTTGCCACGGAGGGAAGCGTTTGCTACGTTGCAGGGCTTGGCGGGCGGCTCTCTCTTGACCATGCGATCGAACTGAAGGATGCGACGGCGGACCGACCGCTTCGAAGCGGTCGGTGGGCGCCGTCGCCTCGCCGGAAGAACACTCGATGACGACGACCAACTCCGCAAGGACCAATCGGAACTTCGCGAAGCGCGGCGACGCGGTCCCGGTGCCGAACCTCGTGCGCGTGCAGCAGGTCTCCTATGACCGCTTCCTGCAGCTCGACCGGGAGCCCAAGTCGCGCGACTCGGCGATTGGCCTCGAGAGCCTCCTCGGCGAGGTCTTCCCGATCGACAGCTACGACGGGAAGATGAAGCTCGAGTACCTCTACTACACGCTCGACGAGCCCCGCTACACGCCCGACGAGTGCCGCGAGCTGCGGCTGACCTACGGACGCCCCTTCCGCGTGGCGGTCCGCCTCCACCGCGAGGGCGCCGCGGAGATCCCGCAGGAGGAGATCTACCTCGGCGAGATCCCGATCATGATGGGCGGCGGCGAGTTCATCGTGAACGGCGCCGAGCGCGTCATCGTCAGCCAGCTGCATCGCTCGCCCGGCGTGGACTTCTCGATCGCCTCGAGCTTCGGCGACCGGCCGCTGCACTCCGCCCGCATCATCCCGGAGCGCGGCAGCTGGATCGAGCTCGAGGTCGACAAGAAGGACCGCCTGATGATGCGGATCGACCAGTCGACCAAGCTCGCGGCGACCACCTTCCTGCGGGCCCTCGACGAGTCCTTCAGCTCCACCGACCGCCTGCTCGAGCTCTTCTACGAGGTCGAGAACGTCCGCGTCGAGAAGCTCCGCCCGGAGCACTACTCCGCGGAGCTCATCGTCGACAGCGACACCGGCGAGGAGCTCTGCCGCCCCGGCGCGATGATCGGCGACGCCCTCGACGCGATCGTCGCGGCGAACCTCAAGACCGTCCGCGCCATCACGAGCCCGAGCGACCCGCTGATCCTCAACACGATCGCGGAGGAGAAGCTCGACTTCCTCGCGGAGGTCACCGAGTACGACGCGGCGCTCCTGAAGATCTACGGCAAGCTGCGCCCCGGCAACCCGCCGCAGGTCGACAAGGCCCGCAGCCTGTTCCAGGAGAAGTTCTTCGACGAGAACCGCTACAAGCTCGGGCGGGTCGGCCGCTTCCGCATGAACCGGAAGTTCGAGCACCTCAAGGGCGTCTACCCCCACTGCGCGGAGTCGGTGATGCACCTTCGCGCGGAGGACTTCCTCGCGGTGGTCCACTATCTGCTCGACCTCCGGGCGAAGCGGAACAAGGCGCACGTCGACGACATCGACCACCTCGGCAACCGCCGCCTCCGCACCCTCGACGAGCTCGCCGTCGAGGAGATGCGCAAGGGCTTCCTCAAGCTCAAGCGCACCGTGCAGGAGAAGATGTCGATCAAGAATCCGGACGAGCTCACCAAGATCGCCGACCTCGTCAACAGCAAGAGCATCTCGAGCGCGATCGAGTTCTTCTTCGGCCGCAGCGAGCTCTCGCAGGTCGTCGACCAGACCAACCCGCTCTCGATGCTCGTGCACGAGCGCCGCCTCTCCGCCCTCGGTCCGGGCGGTCTCAACCGCAAGCGGGCGGGCTTCGACGTCCGCGACGTGCACATCTCCCACTACGGGCGGATCTGCCCGATCGAGACGCCGGAGGGCACGAACATCGGCCTCATCGCGTCGCTCGGCATCTACTCCGAGATCGACGACTACGGCTTCCTGCTCACCCCCTACCGCGAGGTCAAGAACGGCAAGGCGACCGGGCAGGTGAAGCCGCTCCGCGCCGACCAGGAGCTGCAGGCGGTCCTCGCGACCTCCGACGTGCTCGATGCGGGCGGCAAGATCCGCGAGAGCCAGGTGCTCGCCCGCGTGAGCGGCGACCTCGCGCAGGTCGGGGCGAACCAGGTCGAGTTCATCGACATCTCGCCGAAGCAGATCGTCGGCGTCTCGGCGTCGCTGATCCCCTTCCTCGAGCATGACGACGCGAACCGCGCCCTCATGGGCTCGAACATGCAGCGGCAGGCGGTGCCGCTCATCAAGGTCGATCCCCCGCTCATCGCGACCGGCATGGAGCAGGTCGTCGGCAAGCACTCCGGCATGATCGTCAAGGCCCGCCGCGGCGGCACCGTCACCGCGGTGGATGCCCAGCGGATCATCATCGACAACGCCGACGAGTACGTCCTCCGGAAGTTCGTCGGGCTGAACGAGCGGACCTGCCAGAACCAGCGCCCCGTCGTCAAGCCCGGCGACAAGGTGAAGGCGGGCGACATCCTCGCCGACGGCGCCAGCACCCGGCTCGGCGAGCTGGCGCTGGGGAAGAACGTGCTCGTCGCGTTCAACACCTTCGACGGCTACAACTTCGAGGACGCGATCGTCATCAACGAGCGGATCGTCCGCGACGACGTCTTCACCTCGATCCACATCGAGAACTTCGACGTCGAGATCCGCGAGACCAAGCTCGGTCGCGAGGAGTTCACCCGCGACATCCCCAACGTCAGCGAGCGGGCGCTGCGGAACCTCGACGAGAACGGGGTGATCCGCGTGGGCGCCCGGGTCGGACCCGGCGACATCCTCGTCGGCAAGGTCAGCCCCAAGAGCAAGTCCGAGCTCAGCCCCGAGGAGAAGCTGCTCCACGCGATCTTCGGTCGCGCCGGCGAGGACGTGAAGAACGACTCGCTCGAGGTGCCCGCGGGCACCGAGGGCATCGTCATCGCGACCCGCCGCTTCAGCCGCCGCATGCACCTCACCGAGGAGCAGAAGAAGGCGATCAAGAAGGAGCAGGACGCCTTCGAGGCGGACATGGACCAGAAGCGGATCGCCCTCTTCCGCCAGATGGTCGGTCAGATCAACGAGATCCTCGGGACCGAGATGGTCGATCCCTCCAGCCGCCAGAAGGTCGGCTCCAGCGACCTGCCCGAGGTCATCATCGAGCAGATCGAGAACTTCTCCGAGAAGTGGATGAAGGGCTCGAAGGAGGCCCGCGAGAAGGCGGAGGTCGTGCGTGGTCAGTTCTGGCCCCGCGTCATCGCCATCGAGCAGGAGAAGCAGCGTCGCCTTGCCCACATGAAGCGGGGCGACGAGCTGCCCTCCGGCGTGCTCGAGATGGTGAAGGTCTACCTCGCCACCAAGCGGCAGCTCTCCGTGGGCGACAAGATGGCGGGTCGCCACGGGAACAAGGGCGTGATCGCCCGCATCGTTCCCGAGGAGGACATGCCCTTCCTCGAGGACGGCAGCACCGTCGACATCCTCCTCAATCCGCTCGGCGTGCCGAGCCGCATGAACGTCGGGCAGATCCTCGAGACGCATCTCGGCTGGGCGGCCCGCGTCCTCGGCTTCCAGGCGGTCACTCCCGTCTTCGACGGGGCGACCGAGCGGGAGATCTTCGACGCGGTCCGCGAGGCGAACGCCCACGTCAAGCGGCGGGTCGAGTCCTTCGAGAAGGGCGGCACCGACCCGGGGAGCCCGCGGGAGCTCCTCGCGGTCATGCCCGACGACGGCAAGGTCCAGCTCTTCGACGGTCGGACCGGCGAGGCGTTCTCGCAGCGCACCACGGTGGGCTCCATGTACATGCTGAAGCTTCACCACCTCGTCGACGACAAGATCCACGCCCGCGCGACGGGACCCTACAGCCTCATCACGCAGCAACCCCTCGGCGGCAAGGCCCGCACCGGAGGTCAGCGCTTCGGCGAGATGGAGGTGTGGGCGCTGGAAGCCTACGGCGCCGCCTACATCCTGCAGGAGCTCCTCACCGTCAAGAGCGACGACGTGGAGGGCCGCACGAAGATCTACGACAGCATGGTCAAGGGCACCAACGTGCTCGAGGCCGGCATGCCGGTCGTCTTCGACGTCCTCTGCCACGAGATCAAGGGTCTCGGCATGAACATCGTGCCGGAGAAGGAGCAGCAGGAGCCCGTCGCGCTGCTCTGACCCTGCCCCGCGTTCCGTCCCGCCCTGCCTTCACGCTCCATCGGGAGTGACGAGTCCCATGAACGACAACGTCTACGACCGCGTCAACGACTACGGATCGGTCAAGATCACCCTCGCGAGCCCCAACGACATCCGGAGCTGGAGCTTCGGCGAGGTCAAGAAGCCCGAGACGATCAACTACCGCACCTACCGACCCGAGCGGGATGGTCTCTTCTGCGAGCGGATCTTCGGACCCGAGCGCGACTACGAGTGCGCCTGCGGCAAGTACCGCGGCACGAAGTACAAGGGCATCATCTGCGACCGCTGCGGCGTGAAGGTGACCCACTCCCGCGTCCGCCGGAAGCGGATGGGGCACATCAACCTCGCCGCCCCGATCGTCCACATCTGGTTCTTCAAGGCGATGCCGAGCCGCCTCGGCACGCTGCTCGCCATGAAGGTGAGCGACCTCGAGAAGATCATCTACTTCCAGGACTACGTGGTCACCTTCCCGGGCGACACCGACCTGGAGCCGCAGCAGGTCCTGACCGAGGACGAGTACCGCGAGGCGGTCGCCAAGCACGGGAGCGCCTTCGTCGCCATGACCGGCGCCGAGGCGATCCGCGAGCTGCTCGGGCAGCTTGACCTCGCCTCCGTCGCCCGCGAGCTCCGCGAGGAGCTCGAGGCGACCAAGAGCAAGGCGACCCAGAAGAAGGTGTCGCAGCGCCTCCGCCTCGTCGAGCAGATCCGCGGCAGCGAGAACGACCCGGGCTGGATGGTGCTCGACGTGATCCCGGTGATCCCGCCGGACCTCCGCCCGCTGGTGCTGCTCGAGAGCGGCAACTTCGCCACGAGCGACCTGAACGACCTCTACCGGCGGATCATCAACCGCAACAACCGCCTCAAGAAGCTGATGGACCTCAATGCCCCCGAGGTCATCATCCGCAACGAGAAGCGGATGCTGCAGCAGGCGGTCGATGCGCTCTTCGACAACGGCCGCTGCCGCCGACCGGTCTCCGGCTCGAGCAACCGCCCGCTCAAGTCGATCACCGACATGATCAAGGGCAAGCAGGGTCGCTTCCGCGAGAACCTGCTCGGCAAGCGCGTCGACTACTCCGCCCGCTCGGTCATCGTGGTCGGTCCGGAGCTCAAGCTCCACCAGTGCGGTCTGCCCAAGAAGATCGCCCTCGAGCTCTTCCAGCCGTTCATCATCCGACGGCTGAAGGAGCACGGGCTCGCCGACACCATCAAGAGCGCGAAGCGGATGCTCGAGCGCCGCGATCCCGAGGTGTGGGACATCCTCGAGCAGGTGATCCGCAACCACCCGGTGCTCCTCAACCGCGCGCCGACCCTCCACCGCATGGGCATCCAGGCGTTCGAGCCGGTGCTCGTCGAGGGCAACGCGATCAAGATCCATCCGCTCGTCTGCACGGGCTACAACGCCGACTTCGACGGCGACCAGATGGCGGTGCACCTGCCGCTCTCCGTCGAGGCGCAGGCCGAGGCGCACCTGCTGATGATGTCCACCCACAACATCTTCAGCCCGGCGAACGGCAACCCGATCGTCAGCCCGAGCCAGGACATCGTGATGGGCGTGTACTTCCTCACCGCCCCCGCGATCGACGAGGATCGCCCGGAGTCCGCGCTGCGTCGATTCAAGGACCTCGAGGAGGCGCTGCTCGCCTACGACCGCCGCGCCATCCGCCTGCACGAGTCGATCGTCGTGCGCCTCCCCCGCTTCACGGAGCAGGTGCTCAAGGAGAAGGGGCAGCCCGTGGAGATGCCCCGCAACCGGCGGGTCCGCACCACCATCGGACGCCTGATCTTCAGCGACATCCTGCCCGACGGCATGCCCTTCTACAACTGCCCGCTCGGCAAGAAGGGCGCCGCCCGCGTCATCGACGACACCTACGCCCGCCTCGGTCGCCCGGCGACCATCGCCCTGCTCGACTCGATGAAGGAAGCCGGCTTCAAGGCGTCGACCACCTCCGGTCTCTCCTTCGGCATCACCGACCTCCGCATCCCCGCGAGCAAGCAGCGCCTGATCGACGAGACGCAGAAGAAGGTCGATCGCGTCGAGCGGAGCTACCAGTCCGGCGCCATCACCGAGCGCGAGCGGCACAACCAGCTGCTCGACCTCTGGGCGCACTGCCGCGAGCAGATCACCAAGGAGCTCACCCGGACCCTCATGGAGGACCGCCGCGACGAGCTCGGTCGCGAGGTGCCGATCGACAGCAAGGACGGGCGGAAGTACCTCAACCCCGTCTACCTCTTCATCACCTCCGGCGCCCGCGGCAACGCCAGCCAGATGCAGCAGCTCGCGGGCATGCGCGGTCTGATGGCGAAGCCGAGCGGCGAGATCATCGAGACGCCGATCCGCGCCAACTTCCGCGAGGGCCTCAACGTCCTCGAGTACTTCTCCTCCACCCACGGCGCCCGCAAGGGTCTCGCCGACACCGCGCTCAAGACCGCCGACTCCGGCTACCTGACCCGACGCCTCTGCGACGTCGCCCAGTCCCTCGTGGTCACCGAGGACGACTGCGGCACCCCCACCGGCGTGCCGAAGCGGGCGATCTACAAGGGCGACGAGATCGACGTGCCCCTGCACCAGTCGATCACCGGCCGCACCAGCCGCCAGACCATCATCGATCCGCGGAGCGACGTGGTCATCGTGGCGGAGGACCAGATCATCACCGCGGCGATCGCCCGGCGGATCGAGGAGCTCGGGATCGACACCGTCCTCGTCCGCAGTCCGCTCACCTGCCAGACGCCGAAGGGCGTCTGCGCCCGCTGCTACGGGATGGACATGTCGACCGGCGACCTCGTCGAGGAGGGCATGGCGGTCGGCATCATCGCGGCGCAGTCGATCGGCGAGCCCGGCACCCAGCTCACCATGCGCACGTTCCACACGGGCGGCATCGCCTCGCAGGGTCTCGTGGACACCGAGATCAAGGCGATGAACGCCGGCAGGGTGGCGCTGCGGGACTGCAACGCCGTCGAGGTGACCGAGGAGGGCGTCCAGAAGCTGAAGGCGCTCAAGCGAAACGGCGAGGTCGTCGTCCTCGACGATCTCGGCCGCGAGCTC
>Ga0194132_10003636_pt1 | contig 27164 bp, 23 predicted proteins | sample TA2KigOf80mmetaG_FD_148612 | JGI IMG/M metagenome (GOLD analysis project Ga0194132, IMG submission 148612) | Freshwater microbial communities from Lake Tanganyika, Tanzania - TA2015054 Kigoma Offshore 80m | ecosystem: Environmental > Aquatic > Freshwater > Lake | place: Tanzania: Lake... | reverse complement strand
CTAATTTGGACAGCCGTGACCGGGACTTCCGTTTTGCCTCCCGGCACGAAAACAGTATACACCCACTCACCTTCCTTGCCAATGATCCGTGGTCGGTTGTCAAGGCAAGGAAAGAATGTCCCCTTTTGGCAGGCCTGGAGAGTGTCATGTTATTCTGGGCTCGCCGGTGAAGCGGAGACGGGCAATGCCGGCGAGCACCCCGATCCAGGAATAGCCGGCCGGAATTCATCGCGACGATGGGAAGAGCGCGTTCCTCCCGGCGTTTTCTCAAGCTTGGGTGGGCGCCGGTGGGCGGGGGGCCGCCGGCAACGCTGGGGAATGTGCGCAGGTTCCGCGAAAGCTGCCAGCGCGCATCGCGCTCGAAGGCGGCGGCGATCTGCGGGCGTTGAGCGGAGAAGGATGGCGCGGGGAGGGCGTGCCGAGGGAGTTCCCGCGTTGAGGGACGCTACCGCAGCAACGCCGCGCCGACGAGGTCTTGCAACAGTGGCGTTGTTGGGTAGGGGTGGTAGGTGTACTGCCGGAAGCCTTCGGCGAGCGGCACGTTGTAGGTCGCACCTCGGGAGCGGGTCCAGTCTTCCATCGTTCGCAAATAGTCATCCATGCCGTGCTGGCGGAGGAGCCAGTTGCGCTGGCTGGCGTGGGCGGCGAGCATGTCGCGTTTGGTGTCGAGGTAACCGTCGATGTTGACGCCGAAACCCGGTTGCACGGGCTTGCCGTCGCGGTCGGTGCCTTCGACCGAATCCATGTAGTAGAGATGCGGGATCTTGTCGAGAGGCTTCGCTGGGCCGGTCGCATAGTTGGGCGCCGATACCGCGAAGCATGCATCGCGCACCAGTGCCGAAGTCGCTTCGTGATCGCAGTGGTAGTCCGTTGGCGCCGACGTCAGAACGATGTCGGGGCGGACGCTGCGGATGAGTTCGACCACACGGCGGCGCGAGGGATCATCGCTGAATATGGCCAGATCGCGGAATTCGGCGCAGATGTAGCTTGCTCCGATGATCGCGGCGGCATCGGCGGCTTCCTTGCGGCGGATGGCGGCGATCTCTTCGGCGTTGTGCTCGGCCGAGCCGCAGTCGCCGGGGGTCATCGTCACGATCGTGATGTGATGGCCCTTCGACGCGAGCATGGCCAACGTCCCCCCGGCGAGGATCTCGGCGTCGTCGGGATGGGCGTGAATGGAAAGGATGTGCGTGCTCATGATTCGTGGTGTTTGATCTCTTCGAGGAGAATGTCTGTCCGGCGTTTGGCGTGAATCGTGGCGGCTTCGATGGCCGAGATCAGCATCGACCGCAGGCCGTGGCGTTCGAGCTCGTGGATCGCCGCGATCGTTGTGCCGCCGGGCGTGATTACCTGGTCGCGCAGAATCGCCGGATGCAGCTTCGATTCCTTGGCGTGTTTGGCGGCGCCGAGGACCGTTTGTTCGGAAAGACGCAGCGACACTTCGCGAGAGAGGCCCATCTTCATACCGGCGGCCATCATCGCTTCGATCACCATGTAGATGTAGGCCGGGCCGGAGCCGGAGAGCGCGGTGACGGCGTCCATCTGCTCCTCGTCGACGAAGGCGACTACGCCGGTGGCCTCGAAGATGCTGCGCACGATGTCGCGGTGAGCGGCCGTGGCGGCGGCGTTATTGCAGATTCCGATGGCGCCTTCCTCAATGACGACGGGAATGTTCGGCATCACGCGGAAGACGGGCATGCGGCAGGCGGCGGCATCCTCGACAACCTGGATGGGCAGCGCGGCGGCGAGCGAGATCAGGATCTGGCCGTCGTGCAAGACGTCGCGAATTTCGCGAACAACTTTGGGGACAGTCCCGGGCTTAACGGCGAGGATGATGATATCGGCTGCCTTCGATGCCTCCGCGTTGTCGCCCGCGGTGGCGACGATCGGGAAACGCGCGGCGACATCGGCGGCACGTTCGGAGCTACGCGCGGTGGCGCGCATGTCGGCGGGATGGGCCACGCCCGCCTTGAGGATTCCACCAATCAGCGCCGACCCCATGTTGCCCGCGCCGAGCACTGCAATTTTCATGATCTTTCATGATGCCAAAACAAAACCGGGAGGCGCTTGCGGCGCCTCCCGGTTCATCAAGCACGGCTTGCGGGCCGTTCGGAGGAACTGGTTAGAGATGCGGGTCGATCAGGCCTTGCAAATCGGCCTTCGAGGTCGCGCCGACTTTGGTGGCGACGACTTGTCCGCCCTTAAAGACGAGGATTGTCGGAATGCCGCGGACGCCGTAGCGCATTGCAGCGCCGCCGTTCTCGTCGACGTTGAGCTTGCCGATCTTGACGCGGCCGTTGTAGTCGTCGGCGAGTGCATCGATGGTCGGCGACATCATGCGGCAAGGGCCGCACCACTCGGCCCAGAAGTCGACGACAACCGGTTTGTCGGACTGCAGGACTTCGGTGTCCCAGGCGCCGTCGGTGAAAGTGAGTGTGTTTTGTCCAGCCATGTTTTTGATTTGCTCCAGCTATATAGATGCGGCGGGCGCGGGAAAGATTCAACCTCGGAGAACGTGTTCGTAGAGCGCGCCGTAGGTGGCGGCGGAGCGATCCCACGAGAAATCTTTAGCCATTCCCAACTGCATGCGGCGGATCCAGGCGTCACGGTCTTTCCAACACTCCAGCGCCCATCGAATTGTAGCTAGCAGCGCTTGGGGCGAGTACTCGCCGAACTTGAATCCGGTCGTTTCCTCAATGGTATCATCGAGCCCGCCGGTGGCACGCACGATGGGCGGGGTGCCGTACTTAAGCGAGTAGATCTGATTGAGGCCGCATGGCTCGTAGCGGCTGGGCATGAGGAACATGTCGGAGCCCGCTTCGATCAAGTGCGCGAGCGGGTTGTTATAACCGTGCCAGACGCGGAAGTTATCGTGGTGGCGCGTGGCGAGGTCGTGGAAGATCCACTCTTGATGCGGCTCGCCGGAGCCGAGGGCCAGCAGCGTCGCACCGGAGGCGGCGAGTTCGTCGCCGATGGGATGCAACAAATCGAAGCCTTTTTGCTCCGCGAAGCGGGAGACGATGCCGATGATGGGGCGCTGCCAAACGGAGTCGTCGAGACCGAACGCTTCCAGCAGCGCCTTGCGGCAGATCGCCTTGCCGGCCAGATCTTCGGGGGTGTAGTTGGCGGGGAGGTGGCGATCGGTGGCGGGGTTCCAGTCGGCGTAGTCGACGCCATTGAGAATGCCGGCGAGATGACTGCTCCGTTGGCGCAGAAGGCCGTCAAGGCCGAAGCCGTGTTCGGGAGTCTGAATTTCGTGGGCGTAGGTGGGGCTGACGGTGGTGACGAAATCGGCGGCGACGATGCCGCCTTTCATGAGGTTGAGATCGCCGTGATACTCGACGCCGCCGGGCGTGAAGAGATAGTCGGAGATGCCGAGTTCGTGGCGGGCTTCGGCGCCGAAGCGGCCCTGATAGCCGAGGTTGTGAATGGTGAAGACGTGCTTGACGTGGGCGAGGGCGGGATCGGCGCCAAACCAACTCTTGGCATAGAGCGGAACAAGCGCGGCCTGCCAGTCGTGAGAGTGGATGATGTCGGGCTTGACGATGTGGCGCGCGATGCCGAGAGCGGCGAGCGAGAAGACGGCGAAGCGGAGGTGATTGTCGCCATAATCGGAACCGTAAGAGGAATAGATGCCTTCGCGATCGAAGAACCAGGAGGCTTCGACGAAGTAGAAGGCCACGCCGTCCTTGTCAAGCTTCCAGATCGACGTGTGATGTTCGAAGTTGTTGATCCAGACGGAGAGATCATCCCAGATGCGCTCGATGCCTTCGGGGTGCAGACCGCGGTATTTGGGGAGCACGACGGAGGCTTCGATGCCGTGGCGAGAGAGAGCTGCGGGGAGAGCTCCGAGCACATCGGCGAGGCCGCCGGATTTTGCGAAGGGGGCGGCTTCGCTCGACACCATCATCACTTTTGTCATCGCTTCCTCATGATACCCATGGCGATGGCCGGTAAGAGTAACGACCCAATAAAGGCGGCGAGGAACGAATTCGCCGACATCGCGAACGCGCCAATGGCGGCGTAGAGAATCGCCACGCCGGCGTTGGCGAGCGCGGTGAACTTGAAGAAGCGTTTCGTCTCCATTCGCGATGCTCCCGCGAATACGGCGGCGGCTTCGGCGAGCACTGGCACGGCGCGTGTGAGGACGATGGTCCAGTCGCCGTATTTTTGCCAGAGTGTTTCGAGGCGTTGTTTCTCATTTTCCTTGAGGAGTTTTGCGCCCGCGGGGCGACCCGCGTAGTAACCGCCGAGGCAACCGAGCGTGAGGCCGGTGAAGTTGGCAAGGGCACCGGCGGCGAAGCCGAGCAGCGCTCCGGACGCGGTGGCGAGAAGGCTGGATGGAATGGGCAGAACGATGTCGGCGGCGAGTAGAGCGGCGATGGCGGGGGCGATCCACCACGCGGTTTTGTGGCCGGTTATGAGGGCGGTTGCGAAGGCCGTCAGGGCGTCTTCCCAGAGGAGGAATGGGATGAGGATGAGGGCTAACAGAGCGGCTGCGAGCAGCGCGAGACGCATGGGGTTAGGATAGCGTTAGAATCGGAGTGGAGACTTCGCGATGGCAAACGCAGAATCGGTGATTGCGGAATTCAAGAACTTCTTGGCCAGTGAGTTGGCCCCAGATGAAATCGCGGCGTTTCATCTTTCACCGAAATCGCAGAAGTATGTTGCGGGCCTTCTGTACAAGAATAATGCTGGAACGATTACTGAAGCGGAACTCGCCGAATTGGACCGATTCCTCGAACTTGAATACGAGTGCCGCGCGGCAAAACTCAACGCGCGGCAGGCGCTAGCAAAGGCTGGGTGAAGATTAGTTTGACACTGCGCCGCCTCGTTGAGGACCGCGCGGATGGCCGTTGCGAATACTGCCTCGTTCATCGCGACGATGTCGGAACCGCTCACGAAGTGGATCACGTTCGAAGCGTCAAGCACAGCGGAAAGGCGACGAAAGACAACTTGGCCTACTCGTGCCTTGAGTGCAATCGATTCAAAGGCAGCGATCTCGGGTCGGTCGACATCGATGGGGAGTTCTTCTCGTTCTACAATCCTCGCCGCGACGACTGGAACGATCACTTCCGGATTGTTGGAGCACGCATCGAGGCGCTGACGCCAACCGGCGAAGTGACGGTCCGAATTCTCCAACTGAATTCGTCTCGCCGCGTGCGTGACCGCTCGCGTCTTCAGGATCTCGGCGCCTATCCGAAATGAGCAATGTCTTTGAACCGTAACCCGGCCCGCGTGAACTCTCGCGTATCCTAAATCAAATGAAGCTCCCCGTTCCGGTGCCGGCCGATGAGTTGCGCGCGGTTGCGCTCGCAACTATCCGCAAAGCCAAGTTTCCGATGATGGCGACGATATCGGGTGATCAGCCGCGCGTGCGGCCGGTCTCGCCGGTGCGGACGCGCGACTTCACGATTTCTGTTGCATCCATGCGATCGTCGGGCAAGACGGCGGAGCTCGAGGCGAACCCGCGCGTGGAGCTTTGCTACATGACCGACGACCACGATCAATTGCGCATCACGGGGCTTGCGATTCCGGTGACCGATCGTGAAACTCGTGAGTCGATCTGGTCCGAGAACCCGCTGCTGCGCGCCTATCTCGGCTCGATCGACAATCCGGAGTTTCAACTCTACGCCGTCGAACCGGAGCGCGTGCGGTTTATGCGAGAGTGGGCGCTCGACTATCAAGAAGTGCCGCTGACGTAAATGCGACGCGCGGCTGAAGTCTATTTCGCCTTTGATGAACTCGGCACCACCTGGGCGCGCGAAATCGCGGCGGGTTTCACGACGTTTCTGACGATGGCCTACATCATCTTCGTCAATCCGTCGATCCTCGCCGATGCCGGAATGCCGGCGGCGGCGGTGATGACGGCGACGTGTTTATCGGCCGGATTCGCGAGCATCCTGATGGGCGCGGTGGCGCGGTATCCGGTGGCGATGGCGCCTGGCATGGGGCTGAACGCGTACTTCACCTACGGCGTGGTGAAGGGCATGGGCGTTTCATGGCAAGTGGCGCTGGGCGCGGTGTTTCTTTCGGGCGCATTGTTTCTTGTGTTGACGGCGCTGGGCGTGCGGCGGTGGATCGTCGAATCGATTCCGCGGCCGCTTTATGCGGCGGTAGCAGCGGGCATCGGACTGTTTATCGCGCTGATTGGAATGAAGAACGCAGGCATTGTGGTGGCAAGTCCGGCGACGGCGTTGACACTCGGCAACTTGCGCACGCCCGCGGTGGCGCTGGCGGCAGTTACGTTGCTGGTGACGGCGGCGCTGCTGGTGCGCAGCGTGCGCGCGGCGATCTTGATCGGCGTGGTCGGCGCGGTAATTGGGGCGAATGTTTTCGGTCTCGCACAGGGCGGCGGAGCGGCGGTGGCGGCGCCGTTGTGGATGCAACTCGACATCGCCGGCGCGTTGCGATTGGGATTGGTGGAGATTGTGTTTGCGTTCTTGTTCGTCGATCTGTTCGACAACCTGGGCACGCTGCTGGCTGTCGCGCAGCGTGCGAAGTTGATTGGCGCGGATGGCTCGATTCCACGTATTAATCGAATTCTGGCGGCGGATTCGGTGGCGACGATGGCGGGCTCACTGCTTGGCACGTCGACCGTGGTGAGCTACATCGAAAGCGCGGCGGGCGTGGCGGCGGGCGGGCGATCGGGCGTCGTGGCGATTGTGACTGGCTTGCTGTTTTTCGCGAGCATTTTCGTGACGCCGCTGGTTGGCGCGATCCCCGCGGCGGCCACCGCGCCGGCGCTGATTCTTGTCGGCGTGCTGATGATGTCGCATGCGGCGGCGATCGACTGGGACGACTTGAGCCACGCGATTCCAGCGTTTCTGACGATGGCCGCGATCCCGTACACGTTCAGCATTGCGAACGGTTTGTCGCTGGGGTTCATTGCGTACGCGGTGCTGAAAGTGCTGACGGGGCGCGGGCGCGAAGTGTCGTGGTTTGTGTATGTGCTGAGCGCCGTGCTGCTGGCGCGGTTCTGCTACCTCGGTTCGGGATAGGATAGCTTTTATGGAACTCGCGCACAACGGACTCGCTCCGGCTGGGCCATTGGGCGAGGAACTCGCCCGCTTGGGGCCCCCCCTACGCGGCCTGTGCGCTTCGGTGCGACTCTTCTTGCTGCTGGCTATCTGCGGCGCGCTTGGCGCGGCCGAATGGGAAATCGTCTCCGTGAAAAAGATATGGAGCGAGCCGGCTCATGCCGCGTTCGGCGATCTGATTCGCTGGAACGACCGGTGGTATGCGGTGTGCCGCGAGGGCAAGGGGCACGCGCCGTCGAAGGGCAAGCCGGACGATGGCGTGCTGCGCGTCTTGGCGTCGAAGGACGGCGAGACGTGGACGTCGCAAGCGCTGATCGCCGAAGCGGGCGTGGATCTGCGCGATCCGCATCTGTCGATCACGCCGTCGAATCAGTTGATGATCATCGCGGGCGGATCGTATTACCCCGATGGCGTGTACAAGACGCGGCAGAGCCGGTCGTTCTTTTCAAAAGACGGGAGGGCGTGGTCGAAGCCGAATCCGGTTGTCGAGGATGGGCACTGGCTGTGGCGCGTGGTGTGGCACGCCGGGCGCGCGTGGGGCGTTTCGAAGTATGGATCGTACTCGGCGGAGTTGAAGGAGAACCCGCGGAAGCAGCGGTTGGTATCGAGCAAGGACGGCATTCATTGGGAGACCGTCGCGGAGCTGAATGTGCCGGGCGGCGATGAGACGACGATTCGATTCCTGCGCGATGGACGAATTGGCGCGTTGATGCGGCGCACCTGGGACGACGGTAATATGGCGTGGATCGGGCTGAGCGCTCCGCCGTACAAGGAGTGGAAGTGGACGCCGTCGGGGCATCTCATCGGCGGGCCGAATTTCCTGCCTCTGCCGAACGGACTCTCGATTGCGGGCGGGCGGCTGTATGAGAACGGCGACCGTGCGAAGGCGTACACGGCCATCGCGGAGATCCACGATGGGCAGTTCACGCCGAAGCTGCGGCTTCCGTCGAACGGCGATTCCAGCTACCCTGGATTTGTATGGCACAACGGCCAAGTATGGACTCTGTACTACTCGAGTCACGAGGGGAAAACGTCGCTCTACCTGGCGCGGCTGCAGATCCGGCAGTAGTCCGCCGAGGGCTGCGGCTGGAGTACGCGACGCTGAGTTACAACGTCGTCGAAGCCGTAGTAGCGCTAGCGTCGGGCGCGGCGGCGAGTTCGGTGGCGCTGATCGGCTTTGGCATCGACAGCATTTTGGAACTGAGCTCGGGACTGATTATGGTGTGGCGTTTGGGCAAGACCAATCACGAGTCAGAGCGGCGCGCGCAGAAGTTGATCGCGCTGTCGTTCTTTGGCTTGGGCGCATGGCTATTGGGGAAATCCCTGCATAGTTTGTGGGCGCGCGAGGTGCCTGAAGAGAGTTGGACCGGTATTGCCTTGGCTGTGATGTCGCTACTGATCATGCCGGTGCTGGCGCGCGCGAAGAGGCGCGTCGGCAAAACGCTCGGCAGCGCGGCGATGGTCGCGGACTCGAAGCAGACGGAGTTGTGCGCGTATCTGTCGGCGATCCTTCTGGCCGGTCTTGCGATGAACGCGGCGTTCGGTTGGTGGTGGGCCGACGCGCTGGCTGGCCTGGTGATGGCGCCCATCGTTTTTCGCGAAGGCAGGCAGGCGTGGCGCGGCGAGGGATGTTGCGGCACGTGCCATTAGGCTACTATTTGAAGGATGAAACGTCTCGGTTTGCTGGCCCTTTGCGTGATTTCCTATTGCACCGTCGTCTTCGCCGACGGGAAACTACTTTCGATTGCCGACGTGTTGAATTGGAAGCAGTTGCAGTCCGCCGTTGTGTCGGGTGATGGCGCGTGGTTCGCCTATCATGTCGCGCCGAACGAAGGCGACGCGGAACTCGTACTGCGCAACTTGAAGGACGGAAAGGAAACGCGGTTCCCCGTTGGCGCCGCGCCGGCCGGCCCGCCGCCATTCCTTGCGGTGGCCGCGCCTTCGTCGATTCGTTTCTCCGAGGACTCGAAGTGGCTTGCGTTCGCAGTGTTTCCGAAGGTGGCCGAGGCGAAGAAGGCTAAGAAAGAGAAAAAACAGTCTCGCAACAAAATGATTTTGGTCGAACTGGCGACGGCGGCCAAGTCCGAGTTTGACCAGATCCGGCGATTCTCGTTCGCGGGCGAACGGGGCGGTTGGATCGCGATGCAACGCTACACTCCGGAAGGACAGAAGACAAAGGGCTCCGATCTGGTCTTGCGCGAGCTGTCGAGCGGCGATGAATTGAACACGGGCAATGTCGCCGAGTTCGCGTTCGACAAAAAAGGCAACTGGATGGCGTTCGCCATCGACGCGGCCGAAATGGCGGGCAACGGCGTGCAGCTTCGCAACATGTCGACCGGCGCATTGATCCCGCTTGATAGCGCCAAGGCGTCGTATCAGAGCTTGACATGGACGGAAAACGGCGATGGGCTAGCCGTCTTGCGCGGTGTGGAGGACAAGGCCTTCGAAGACAAGTTGTACAGCGTGGTCGGCTTCAAGAATTTGTCCGCGAGCGCGAAACCGGAGAAGTTTGTCTTCGATCTCAAGACCGAACGCAACGCGCCGCCGAACATGACGGTGAGCCCGAATCGCTCGCCGTTCTGGACGAAGAGCTTGAGCGCGATTGTCTTCGGCATTCACGAGGTGAAGACGAAGAAAGAAAAGAAGGGTGGCGAGGAAAAGAAAGGCCCGCCCGCGCCGCCGGCCGCCGATGAGAAGGAACGCGCCGATCTGGTGCTCTGGCACTGGCTTGATCCGCGTTTGCAGCCGATGCAGAAAGTGCAGCAGGAGTCCGATAAGAACTTCAGCTTCACGTCGATTTATCACGTCGCGGAAAAGCGATTCGTTCGCCTCGCCGATGAAAAGCTGCGTACGGTGAGCGTGCCCGAGCCGCACACAATCGCCATCGGCACCGACGATCAGCCCTATGAGTTGAATGGTAATTTGAACGGCCAGCGATTCCGCGATATCTACACCGTGAATCTGAACGACGGCAGCCGGAAACTTGCACTGCAAAAAGCGCGCTGGTACAACGGGCCGTCGCCCGACGCAAAGTATCTGGCCTATTACGAAGACGGGCATCACTGGGTCTATGACGTGGCCACGGGCGAGAAGAAAAATCTGTCGGCGAACGTCAAAGCCACAAGCTTTGTGGACACCACCGACGACCACAACGTGTTGAAACCGCCCGCGCGGACAATTGGATGGTCGAGCGATAGCCGCGGGTTTCTGGTGACGGATCAGTGGGACGTGTGGCGCCTCGGGGTCGACGGCAAGGCGGTAAACTTGACCGGCACCGGAAAGAAGGACAAGATCAGTTATCGGACGCGCTTCCGGCTCGATCCTGAAGAAAAAGGCGTCGATCTGGCGAAGGCGCAGTATTTCACGACGTATGGCGAATGGAACAAGAAGGGCGGGATCGCGCGGATCGATCCAGGGGCCAAGCAGGCGTCGGCGCTGTTATGGTCCGATCACTCGTACAACGGACTGATGAAGGCGAAGCACGCCGATGTGTATTTTTATCGGCGCGAGAGCAACGAGGAGTTTCCCGACTACCTGTCTGGCGATTCGAACCTGGCAAGCGCAGCCAAAGTGACGTCGGCCAATCCACAGCAGAAGGAGTTTGCGTGGTCGTCCGGAGTGCGTTTGATCGACTATACGTCGGACAAGGGCGATAAGCTGCAAGGCGCGCTGTACCTTCCCGCGAACTACGAGCCAGGAAAAAAGTATCCGACGGTTGTGTACATTTACGAGAAGTTATCGCAGGGTGCGAACCGCTACGAAGAGCCGTCGCTTCGCGCGTTCGTGCGCAGTCAATACACCAATCGCGGCTACGCGGTGTTCACGCCGGACATCGTCTACAAGTTGAATGATCCGGGGATGTCGTCGCTGTGGTGCGTGGTCCCGGCAGTGAAGGCGGCAGTAGCGACAGGCGTCGTCGACGCGGACAGAGTCGGCCTGCACGGGCACTCGTGGGGCGGTTATCAGACCGCGTTCCTGGTGACGCAGACGAACATCTTTAAGACGGCCATCGCCGGCGCGCCTCTCACCGACTTGATCAGCATGTACAGCTCGATCTACTGGAATAGCGGCTCGACGAATCAGCCCATTTTTGAAAGCAGCCAAGGGCGCTTCACCAGCGGCTATCACGACAACCTCGACGCCTACATCCGCAATTCACCGGTGTTCCATGCGTCGAAGGTACAGACGCCGTTGATGATCCTGCACAACGATAAAGACGGCGCGGTCGATTTCACGCAAGGCATCGAATACTACAACACTTTGCGGCGGCTAAAAAAGCCGGTGATCATGTTGCAATACACGGGGGAGAACCACGGACTGCGCGTACCCGCAAACATGAAGGACTACCAGGTTCGCATGGCCGAGTACTTTGATCATCATTTGAAGGGCGCACCCGCGCCGTCATGGATGACCGAGGGCGTGCCGCTGATCAAGGTGAAAGAACACCTCGATTCGCGTGAAGCACTGGTGTCGCCGGCGAAGTCCGCCGAAAGCAAGTAGCTCGGTTGGCGGGACACCTCAATCCCGGCTGTGCGCGTCTCCGCGTGGGCAGAGGCCGGGGCGCGGTTTGAGTCCGAAGGCATCCGCGCCCCACGTCAGACGCGATTGCTAATCCTGGAACCAGGGGATGCACTCGCATTGCTGCGTTTCTTCATTGTTTCGGCACAGCCACACCAGGCCGTCCGGGCCGGTCGTGGGCTCGACGGATCGGGTTCGTGGAAACCCCCTGCCAAGCCCGAGTTCGGTAGCGCCCACGCGTGAGAATCGGTCATAAAAGGACAGCGCATTGGGATCGGAACTGAAGCATCTGCCATTTTCGCAAGTTCTCACGCTCAACGGCATGCCCGGCGTAAGCGCCAGTTGCAGCTCCTTCGCGGAGCAAGACGCTCCCGCGCTGGGTGTCGTGATCTTGAGAATCGGGGATAAGGTTCTGGTGTTGATCAGGTACGACTGTAGTTTTATTCTGGCGGCGAAGCCCGCAAGGCCACAGACCGCAATCGCGAATAGTAATGAAATACGTCTCGACATGTTTTCTCCTCTTGTTAACGGATGGGCTGACGGGCTTAGCGCCGCGGGAGAGCCCATTTGCCGTTCTCCGTCGATTACTGTGCGCAAAGCCGGCCGAACCCATCATGTCCCGCGAAACTTTAGCTCCGCGCGGTCAAGGCGATTATTCAGACCACGCCGGCGAGTTCCATTCCCGGCTGATTTCCAGCGCGAGCGGATGCGATGGGTAGTCGCGATGCAACGCGGCAAGCGCCTTCTCCGCCGCTTCCGGCGCGGCGTCTCCCACGCGTACCCGCGCCAAGGCCAGTTCGACTTCGTGCAGCCGCATGCCGAAATCGATTACAGCGGGCGGATCCGTCTTGGCATGCGCGAAACGATCGCGGGCCTGACGCACCAATTCGGAAGCCCGCGGCCGATCGATTCGCGCCAAGCGGAGCAATGCGGCGGACTCCCATACCGGTGCGCGCTTGTCGCGAGAGGTTTGGCGGCGTGCGAGGCGCAGCCCATCCTCAACTAACAGCCGCGCCTCGGCCCGACGGCCCGCCGCCAGTTCGTGATCTGCGGCCCAAATGTGCGCCATCACAAACTCATACACGTACGGTGCTCCCGGTGACGGGTTGGACCCCACCGCGCCGCGAAGGATGGCGAGGCACCGCTCAAAGTCGAGCCGCGCCCTATCTTTCGATGCCGGATCGGACTCCCGCTCGCGAAGACGCGCCAAGCCGCAAGAACTCCGCCCGAGGATCACGGCTCCATGCTGATCCGCGCGCCCCGCATCATACAGAGGCTGCACCGCGGCGATGGCGCGGCCATAGTAGAACTGCGCCTCGCCGGACACACCGGCGGCGCGATTGTGGTTCAATCCGAATTGATTTCCCACGGCTTCGTAGCCAAGTGCAATCTCTCGCACCGATGGCGGGTCCGAAGAGTATCGCGACAGCAACGTTTGCATGCGCTCATCGAACATGCGGCCGAGCTCGGATCGAACGCCGGGAGCCGACTTGCTCGCCAGACGCTCCGGAGCCTCGGCCAAATAGAATCGCGACACGTTCCGAATCTCCCGGTAGAACTCAACCATGCGCCGGGCGTCCTTGATCCACTTCTGCACCACAGCCGCGGTCGCGAGCGTAATCACAAGTACGACCGCCGTGGCCGCGCGGTGCCTGCTTAGGAAGCGTGCGCCTCGATACCAGGGCGTAGCGGCACGGGCCTGGACAGGACGGCTTTCAAGAAAAGCGCGAATGTCGGCCGCCAACTGCTCCACCGACGAATATCGTTGCGCGACTTCTCTTTGCATCGCCATGGCGACGATGCTGTCGAGGTCACCTTTGGGGGAGCGGCTGCCACGCACCGCACTTGGCGCCACGGGATCGGTCTCGCAAATCGCGCGCTGCAGGGTCAGCGGCGTGAACCGCTGCATATCAAAGCAGGGACTGCCCGAGAGCAATTCATACAGCACCGCTCCCAAGGCATAGACGTCGGCCGCAGTGGTGACGTGCAATCCCTGCACCTGCTCCGGGCTCGCGTACCCAAGCGTCATCAACCGAACGGTGGCGGACGGATCGGTGATTCCCGGCTGGGCGGAATCGAAGGCTTTGGAGATCCCGAAATCGAGCAGTTTTGGCACGCCATCGGCGGTAACGAGTATATTTCCCGGCTTGATGTCACGATGCACGATCAGGTTGCGGTGCACGTACGCAACGGCATCGCAAACGCTGAGGAACAGCTGGAGACGCGAGGCAACCGTGGCTCCGCGCCGCTTGCACCATTCGATGAGCGGGATCCCGTCAACGTACTCCATCACCAGGTACGGCGCGCCGCTGGAAAGCGTGCCTCCGTCAAGCAGTCTCGCGATGTTGGGGTGTTCGAGGCGCGCGAGAATCTGCCGCTCGGCCCGGAAGCGCTCGGCGGTCCAGCCCGAACCCGTGGGAAAGCCGGAGAACTTGATGGCCACTAGCTGATCGAACTCACCGTCGGCGCGGCGCGCAAGGTAGACCGCTCCCATACCACCCTGGCCCAGAAGCCGGTCCAATTTGTATTCGCCGACGATCGCTCCCGGCATCGGCAAGGCATCGTCCTCGTGTGGACCGGAGATCATGCCGGTGAGGAACGCATCCGTCGGCGCGTCGTTGGCCAGCAGCGATTCCACTTCCCGCCGCAATTCCGGGTCGCCTTCGCAACGGCGGCTGAGGAGTAATACGCGCTCCTCGGCCGTCAGCGGCAAAGCGTCCTGAAACAGGCCCTCGATTTCCGCCCAGCGCTCAACGGTCATGCTTTCAATTCCCGGCGCAGCCACGCAAGCGCAGTCCGCATGTCGCGCTCCACGGTCGGTTCGGAAATGCCGAGCGCCTCGGCGATCTCGGGCACGGTCAGGCCGCCGAAGTATCGCATCTCCACCACCGTGGCCTTGCGAACGTCGAAGCTGGTCAGATGGGTCAACGCTTGGTCGAGTTCGTGCAGCCCCGTAGCTGGACCGGCGCCAAGGTGCGACTCGGCGTTGCCCAAACAGATTGTTATCGGTGCGGCTCCGCGCTTGGCCGCGCTCCTGGCGCGGGCGTGTTGAATTAGCACTTGGCGCATGATGCGCGCCGCGATGCCCAGGAAGTGGGCTCTGCTTCGCCAGTCTATGTCCGGCACATCTCCGCAGAGACGGAGAAAGGCCTCGTGTGTCAGGGCCGTTGGTTGCAACGTGTGACCGCCGCGTTCGCGTGACAGAAGCGACCGGGCGATTCGGCGCAGTTCCTGATAAACGATGGGGCTGAGTTCGTCCAGCGCCTTTGATTCTCCCGCCCGCCAGCGTGCAAGTAAGGTTGTGACCGGCAGCGTGGACTGCTCATTCGGCATCGCCGTGGATCCTCACATCTATTTTTCCAAACTTCGCGTGAATCCGGGGACGCCGACCTCCCTGCCTTGCACAAACGGATCAGAGGGACAGCGACGCTTTCAAACGAACGGTCTGACGGCTCTTCTTGTCTTCAATCACGATCTCGCCGTTTTCCTGGCGCACGTCGTCGACTTTGTTGAAGCCCACAGGAACGCGCGTGTAGAAGAAGAGGAACCGGGTGCCGATCTTCGATTTCGCCGGCAGCCAGCGGAAGGCGGGGACGTCGAATAGCTTGCCCATTTCGACCGTCGCGCGGCGAGAGATATCGAACGGCTGCGTGCCGAATTCCAGTCCACGCGAGAGCGCCAAATTTGGCGGATAGTTCATCCACTCCTGCAGCCACGGATACTCTTCACGGCGGACGAGGTAGCCAAGCATCAAGCGCTTCTCGGTATTGATCGCGGTGATGAAGCCGAGGCGGCGAGCTGGATCGAGCAGGCAGCCGCTGTGGTCCATCGAGTCCGGCGGATCAGGAATCTGACGTAGATCGGCCATGCCTCCCGCTTTGAGCGGCGCGATCGGATAAGTGAACTCTTTGTCGGAAACGAGGCGTCGATTGGACGGCTGGTTCACGTGCGGGCGTGTTTGGCAGCGGCCGACCGAGGCGTCGATAACGGTCTTGCCGGGCGCGAGAAACGGATAGCCGATGGTGCCGTGTTCGGCCCAGTTGATGGGCCTGTCGAAGCCGAGTTCGTTTTCGAGCGCGCTTTCGACATAGACGACCTGCTCGCCGTCGACGACTTCCACTTTGCGGGTGAAGATCTCCTGCACGACGGGCAACTTCGCGCGCCACGCGATGTGCTGCGTCCTGCCCTCGCGGCCTTTGCTAGTCACTTCCCAGTTCTGGCGGTGGGCTTCGCCGTGGCCTTGCAATCCGGCGGCGGCTTCTTCTTTCGACGTAGGACCGAAGCCATCGACGCAGACAAAGTGGCCGATGGAATCGCCGAAGCGCGCGGGCCCGTTGGTCATGCGGGCGAGCGCGACAGGATTCCACATCGGGTTCATCTTGCCGGAGTCGTCTTTGAGCAGCAGACTGGCGAACGCGCCGCCTTTGTTCAGGACGAGCAGTTCGATCTTGTCGTTTTCGATGGCGGTGGCTGGGCGCGACTCGAAGGTGGCGGCGCGTTGGGCGAGGAGCGTTGCGGTGGCGGCGACGATGAGTGAGAATCGGGGCATGGCTATGGAAGGATAGTCTATCGAATTCGGATGAAGCGGTATTTGGAGCGGATCGTTGCGGAGCGACGCCGCGCCGGATTCTCACCTATATACTCAAAGTGTGCGTTTCGCTCCGCTCCTATTTTCGCTACTCGTCCTCGGCGAAACGCGGCCGCTGAATTCGTTCGAAAGCGAAGCCGAACTGGCAATCCTGCGCCCGCGCGATACACGCATTAGCGTGATCGATAGCGGCGTTACCGACGGCGCCCGAGCCCTCCGCATCGAATTTCAAACCGTCGCCTGGCCCGCGCTGTTCTTCTTCCAGAACGCACCCGACGATTTCCGCGGACGCGGCGAACTCGCCATGGACGTCACCAATCCCGGCGCAATCGCATTGCCGTTCAGCGTCCGCGTCGACGACGATCCGCGCGCCGACGGGATCAACTTCTGCCGCACCGGCTCGGGTATCGTCGAACCCGGCGAAACTCGCACGTTCCGCTTCCCGTTGCACCTCGCAAATGCGATGGACTTCGGCATGCGCGGGACGCCCGTATGGCCGGGGAGCAAAGATCTCGGCTCGCGTGGCTCACACACGCTGCGGCTGGAGCACATCGTCGCGGTGCAGATTTTCATGGCATCTCCGGCTGAAGTGAGAACACTTATCGTCGACAACGTCCGATTGCAGCCTTCGCCACCTCTCGATGGACTCGTCGACCGCTACGGACAATGGACCGGCGGCGACTGGCCGGGGAAAATTCACGCCGATGAAGAATTCGGCGAGCGGCGCGCGGAGGAAGCCGCCGCCTTGGAATCGAAGCCGTCTCTGGAAGGACGCAACATGTTCGGCGGCTGGGCTGATGGCCCACGCCGCGAATCGACCGGCTTCTTCCGCACGGAAAGAATCGACGGCCGCTGGTGGCTAATCGATCCAGAAGGCGCGCTGTTCTTTTCAGCCGGTCTCAACAGCATGCGCACTGTTTCGCCGACTTTCGTTCAAGGGCGCGAGTCGATGTTTACGTGGCTTCCGGAGAGTGGCGATCCGCTGCATCGGCATCTTTCCTACGCAACGGGCGCGACGCAGGGGCCGATCCGTGAAGGCCGAGCGTACGATTTTCTCGCCGCGAATCTCGAACGCAAGTATGGCCCCGGTTACGCGAATGATTGGGCCGAAGTGACCACTCGGCGGATGCGCTCCTGGGGGTTCACCACGATCGCCAACTGGTCCGACAACCGCCTGTGGGGCCGCAATATGCCCTATGTCGCGACGGTGACCGTTGGCGGCGTGGGCAACCGTGTGCCTGTCGCCTCTGGACCGGCGACAAGTCTTCCCGATCCGTTCGATTCCCGCTTCGCGGCCAACGTTGCGAATTCGATCCGGCCCGTAGCGGCGCTGGCCGCGGGTGATCCGTGGTGCATCGGGTACTTCGTCGACAACGAACTCAACTGGAGTTCGCGCACGGCAGCGGGCGCGGGCGCCTTGAGCCAGAACTCGGCGGCATCACCCGCCAAGAGGGCGCTTATCGCGCAACTCCGCGAGAAGTATGCCGACATCGCCCGGTTGAACGAAGCCTGGCGCACGTCGTACGCAAATTGGGATGCGATGACACCCCCCGCGTCGTTGAACACAGCATCAACCGCCGATCTCGCCGCCTTCACTCGTCTGCTGGCGGCCACCTACTTCCGAACGGTGCGCGAAGAACTGCGCAAGCTTGATGCCGATCATCTGTACCTGGGCTCGCGCTTTGCGGGCTACACCGCCGAAGCCGCCGAAGCATGCGCCGAACACTGCGACGTGATCAGCTTCAACATCTACCAGAATCGAATCAACGCGCCGCGATGGGACTTTTTGAACGCGTATAACAAGCCGGCAATCATCGGCGAGTTCCACTTCGGCGCGCTCGATCGCGGAATGTTTCACACAGGCCTTGTCGCGGCCTCGAGCCAGGCCGACCGGGCACGCATGTTCATCGACTACATGCAAACAGTGCTCGATCATCCTGCGTTCGTCGGCGCGCACTGGTTTCAATACGCCGACCAGGCGATTACCGGACGAACGCTCGACGGCGAAAACTACAACATCGGATTCGTAATGCACAACGACACGCCTTATCCGGAGATGGTTGAGGCGGCGCGGACGGTGCTGGGCGAAATGTATCTGCGCCGTAAAAGCGAAAACTAAAACAACGAGGCCACGAAAGAACCGTTCGTGGCCTCGTTGTTTGAAAAGAAACTACAGCGATACTACTTCGTGCGAGACGCTTCGGCCGAATCACCGATGCGAGCCTGCGCCGCGGCCAATCGGGCGATCGGCACACGATAGGGCGAGCACGAAACATAGTTCATGCCGACCTTCACGCAGAACTCCACCGAGCTCGGCTCGCCGCCGTGCTCGCCGCAGATGCCGACTTCGAGATCGGGACGGGTCTTGCGGCCCGCCTTCACTGCAAAATCGACCAGCTTGCCGACGCCCGTCTGATCCAGCACGCCGAACGGATCGGCCGCGAAGATCTTCAGGTCTTCGTACTGGCGCGAGAACTTCGTATAGTCGTCGCGCGACAAGCCCATCGTGGTCTGCGTCAGATCGTTGGTACCGAAGCTAAAGAACTCCGCCTGCTCGGCAACCTGATCGGCGGTCAGCGCGGCGCGCGGAATTTCGATCATCGTTCCGATCATGTAGTGCAGATCCGCGACGCCGGCCTTGGCGAGAACTTCCTTCGCCACGCGCTCGACGATCGCCTTCTGATGCTCGAGTTCCTTCACCGAACCGATCAGCGGGATCATAACTTCCGGAATCACCTTGATGCCCTTCTTGGCGACCTGAGCGGCCGCTTCGAAAATGGCACGCGCCTGCATTTCTGTGATCTCGGGATAGGTGATACCGAGACGGCAGCCGCGGTGGCCGAGCATCGGGTTGAACTCGTGCAACTCTTCCACGCGGTGCAGCAGTTCGGGCAGCCGCTTCTTCAGATCGCCGACGGCGATGCTGTAGGCTTTCGACATCTCCTTCTTCTCCGCCGCGGTGGCATGGGGAAGTTTGGCGAGATCGACCATCAGGTGCTCGCGCTTGGGCAGGAACTCATGCAGGGGCGGATCGAGCGTACGAATGACGACTGGGAAGCCGTTCATCGCTTTGAACAGACCGGCGAAGTCGGAGCGCTGCATCGGCAGAAGCTTCTTCAACGCGTTGGTGCGGGTCTTGACGTCCTTGGCGAGAATCATCGCCTGCACGAACGGCAGACGGTCCTCGGCGAAGAACATGTGCTCGGTACGGCAGAGGCCGATGCCCTCGGCGCCGAACTTGCGGGCGACGGTGGCGTCGCGCGGGATGTCGGCATTGGCGCGCACGCCAAAGTCGCCGCGGAACTCATCGGCCCAGCCCATGAACTTCGCGAGCGGACCCGACTTCGTATCGGCTTCGGTGGTCTTGGCCTGACCGAGGAAGACCTTCGCGGTCGTGCCGTCGATCGAAACCCAGTCGCCTTCCTTCACCGTGACAACCTTGCCGCCAACAGTGACCGTGAACTTCTTGCCCTTTTCGTCGATCGAGATTTCTCCCGCGCCGACGATACAGGGACGGCCCATGCCGCGCGCCACAACGGCCGCGTGCGAGCTCTTGCCACCGATCGCAGTGAGAATGCCCTTAGCCGCGTCCATGCCGGCGATGTCGTCCGGGGTGGTCTCTTTGCGGACGAGCAACGACGGCGAAGTTTTCGCCATCTCGACGGCATCTTCGGCGCTGAACGCCACACGTCCGACGGCCGCGCCGGGCGATGCCGCGATACCGGTGGTCAGCAGCGTGAGCGACTTGAGCGAAGCCGCGTCGAATACTGGGTGCAGCAGTTGATCGAGCTGCGCCGGCGCAACGCGCATCACCGCTTCCTTCTTGGTGATGAGGCCCTCTTCGCACATATCGACGGCGAGCTTCACGGCCGCGGGACCGGTGCGCTTGCCGTTGCGCGTCTGGAGCATGTAGAGCGTGCCTTCTTCGACGGTGAATTCGAAGTCCTGCATGTCCTTGTAGTGCTTCTCAAGCATCTGCGTGGTGTCGAAGAGCTGCTTGAAAACATCGGGCATGATCTTCTGCAGGTCCATGATCGGCTCCGGCGTACGAATGCCGGCGACGACGTCCTCGCCCTGCGCGTTCACCAGGAACTCCCCGTAGAAAATCTTGTCGCCGTTGCCGGGGTCACGCGTGAAGCCGACGCCGGTGGCCGAGGTGTTGCCCATGTTGCCGAAGACCATCGCCTGCACGTTGGCCGCGGTGCCGATCGAATCCGGGATCTTTTCCATCTTGCGGTAGTAGGCAGCTTTATCGTTCCACCACGAACGGAACACGGCGTTGCGCGCCTGCTTCAACTGCGAGAGCGCATCCTGCGGGAATGCCTTGCCGGTTTCCTTGACGTAGATCTTCTTGTACGCCTCGACGATGTCCTTCAGGTCCTGGGCGGTAAGGTCGGTGTCGAGCTTCGTCTTGCGCTTGGCTTTCTGCGCGTCGAAGACGTGATCGAACTTTTCCATATGGATGTCCATGGCGACTTCGCCGAACATCTGGAGGAAGCGGCGGTAGCAGTCGTAGGCGAACCACTCGTTGCCGGTCTTGGCGGCGAGGCCGGCGACGGTCTCGTCGTTCATGCCGAGGTTCAGAATCGTGTTCATCATGCCTGGCATGGAGAACCGGGCGCCCGAGCGCACACTGAGCAACAGCGGATTCTTCGGATCGCCGAGCTTCTTGCCGAAGGTCTTTTCGAGCTTCGCCAGCGCTTTGTCGAACTGCTGTTCAATCTCTTCGGGAACGTGTTGATTGTTCTCGAAGTAGATGTTGCAGACTTCGGTGGACACGGTGAAACCCGGAGGCACGGGCACGCCCGCGGTGGTCATTTCCGCGAGGCCGGCGCCCTTGCCGCCGAGAATCTCTTTCATCTTTCCGTTTCCGTCGGCTTTTCCGCCGCCGAAGCTGTAGACGTATCTCTTCATCCAGATGCTCCTAATTGTTGGGGTGAAACTAGCCAGTGACGATCTCCGAAAAATCGGCGATCGAAGAAAATTTTGCGATCAGACTCTGCAAGAGCCGCAAACGGTTCTCGCGAACTTGAGGGTTGGGGTCGTTGACCATCACGCCGTCGAAAAAGGCGTCGACGGGCGGGCGGATCGTCGCCATCGTGGCCAGACGGTCTCCGTAGGACCCGGTGGCGGGCAGTTGCTCGACGTGGTTCCAGAGCGCCCGTTCCACGTCGACAAGCATCGAGGTATCGACCGCGCCAGGCGCAACATCGGACGCTTTTTCGACGATGTTCTTCATGCGCTTGAACGCGGCGGCGAGCGGTTCGAAGTTTTCGGTCGGCCGCACCCCTTGCACAGCGACCAGGCGCGCGCCAACATCGCGGAGGTCGCTGAAACCGGCGGCCAGCACGGCGTTAACTTCGTCGTACTTGAAGCCCTTCACTTCGCAGAAGTAGTATTCCACGCGCTCTTTGAAGAAGGCCCTGAGCTTCTCGTCGTTGTTTGTTAGCGCGTCGAGGGTCGTGTCGAGCGAACCCTCGGCCAATATCTTCACAACACCCTGCGCGGCGCGGCGTAACGCAAACGGATCTTTCGAACCGCTCGGAATCATGCCGACGCTGAAGCAAGATCGCAGCGTGTCGATTTTGTCAGCGACAGACAACGCCTGGCCTTCGCGCGTCGAAGGAATCGAGTCCTCCATCGACAACGGCTTGTAGTGTTCGTAAATCGCCTTCGCAACGGCCTCGGGCGCGCCCTGCGCCTTTGCATACAGCCCGCCGACGACGCCCTGCAGATCGGTGAACTCCTTCACCATCTCGGTCGTGAGATCGGCCTTGCACAGGTGGGCAGCCGCCGCGGCATCGTCGCCGCCAAGCTCGCCCGCCAGAGCGGCGACCCGCGCTGTTTTCTCCAGGTAGTTGCCGACCTTCGCTTGGAATGTGACATGCGAAAGATCCTGCTCGCGCTCGGCCAGCGTACGCTTCTGGTCGACATCGTAGAAGAACCGCGCGTCGTTGAACCGCGCGCGCAGAACGCGCTCGTTGCCGTAGACAACGTGGCCGTCGGGATCGGCCGGAATGTTCATGATCGCGATGAAATGCGGCGCGAGTTCGCCATCCGGCTCTTCGACCGAAAAATACTTCTGGTGATGCCGCATCACTGTGACGAGCACTTCCGAAGGTAGCGACAGGTATGAAGCATCGAACGAGCCGATGATCGCCGTCGGGTACTCGGTAATGTAGGTCAGCACTTCCAACAACTTCGCGTCGCCCTTGGCGTGCAGTCCTTCCGACGCCGCCACCGCCGCGACTTCGAGTTCAATCTTCGCGCGGCGTTTCGCGGCGCTAACGATGACGAAGTTGTCGGCAAGCACTTGCTCGTAGGAATCAACCGTGACGGTTAAAGGCCCGCGCGCGCCCAATCGGCGGTGTCCGTACGTCACGTTCGACGACTTCACGTTCGCGCATTCGAATTCGACAATGTCGTCGCCTAACAGCGCGACGATCCAGCGAATCGGCCGGATGAAACGCGGTCCGCCCATCGACGGCCAGTACATGGTCTTCGGCCAGGGGATCGACGTAATCAGCGCGGGCAACGACTCGGCCAAGATCTCTTTCATCGCGCGGCCGGGCGTCTTCTTTACGAAGCTCCAATACTTGCCTTTGGCGGTTTCGACAACGGTTAGCGCGCTGGCCGTAATGCCTTGCTTGGCGCAAAATCCTTCGAGCGGCTTGCCCTGTACGGCGGCGGGCGGGCCGGTGACGACCTCTTCTTTATCCGCCGTGCGTTCTTCGAGTGACGCACGCAACACCAGTCTCCGGCCGGTGCCATCGACTGTAACATCGGAACCATCGAACTTCTCGCGCAGGAATTCGAGCGCCGATGGAATCATCCAATCGGGAATCTCTTCCGTGCCGATTTCAAGTAGGAAAGGTAACATGATTACGCCACCTCCCGGAACTTCTCTTGATCGAGAAACGCCTGCGCCACGCCGACGGCCAACTTGCGGACGCGGCCGATCACGCCGACGCGCTCGGTGACACTAATCGCGCCCCGCGCATCGAGCAGATTGAACAGATTCGAACACTTCAACACGTTGTCGTAGGCGGCCAGCAGCGGGAAGCGGCGTTTATTCGCCGAATCTTCCTCTTCGACGGCGCGATACCCGTCAATCAGTCCCTGCGCCTCGGCTTCGTATTCGCCAAGCAGCCGCCAGAGGCGATCGACGTTGGCCACTTCAAAGTTGTACACCGATTGCTGCAGCTCATCGAAATACCGCACGTCGCGATACTTCACACCCTTCACCCATTCGATGTCGTAGACGCTTTCGACGCCTTGCAGAAACGAGACGATTCGTTCCAATCCGTACGTGATTTCGGCGGGCACGTGATCGAGATCCACGCCGCCGCACTGTTGGAAGTAGGTGAACTGTGTGATCTCCATGCCGTCGAGCATCACCTGCCATCCGATGCCCCACGCGCCGAGCGTCGGCGATTCCCAGTTGTCTTCTTCGAGCTTCAGATCGTGCTTGGTCAGGTCGATTCCGATAGCTTCGAGCGAGCCCATGTACAAGTCCAAAACGTCCGCCGGCGTCGGCTTCAGAATTACCTGCAACTGCTGGTGTTTGTAGAGCCGGTTCGGATTGTCGCCGTAGCGCCCATCGGCGGGCCGGCGGCTCGGCTGCACATAGGCGACGTTGTACTTCTTCGGGCCAAGCACACGGAGAAAGGTCTCCGGAGCCATCGTACCCGCGCCGACTTCAGTATCGTACGGCTCTTGAATAATGCAACCGCGATCGGCCCAGTATTTCTTCAGCTTAAAAATCGTTTCTTGAAACGTGTCCATACGAAGGGGCTAAAGCGTCTCCAATACGCGCGCCGTGATGAGCCGGCGTTCGATGTGATGTTCGACAGCGTCGATGAGCACGCGCCGCAGGTCCGGTGCGGTGGCCCGCGTCCAATCTCTCGGTTGTAGTTTGCCAATCGGCGTTATCAACATCTCTTTTGCGATTTCCCGGGATTCGTCACTGATGCGCAAGTCGTGCAGAAAACCCGACAGGCGGACCGCCCAAAGCGTGAAGTAAGTCACGCTCAACCACGGCCCGTGCGCGCGCTCGGCTTCGGTTGCGTGGCGAAGATGCTCCAGCACCGAGCCAAGTAAGCGGAAGAATTTTTCGTTGGGTTCATGAGGCGGCAGCAACTGCTCGCAAAGTTCGGCGAAGTAGTCGAGCGCCACTCCGGAAGGGTAGTCGCTAGCCAAGCTGAACTGGCTTTCGATGAGATCGCAACTGTTCAACTGGACCAGTTCCACGTTCTCTTTCTGGCGGTAGTGCATACGCACCATCGAGAGGCGCTCCAGACCGGATCCGAAAGAGTTCTTCAACCGCCTAGCGCCTCGCGCCACACCTCGCAGCCGGCCCTGATCGCGGGTATAGAAGCTGACAATGAGGTCGGCTTCCCGGAACGGGTAGCATCGGAGAGTAAACGCTTCGCTGACCTTGGACGGCAACGGACCTCAGCCCTGAAACGACGTAGAACTTCTAGGCTACCATAGCCATTTCGACTCTCTCATGCCGAAGATCTATGATTTGTTCCGCGAACGTGTCGCCGCCAACGCCCCGCTTGGGCTGTACGACACGCTTGGATTCACGCTCGACCACTTTGAACCCGGCGCCGCGCGCGTCTCGGTCGAAGTCCACTCGGGCCTCCACAATTTTCAGGGCACTCTGCACGGCGGCGTTTATTGCGACATCGCCGACATGGCCATGGGTATCGCCTTTTTCTGCTCGCTCGAAGAAGGCGAAGCGATGACCACTTTGGAACTCAAGATCAACTACTTGCGTCCCGTAAGTGAAGGCCGCGTAACGGCCGAAGCAAAAGTCATTAACAAAGGCCGCACCACAGGCCTGATAGAGTGTGATGTTCGCGACGCGCAAGGCCGGCTGCTGGCGCGGAGTTCGTCGACGTGTTACATCTTCCGCGGCGACAAGGCCGAGGCCTCGCACGCGATGATGTCCGATTGGAAACGATAAATGCCCTTGTTTGCGCTCACGATTTTTGTCTCGGCGTTCCTGCTGTTCCAGGTCCAGCCCGTTATCAGCAAAGCGATCCTGCCATGGTTCGGCGGCGCGGCCGGCGTGTGGAACACCTGCATGCTGTTCTTTCAGGCGATGCTCCTCGGCGGCTACGCCTACGCGCATTGGCTACAAGGGCAAACAGCCGCAGTGCAGCGCAAGATCCACATGACGCTGCTTGCGGCGAGCATCTTGCTATTGCCAATTCTGCCCTCGGCGGCGTGGAAGCCAGCGGGCGGCGAAGAGCCGATTGGACGCATCCTCGGTCTTCTTGCGACAACGATCGGCCTGCCGTATTTCCTGCTTTCGACGACCAGCCCGCTGCTGCAGGCCTGGTACGTGCGGGCAACGAAGGAAGGCATTCCGTGGCGGTTGTTCGCTCTGTCGAACGCCGCGTCGCTGGCCGCGCTGTTGACCTACCCGGTGCTGGTGGAGCCGAGTCTCAGCGTTCAGCAGCAGGCCTGGGTCTGGTCCGGTGTGTTCGTAATTTTCGCCGCGCTCGGCATCGGCGTGACCTGGAAGTTCGCGGCCGATCCGTTGCCGAAGACGGAACAGGAAGAAGGCGCCGCGCCAACCATGGGCCTGCGCGTGTTGTGGATCGCGCTTGCCGCCTGCGCGTCGATTTTGCTTTTGGCGATCACGACGCACATGACGCAAGACGTTGCCGCGATTCCCTTTCTCTGGGTGATTCCGCTGGCCGTTTACCTACTCACGTTCATCCTCTGCTTCGAAACCCCGAAGGCCTATCAGCGCTGGATCTTCTTCCCCGCGCTGATTATCGCCCTCTACACGATGGGGACAATTTTGGACGAATCGCCCGACTGGCTGAAGGTAGGCAACAACATCGCGTTCTGCTCGGCGCTGATTTTCGTTTGCTGCATGGTGTGTCACGGTGAACTCGCCTCGCTTCGCCCGGCGCCACGCTACCTGACGGGCTACTACGTTTCGCTCTCGCTGGGCGGCGCAATCGGCGGGCTCTTCGTCGGACTCGCCGCGCCAGTGCTTTTCAACGCCTACTATGAACTGCAGATCGGCCTGTGGCTATGTGCCGCCCTCGCGACGATTGTCTTTGCGCGCACCTCCACGGCCACGAATCTGGGAAAGGCGGCGTTGATCGTTTTCCTGATCGGGCTCGGCTCCTATGGCGCGTGGCTTTTCAAGATCAAGAAATCCAATCTGGACGGAGTAGAAATTGCCGTTCGCAATTTTTATGGGCACCTCCATGTCAGCAACTCGGGCAAACCGGGCGAGTATGCCGCGGCCAAGCAACTGGTGCACGGGAGAATCAACCACGGCCAGCAGTTGCTTGATCCCGCACGCCGGATGCAACCAACCAGCTATTTCTGCAAGAACTCCGGCGCGGGACGCGCACTGCTCACCCGCGAAGGGGGTAAACCGCTCAAAGTCGGCGTACTCGGCCTGGGCTGTGGCGCTATGCTCGGCTACGGGCGGCCCGGAGATGAGTTCCGGCTCTACGAAATTAACCCGCAGGTGTTCGAAATCGCCAGGGCCCGATTTACCTTCATGACCGAGACGCCGGCCAAAATCAGCGAGGTGCTCGGCGATGGGCGTCTGTCGCTGGAACGCGATCCGCCCCAGAATTTCGACCGTCTGTTCATGGACGCGTTCTCGGGCGACTCCATTCCCGTGCACTTGGTCACGCACGAAGCCTTCGATCTGTACTTCCGCCATCTGAAGCCGGACGGCATCGTGATCGTGAATATCACCAACAGCTACCTCGATCTGCTACCCGTTGTCGCCAAAGCCGCCGAGCGCTTCGGCAAAGTCGTCGTCGAGATCGAAGACAACCCGGACGAGGGCGACGAAGAATGCTTCATCTCGCACTACGCGCTAGTGATGTCTCCCGAAAAACTCGCCGCCACTCCTTCGTTCCGGGAACGTTCGACCATCGCTAAACCGGACCCCAACTTCCGCGAATGGACCGATGCGTTCTCGAACCTATTCGCCATCGTGCAAAGATAGCGAGATCGTCCGCATGGCCTGG
>Ga0194132_10003634_pt1 | contig 27168 bp, 24 predicted proteins | sample TA2KigOf80mmetaG_FD_148612 | JGI IMG/M metagenome (GOLD analysis project Ga0194132, IMG submission 148612) | Freshwater microbial communities from Lake Tanganyika, Tanzania - TA2015054 Kigoma Offshore 80m | ecosystem: Environmental > Aquatic > Freshwater > Lake | place: Tanzania: Lake... | reverse complement strand
AACGAGCCGACAACCCCATTGCCTTGCCCCCTTCTGGCTTGTCATAAAATTCTTCTTTAACAATATTGGATAAAGAATCAAATAAAAAAATGTGCTTTTCTTTATCATCAGTAAGATATCCAATAATACTTTTCATAATATCTTCCACTACGGTTGATTGAATAATCACTACATCATCAATATCAATCCCGCATTTTTTTGCATACTCGTCATGATACGATGATTCTGAATCAACAATGACAGGCCTATAGCCCATTCTTTGGGCTTCTGCAATAATTCTAAAACACATTGTTGTCTTACCAACAGACGGCGTTCCCCAGAACAAATGGCTTGCTCCGGAATTTAATCCACCATTTAGTGCCCTATTTAAACCAACACTTGGCGTCGGTATCACTTCGTGTACCGGCATTGAATCGCCTTTTCTTTTATCTACTATTAACACATTTCTCCTTGATTAAAAATCCCTGCTTAGTATTCTTGATTTAATAATTGTTGTTGAGATACCTTCTGTATAGGGAATATACATCACCCCAATATTATGCTCGTCAAGCCATTCTTGTGTGAATCCCATTTGTTTATAATAATCTTTATTTTGCCAATCAGAACCAACAATTACAAGATTAGCTTTGGCCTCTATGATAGCAGGTTTAGAGTCAGCACCGCCCGAATTTACAATTACTTTATCCACCCATTTACAAGAAGCAACAATTTCCATTCTTTCAGATAGACTGCAAACTGGAAGTTCTTTGTATTGAGAGCAGAACTCATCGGTGTTAACTGAAACGACTAAACAACCATTGTCGCCAGCTGCTTTCTTGCACCTCTCCAGTAATCTTGAATGACCAAAATGAAATAAATCAAATGTACCGCCCGTATATACAATCATCTTATCTCCAGCGAAATGACCAGAATGAAATAAATCAAATGTGCCTCCTGTAGAAGTAATCATCTTGCACCCAACGAGGCATTGACAAAATTCCATGTGTTCGCATTATAAAAAGTGAGCTTCTCAACGTTATTAGCATCAGTTAGTGCAGCTAAATATTCAGACATGACCTTATTATGATCTTTGAATTCAAAAAGATTGGTGTCATTAACTAAAACCGTTGGAACACTTGGCACACCGACAGTCTTGCAATCAAGACCAGCCCATGCCAAGACATTTCTAGAATCCAAGTGTCTTACCCCAACTTTAAAATCCATTACATCTCTTCTCCATACATTCATGCTTGCTAATGTTGCAGCAACCAAGTATGACTTATCATTAAGTGCGGTTATCAACCCAGCCATTGTACCAGAAAACCCAGGTATTACTTCACCAGAATATGGTGCAAATTGCATTATTCGATCTGTTCCGTCAAGCATTGATAAAATAGTACTTACAGCCCCCGGCAGAATAATGTCATCATCCCCCATAACCCATATATATTCCCCGTCACCAGATGTGATTCCATACAGACAGTTTCCATCACAGCCAATATTTTGTTTTCTAATTGAATATTCAGATACATAATCTTTATATTTATAAACTATATTGCTTGCAAAACCATCTTGGTCGTTGTCAGAAACAATAATTTCAACACGGTCATTATGTTGTGATGCAATACTGCTTAAGCAGGCATCAAGCGATTCTCTTCTGTATGTCGGAATATATATAGTTAACTTCATTTAACTTGAACCAAAATCAATTTCATTCTATCTATATATTTTTTAGAAACATGTTCCCATGTCATATTTTGATTAATATACTCAGCGCTTTGATATGTTTTATCAGAGACTTCTTCATAATTATTTGCTACATATAGCATTTTGTCGCACAGATCGTCAAAGTTTGGCTCAGCCCATTTTCCAGCATTTGCGTATATTCCTCTCATTTTTGTAGAACCCCATGTAAAATCAAGAGGCACCGACATGTCAGCAAATTCAGTGCACCCTAAAGCATTTGTACAAATTGTAGGAATACCTTTAGCAATTGCTTGAAACGGAATTAATCCCCAACCCTCACCGCTCGTGGGATACAGCAAGCAATCTGCTTTATCATAAAGCGCCCCTAATTCTTCGTGAGATATGTCGTAATCAATTACTTCAATTTGTGGATGCTGAATCGGCCCCATCATGTCGCCAGCCCAAATTCTGGCATCTGGGGGACCGTTTGATTTATAAAGAAGCCTGTAATCATAATTCCCCCCAAACACTTTTAAAAACGCATTTACGGATAACTGAGAGTTCTTGCGAGTTGAAGGTGAACCAACAGAAAGAAAAGTAAATTGATTGTGCGGAGTTCTCTTTTTGGGAAAATATATTTTTGGATCAACACCTAGTTTAAATTCATAAACCGGTTTAATAACACCAGAATTGACAAAAACATCTTTCACAACTTGAGAAGCTGTCCAGATTTCATCCATCTCATTGCATTCAACAACCCAATCTTCTGGCAATTTATTTGTCTCCCAGAAAGTGTAACCAATTGAGTATAAATTAGATTTAACAAACATCTCTGGTATGGAAAAGTTAATGACTATTTCATCAGCAAAACGCCCCCTATCAAAATATCCCAGACCTGGAATATTGGCTTGAAGCCGACCAATTTCTTCTGGCAAAGAAGGCTTATTTCGTCTAATTGGTAAACCGCTTGAACCGATATGTTCCCATAGGCAATCTGGTGCGTAGCCATAGCCTTCACTACATTTTGGGGTTTGATTATCAGACCATACAAGCATACAAATTTACGCTAATATTATACAATATTTTTAATTAAGTTTTTGCGCTCAATATAATTTTCTATTGCAATGACGGCTGAACCAGATTCAACTTTGTAAGAATCAATCCTTGTAAGCGTTTGCTTTTCTTCGATTTTGGATAATTTAGCAGCAAACCAATTGCCTCTTTTAATAATATTTTTAAGTTTAGCATAAGGTCGTGGGAAAATTACAATTTTAAATACATTTTGCCCATCCCAACAATACAAATTTGCCATTGTTTTGCCTTTAGATGTAACAAAAACCCTAGAGTGCATGACATACATTAATGTTTTTTCATCCGAGGCAAGCCCAAGCCCGGTGTCGTACAGCCAAGAATATTCATGTTCTTTGCCTTTTCTCCACAAATTGATAACATCGTGCAATTCCGTACCAACAAAATTATAAACATCACAAAATGAATGCAATGTCCTATCCCCAATTAGGGCATAAAGGTGGTCTCTTGTGGCAATTTCGGTATTTCTGTCAGCAAACACGGTAGCCGAACCAGAATGATCCTCAAATTCAATGCGCAAATATTGCGGAGTTTTTTTAGTAGAACGCACAACGGCTTTTACCAAAGTCAATGGGGAGTTGATTTCGTGAAAATCAACCAGCTGCCCAACAAATTCATCCATTTCGTTTTTGTCGTCATTTTTAATAGAGAACCCCAAAATAGGCAGGTAATAGCGTTTGTGGTCAAATTGAGAAACATGACCCACAGACTCAAATGCCCCGACTTTATCTAAATTTTCACGCAACGGCGCTTTTACAGCAGATTTAGTGCACTTATTGTTAAACTCATCAAAACAAACAAAAGGGCGCTTATCAATGATTTCTTTTATGGCTGATCTACCACAAGACAACACATTGGACAAGCCAAATCTAATGCAATCAACACCGGTGGAATTGTCAGTTGTAAAAAACTCCTCAGAAATGTTTACATCAGGCGGCAAGATCGACACACCCAGCCTTTGCGCTTCCATCAAATAAGCAGTAATCTTTTCGGTTGAATTTTCATTAAACAAAAGCGACCAGATAAACTCCAGTGGGTAATGCACCTTTAACCACATGGTTTGATATGACAACATAGAGTAAGCAACAGCGTGAGATTTGTTAAACATATACAACGCCGATAACTCAAACTCAGACCACATCTTCTTGGCTTCGTTTTTAGAAATAATTGAATTATTGATAAACTTTTCTTTATATTGGTTAAATTCATTTACATCGCGTTTCTTGCCAATAATTTTGCGCAATTTGTCAGCCTCGGCCCAAGTGAAACCAGACAACTTCACCGACATCAGCATCAACTGCTCTTGGAAAATGACCGTACCAAAAGTTTCGCTCAAAATTTCCCTAACCGACTCGTCAGGATAATAAGGCGACACATAGCCCTTTTTACAATCAATATACTTTTGCCCTTGAGACAATAAAGCGCCCGGTCGCACCAAGGCGTTAGACACCACCAAATCGTTAAAGTTATCAATACCCATACGCTCAATAAGATTACGATAAGCGGCGGCATCAGTTTGGAACACCCCAACGGTGTTACCCTTATTAAAATTATCAAACACCTTTTCATCATCCAGCCCTAACGAAAGCCCCGCCACATCTGCCCCAGTACGCTCCCTAATCTTGTTTAAGCAATCTTTAATCACAGATACGGTCTTGAGACCCAAAATGTCAATTTTAATAAGCCCAACGGCTTCTGCGTCCTCCATATCAAAAGCCGTCACCAAAGTTCTACCATCTCCGTCAGTATCTTTACGAGTTTCAATCGGACATACATTGGTCAAAGGCAAAGAAGAAACAACCATTCCGGCAGCATGCACCCCTGTGTTTCGTATACGACCTTCTAATTTTTTTGCGATTTGCGCTACATCGGGGTATTTTGTACAAAACACACGCCCTTTGGTGGAACTTTCCAATTCTTTAATTGTCTCAAAAAATGGAGTAATGCCATTAACTTCTTCAAATGGAACTTGAAACACCCTGGCGACATCCTTAATAGCCGATTTGGGTTTAAACTCGCCAAAAGTAGTAATTGCCGCCACATTATCCTCGCCCCACCGTTGTCGCAAGTAAGCCTGCGCTTCCTTTCTTCTTTTGTCTTCAAAATCAAGATCAATATCAGGATAGTCATTTCGTTCTTGATTAATAAACCTGGCAAACAGCAAATTATACTTTATGGCATCTACCGATGTAATATCCAACAAGTAAGCCAATATACTACCGCCAACTGAACCGCGGCCTGTGCCGCGACCTATGCCGTTGTTATCCGCCCACTTTATCAAGTCCCATACAATTAGAAAATAGTCAGAAAACCCTAATTTCTCAATTACGCTTAATTCCTCGTCAAGCCTTTGTTTATATTCAGAACCCAATTTTAAAGAATGTATCTTTAGTTCTGCAATTTCTTTAAGATACTTGTTAGAGTCAAATATCTTAGAATACCGAGGCAACAGATTTCTTTTCTTAGTAATTTCTGCATTACACTTCTCCGCAATTTCCAAAGTGTTTTCTAGCATATCTATGCGATCATAACCGGCATCTTTAAACCACTGCTGTACTTCGTGGGCTTTGGCAATATATGGATTGATTTCATCAAAGCGTAAATGCCTTTCGGGGTACATGCTGTTGATTTTTGCAAGAACATCGTTGCCAAAAGAATTTAATGTTTTAGACTTTTCTGTGGCATACCTAACATCCGCAGGCGACAATCCGGTATATTGCGAAATCATTAACAAAATTTCTTCACACCCCTTGTCTTCTTTTTGCGGAAAATGGCAATCGGCTGTTGCCACAACTTTTCTGCCCATTGAACCGGCTAAGGTTAATACACCATCATTAATGACCGCTGGGTTCCAAGCCTGCATCTCAAAATAGAAATCATCTTTAAAAATTTTAATAAACTGTTCTGACAACTTTTCTGCTCTAGCGTAATCTCCAGCCTCCAGCGCTTTTGATATGGCACTACCCCTGCAGCCGGAGAGGGCTATAATGTCATTATCAACTACATCTTCAAGCAATGAAAACTCAATTCTTGGTTTATAATAAAAATTATTCTGCCAAGAAATTCTAGAAAGCTTAAACAACTTTTCAAGACCAATATTATTCTTGGCTAATAGAATTAAGTGAAACCTTTCGGCTTTGGTATTTGAATCATCTTTAATGGATGGAACAAAGTATGATTCAACCCCAAATAGGGGTTTGATATTATTTTTTTTGCATGCATCTTGAAATTTTAAAATACCAGCCATTGAGCCATGATCTGTTATGGCACATGCCGTTTGCCCATTGGTGCTAGCAACTTGTGCAACCTCTGACGGGGTGGACATTCCATCAAGCAAAGAATATTCAGAATGACAATGAAGATGAACAAAATCTGTCATTTAAAAAAGAATATCATACAAGTTGTCAATGGTCGGCAATTTTTGCCAGTAAGATTCGTTGTACCATGCTTTTCGTAAAAAACAATTAACGCCATTATTTAACAATATTTCCACTTCAGACGGATTATCTTCTACCATGTATACAGGATTAATTTCTTTAGCCATTTTATATTTTTCATTATATGCACTAAATTTAGGAATTAGCGTGTTAATTTTCCACTCTTCTAACCAAGGAATAGTGGCTTCCATTGAAGCCGGCAGCCTTCTTGCTGTTAAAATATGAACATCAATGCCTTCACTAAACCAGTAGTTTACTTGATGCCATGCGTCTTCAAAGGGTTTTAAATTTTTCCAAAACAAAGAATCAGAAAATAATGCTAGTGCATCTTCATCTATTGTGTCGGTTATTAACCAAGAACTGTAATCTTTTGAAGAGTTTTTGGGTTTAAAATTTTTTTTAATAGCCGAATCTATGTCTGTAATAACACCATCAAGATCAAGAATTATTGTATTTTTCATAAACACCTTTCTGTAAAAATCGGGGGCAGTTACGCCCCCGATTTTACACTGCTTTTTACCAACTGTCTTTACTCAATTCACCCGTGGTCAAATAAATTTGCTGTTTTTCATATGGCAAAGTCATATACACAGATGTTAAATCGTGCATTGGCAAGTCCTTAATTTGCTTTGGTGTTTCTGACACATCTAATGGAATAAGACTATAATTTGTGTCAGAGGCGCCGGAACCAGTTCTGGAGTATTTGTAATACCGATCCGTAATTGTTCCGAACTCTCTTGCGTATTCAATTAACACAAGACCAACATGGCGTTGATTAAATGTGGTATCAAGGATTCTTGGCTCCCAAACACCAGGCTCCGTTTCAACGGCAATGTTAATTAACATGTGGGGTTTTGGTCGCCACGCTTTCTCAGCCACAGATTGCTCTGTAGCCCAGCAACGATAATTGTACTTTTCAATACCGGCTGTAGAAGCGACTCTCCACTTCCAATTTACTGGTGATGTCACAACTGGAACATTGATTCCCGTCCCAATTTTTTCATCAAAGTATTTTGCATCTTCTGTTAGTTCTTGTCTGAATCTAATTTTAAATGCATCGCCACTTTGTAGTGTAAAAAATTTCCTTACACCTTTGGCTCCTCCTTCAGGTTTTACTACTGCCTTTTCAAGGTCTTTTAATGTTTTCATGTTTTCTCCTATATGCTATATGTTTTATTATTTATACTGTTTACTATCTCTTGCACTTGCATTTCTGCTGGGTCTTTCAACCCCTCAGAAATTTTAGCCGTGTAAATTTTTTTACCGCGGCATAAATCTATTATAGCATCTCGCATGGCGTTTCCTGCACTATCATTGTCAGAAAAAATAACAATGCTATCAAAATACTTTTTTATCAACAAAATTTGATTTTTAGAGACTTGGGCGCCAAGTGTGGCGACAACATTCGGAAACCCGGCTTCGTGAACTTTCATAGCATCAACACTACCTTCAACAACAATAACTTCTGAATAATTTTTTGCATTTTGTATGTTGAAAAGGACATTTGCTCTTTTAAACCCTTTATTGTAGAGATACCTGGGTTCTTGATCAGATTCGATAGCTCGGCCAATTAAACCTACAATTTTGTATTGCTGGTTTCTAACCGGTATAACGATTCTGTTTTTGTTTTTTGAAAACCCAATTTCAAATTTGATTAAGGTTTGATATGACAAACCTCTTTCATGCAAAGGAATAAGATATGCTTTTTGAGTTTCATCACCGTAATCAATTTGGATTGTATCCAGAACAATATCATTATCTTTATCTCTATATGAAAAATTTTTGTCTAATTGCATCTTCAAAGAAACTGGGTCAATTTTAGAATTGCTGGCTAGCGCCTTGCCCGCAATTTGACGGTACAGTTGTCTAAAATTACCTTTCTTCCCACAAGATGGGTTAAAACATTGCCACAACCCTGTTTTATAATTTATATAAAAAGAAGGTGTATGAACATTCTTGTGAAATGGGCAATATATTGTAAATTCTTGACCCGCAGAAGATTGAATTTGAATATTGTATTTATCAAATAAATCTTCTATTTGTTTTTCAAGATTCATCATCAAACACTATCTCAAAAGAAAAAATTTGTAAATCATTATCATAGGCAGTAATTAACTTTGTTTTGCCGGTGTAATTATATTTTTGCCGAGCCTCGTCTTCAATCCAAGGTCTTAATTTAATAATAGTTTCAATATCTTTTGCAGTTCCTTTAAGCAAATTTTCCATTTTACAAATCCCATTCCTCTATCCACTTTCCTGTGTCAAGATTCCATCTTAGGTAGAACCCAAAATGCGATGCTCTTCTAACTTTTCTAGAAATAATTTGAAACATATCTGAGCCAGCATCTCTGTGAATTGCTAAAACTAAATCGGCATCATAAGCTAATTGTTTACTCCAAGCTACCTCTTCCAACTCCGGTGGTCTTTCTGAGTGTCCCTCAGACATCGTTACCGCAGCAACATCAATAATTGGCACAGCATTTTTTACTGCCATTCTTTTAAATGCCTTAGAAAGATTTTTGGCTTTTTCAGTTTCTGTTTTAGCACCACTTGAATCATCGAATAAACCATGATAATCCAAAATAACCATATCTGGGTGATACTGGTCAATTTTGGCTTGAACCATTTGCTGGTCGGCGGTTTCCAGCCCTTCTGCTGTAACTAAATACATGGGCTGTTTGCCTTCAAATGTATCGTGCGCCCATCTTTCATATTGATCAATAATTGCAGGGTTGGCTTTTACCAAATCTGTATTTGTGAAATGACCTTCACCATTATTTAACAAAGTGTCTAACCGTTGCGATTCTTGTTGTTTATTCATTTCTAATGAAATAATTAGTGGTCTATAACCGGCTCGCCATGCATTGGCAGCAAATAGGCGCGCTATAAACGATTTTCCCACCCCTGTCCAGCCGAGCAAAACAATAAAATCTCCCTTTTGCCAACCGCCAAAAGTTTTATCAATCACGGCAATGCCAGACGGTATGCCCATCATTTCACGGTTGTCTTTAACAGACCTAGCCTTTAAGTCGTCTACACGCTCTCTCCACTCGCCAGACAAATCGCTATCTTTTAAACTACTAGAAAATTTATATAATTTGCTTGTTTCATCCATTAAAAATGACAATGACTCTTTGGGTCCTAATTCATTTAAAACATTATTTGCTTTAGAAACAATGACTCTTGTTTGGTAAGCAAGGGATTCTTTTTTAGCCTCGTCTAAATAATATTTAACTGGCTCTGGCGTTGAAACAAAATCAAAGTCAGCATAATGATGTTTAACAGTATCTTTGGATGGAGTTTTTTTAAATTCATCATGGTGCTTAGATATAAAGTTCCAAATATCTCGGTACTCCATAAACACCTTTTCTGCACCGGCATTTACAGCCTCAGTAAAAGCACCATTATCAATGATTGCATTTAGCAATCGTATTTCGTAGTTCACTCGCTCTCCATTCTTCTTTTTGTTTGCTCAACAATTTGTTTGAATTTGTCTATAGATTTATTTTCAAATTTTACTTTATCAGTATAAATTCTTGATTGCATAGCAAACTCAAATACCAAAAATGGTCCTGGATTAGATTTTACAAAAAGCTCAATCGCTGAAAACAAAACATCTTTATCGTAAAATGATAGCAGAGATTCGGCAACGGCTTCTTGCCGAGGGGAGTCCGGTATGAACAATTTATGATATTTTTTGCAACAATTTTTTAATTGAGCTATCGGATCTATTTCTTGTGATTCCATTATTCTTAGTCGCTTTCTTCCATGTTGCCATTAAGAAATCATATTCAGAAATACCAGCATTAACGCCGACAAATTCTTCATTTTCAAGAGCCGCAAAAAGACATTCTCTTTTTACATTACACCTGGCACAACCATCTTTGGCATATTTTATATCAGAATATTTGTACGACAACCAATAATTAGGATTGGCATCGTGCACACACACGGCTTCAAGCCGCCAGTTATTTGGCTTTTTCTGCATCTAGTTCCTGCAATTTGGCTTCAATTTGCGAATCAACAACATCCCACAAATTTACCCATGCCTCTTCACTTTCCAATGAAGAGCACGATGTACGAGCCCCAGCATCAAGCCTTAGCGATTCATAATTACCAAGATTCTTGGTAATGCCAATAGATGCCCAAATTTCTGTTTCGGGTTTTTCTTTGTTTGCCATATATTCTCCTATTTGTGTAATCTAACTTTTTGGTTTATTTCTTTTATTTTTACCACAACTGTTTTACCAGTAGCGGGTCTTCCTGTTTTACGAGTATTGAAAAATTCTACCATACTGTAAATATCTGCCTCGTCATAATACCGCCAATTTTTGTAATTTTTGCAGCTTTGATCAAATTTCTTAGAAATGACAATCAAATTATTTTTTTCATATTTACGAAGCGTGTTTGGCTCCCTACCTACGATTTTAGCAACTTCACCAACGGTGTAAATTCTTTTCAGAAGTATTTCACTACCTATTAAAGGAATATGAATGTGTTCATTATTCTTGATATTTATACAAACAATAGTGTTATTGTATTTTGTAATTTTTTTAATTTTTACAAAAGTATCAGAATATTTATAAAATTTATTTACGAGAATTTTGTTCTGAAGCATGTAGTTCCTTAATTTGATTAAAGCCAAGTTTTCTCAAAAGAATATTTAATTCTTTTACTTCAATATCTTTTGAATCTGAACAATTGATGCAAGTGATATCTACCCAATTTCTTTGCATAGCATAGTATTGGGTGCCCACCATTTTAAATCCACCGCATTTTGAACATCTAAAATTTCTAAGAAGTCTTACTTTCATTTTGCAAAATACTCCTTATTATGGTAAATAGCCCACCCGTTATATATTGGTGTAACTTCATACAAAAATTTATGTTGTCCTGTGGTTTCGTATGTAACAACACCGACACCCTGTTGCCAGTTTTCGTATCTAACAAGCGGTCTGCCATCAAGGTCCACACCGCCCTTGTGTGAAGGCACCGCCCCGTCAATCCTGGCTAGGCACCCTGGCGATGCTGCCATTGTTGTACGAGCGCCATCAAAATCTTCACGAGTTTTAAAAGCAGTTTCAATTCGATGAATATGACCATAAATCACGCTGGTTTTTTCACTGTTTAAATAAACATTTGCCGTAGAGCCAGAAGATTTAATCCTGTCTCCATGAATAACCCTAAGTCTTTCATTAATCCAAAAATCCGAAGCCGGATAGCCGGGTCTGTATTCCACCCCAAACTCATCCATGCGAACTAAATAAGGAACAGTAAGAACCGGCCAAGTATTTGGCATATTGCCTTTACGAATTCCATAAGCAGCAGCCGCGTTTAACAATAAATATTTTGGCATTCTTTCTTCGTGATTGCCGGCAAGCCATATTATTTTGGCTGATGGCGAAGCATCTCTAAGTTGTGCACAAAATGTTGTCGCCCGATCAATTGCAGCCTGCATTGTTTGTTGATATGCGGGAGTAGTAATGTATTTGCTTAATGTTGGAAAATCCAAATTGTCACCAACGCATACAATTGAAGTAGGTCTAAGATCACGCACCATTGAAAGCATAATTTCAATTGCTTTTTCATCGTGGGTTGGCTCTAGCCTGCCATCACGACCTCTATAGTAACCAATTTGCGCATCTGGCACGATTACACATTTTTTATATTTTTCTGTTTTTCTTATAACAATTCTTTGCTTTGGTAGACGAATCGGCGGTCCCTGTTTAATCACAGGCCATTGCGGACCACGGGCCTCGCGGCGGATTCGGCAAACTCCGTCTTTATCAAGAGTTTTTCTGCAACTATTGTCAGCATATCTCTGGTTTGCTGTTTTTGGTTCAAATTTATGATTACAACCTTCGCCTTCGCAAATTTTCATAATACTCCTATAGGGTAGAAACATATATTATCATATGGAAAACCGGTTTCAACGCGTTTATAATGAAAAATTAATATTTTTTATATAATTTTTTTTCTTAGTATGGGGCTTATTGTCATAAGCGGTTTGTCGCATTTTTTCACGATGCGCGGCAGACATCACCGTTCCCTCCTTATGTAAGGCGCTATGCTCTTTGTGGGAGCATAAAAACAAATTATCCAATCTGTTGTCTTCTTTAATTTCGTTAATGTGATGAACCGTTTCCCATGCCTCAAGATATCTTTTAAGATATTTTTCCATAACTAAACGATGTTCATAAGCATATCCACGAATATTTTTCGGATGATCGGGGCGTAAAATTCTGACATAGCCTTTGTCATCAATATATTTACCTCCAGCATAATTCGGGCTATCTTCTCCAGATGCAGGCTTTGACGACCAATTAATATCTTTTCTTTGAGAAGCAAGAACCATTTAATTTGCTTTAAGCAATGCCTCCAATATCTTCTACATAAAGTTGCAGGAGTTTTACAGTGGAACTTGCTGGCACGGTAAATGTAGGAGCATTGACAGAACTTGCGCCCTGCTCTCTTTTTACGGCAGCAAAAAAAGATCGATTAGTGAGTCCAGCCGCCGTAGTAGACAAAACAACAGATAAAGTCGAAGCACCAAATTTACTATCATATGCATTATTACGCAGTGCAATATCTGCAATTGTTGCGCTGGCTCCGGAGCCTGCAACATTGATTAATGCAAAAATTGGTGGGGTAAAATCAGCTGTAAAAATTTGTGTTGACGCACTTATTGTTGAAAATAGACCATCATAAAGAGCAACCGTATATATTGAATCTTCGGCACCTTTAGTGTCAATAACAAACCCAGTAAAATTTAAAGTTACCCTATAAAACCGAGAAGCGGCGATGCTTACTCGGTTGTCAGTACCGCCAGAACCGGTATCGTCTTTAAGGGCAATAATTTCATTATAAGTTCCAAAGTTTGAAAAAGCGCTACTTGCGGTAGTAACTGATTTAAGTTTTTTAATACCTTGTGGCGCGTCATCCGTTGCTTCTTTAACTTGCTGAGTATTTGTGGACATTTGTTGCAATCTGTCACCAGTGATCGGGGTGCCGTCTGTCCAAGAAACCTGGGAATAGTTTTCGTATGCCATTTATCTATTATACCTCATTTTAACTATTCCACCCACCTTGATTGATGTATCTGACCCGTTCTAAAATCTAGCCCAGCAAACTGCTCATATTCTTCTAAACTTCTAACAGGCCCTAATGCATCATCACTAACCCTTCTGTCTGTAAATATTGACCGATATTCTTGTTTTGAAATAACATCCATTTCATTCCAAATTTTTGGAAAATCATTCCACACATGATGTCTTCTTATTTTATTAAAGGGCTGGTCTGAAGCGTACAAATGGGAAATAAGATGCTCTGGGGAAGTCACTAAATTAAATCCATGAGTAAAAGCCCTTGCTGCTATCAGCGGTTCTTCGCCCCAAAATGCAATTTTTACATTTGGTTTTATTTGTGCAAAAGAACCAAATGTAAAAATACATCCACCAGATACAGATGCCGTATAACCACAATATTTGTTTGTTGCATAGGCTGTGTTAAGGGGTATTAATGTTTTTTTAAATTGATCTAAATTTTGAATAAATAAGATTTTTGTTGGATAATAATCTGTATAATATTCACTTACTCCGTCATCAAGATACCAGTATGAAGAAGGATATGCTGTAACTAATGGATTGCTTATCCCAATATCAATATACCAATTTATCATTTCAATTGCTGTTAGATCCCAGTTTTTTGTAAATCTTATATGGGCATCAATTTGAAAATAATAATCTTCATTATTATAAAATTCATTAGCAATATATCTTGATTTTTGCAATCCAATATTTTCCGGGGCAATACTATCAACAAAATCAATTTTTACCCAGTCGGGATAATTTGTATTTATCACTATTTCTGAATCAAATAATAAACACTGGTGAATGCCAAAATGTAATTTATTTTCACCGCTTGCATTATTTACAGCACTAGTAATTGTTTTATTTAATTCAAAATCTCTATATGATGGGATTTGAATAAAAATTGATGGCATTAATAAAGATTACCATTTACCTAAAGGGCATTTAGAGACTTCTAATTTTGTTTTTAAAAGCATAAAACAACCACACTGTTTACATTGTTTTGTTAAATCAATTAACTCTGGACATTGTTGACAAACATCATATCTTTTTTTGCTTATTTCGTCAGAAACATACTGAGTATTTGGATTAAGCAAATCCCAGGGTCTTGTTGTTCCTAATTTTTTTTTATATTCCTGCCATGCATTCATTTGTTTTTTTATTCTGGTTTAACAAATTTAGTGCCATCCCAAATAAACCCAACTTGAACATTATTAACTTGTTCTATATTAATTGGCAATATCGTAGGGTTTGAATTAAGCCCAGCCAATACTGCTTCCATATTGTCGGATTCAGGAAACCCAATTACTCCAGCATATTCATTATCAACTAAAACTGCAAAAAATTTTATTGGGTTTTCGTTTTCACTCATTTACATCTCCTTTTGTACAAATCATTATACACTGTTTTAACAGAACTGACCCGTCATTTGCCAAGTTCCCCATTCCGTAAATGACGGACAGCTACAGCCAATACATCCTCCGCTACATCCAGTGCCACTAGAACCGACAGCTCCGCAAGTACCGTCATATGATATGCCGTTTCTGTATTCAAGCATTCCTCTGAAGCATCGCGTTTCTTGCACCGCAGTGCCTCGGCAGCACACACAATTAGGTGGCGGAGTTGTTGTAGTTGTGGTCGTGGTTGTGGTAGTTGTGGTGGTGGTAGTTCCTTGTTCAGGTGGAGGACAAGAGCATCCCAAAAACAAATCGTAATTTGGGCAACCTGATTTGGTATAAAGTTGCCATTGTTGCACACAGTTTGAGGCTGAACAAGCCGAGGCGCCTGAGTAATTCCAGGCTCTATTAACAACACCACCAGAAGCTGTCCAGCCATTTCCTGGTGGGGTAAGGCATGGACTGGCTGTAGTAGTGGTTGTGGTGCCTCCGCCTCCGGGAGCTTGTGTAGTTGTGGTAGTAGTGGTAGGGGCAGCACCACACTTCTGTATACAATATGCTACTCCGTCTATATAAGCATATAATTGGGTGGTTCCGGCATCATAGGCAAACTCAAAGGTTTGAGTACCATAATTCTCATAAATAACACCCTCAGATGTATAAAGTGTGCGTGCTGCAATTGCGCTATTCCCTTCATAAAAATGTGAAAGTTCCATTACGCCCTGAGAAATATTTGCCCTTGGAATAAGACCACCACTAGACTCCCCATCAACTTTCATGCCAGCATAGCTGGAACCAAGAAATTTCCCAAGTATCATATCGCCATCAAAATTACCGCCAGCAATAAGACTGTCTCCAACAATGTCCCATCCGCCAATTTTGCCAGATGTTGCAAATATTTGTCCAGAAACAGTTAGCGCTGAATTGTTAAATATCATATAGTTTGCGCCTGATCCAACAGAAAATTGCCCTTGCGATGTCCAATAATTAGTGTTGTTTATAAATATAGAACTAGCTACGATTGAGCCTCTGATATCAGCCACATCAAATACCGCATCACCAGAATATGTTATGGCCCAGCCAGTTGTGCCGACGTTGGTTATAGTACCGTTAGCGGCTACCGTGCCATCAAAATTACTACTTTTTATAACATTGTTAACTAAAACAAAATTGGCTGCTAATCTATCAGCAGTAATTGTGCCTGCGGCAATCTCATTCACTGTGATTGTGCCCGTTGCGATGGATTCTGCCGCAATTGATCTTGATATAATATGAGCAGAACCATTGATAATGCCTTGTTGAAACACAATTCCTGATGGGGCAATGATTGATTGATTTACGGTGTCAATAATTAATTGTTTAAAACTATCTAAATTTCTTATTTGGTCAGCAATCCTATCGGGGGATCCTATAACTTGAACTGGGAAATCGTATACGGAATAAGCAGAAGTCTTAATTAAGGTAGAATTTTCACCGTCGTGGCTGTGGCCACCGCCGGGGAAAAAGGAAACTCCGGTTTCATTTATCATTAACTAACCTGCCTTAATACCATTGTTTGCGTCACTGTGCTACCAACACTCAAAGTATGAGAAATAACCCAAAAATCAGTATTTATTATACCTAAAGATGTTATATTAGATATTCTAATTCTATCACCTAATTGCATTTTAGGTATTGCCATAGAGGTAATATTAATAAGAGGAACGGGTAATTGTGTTTTTGCAATAATTAAATCTGCCAATCTTTTGGCATGAACGGCATCATTTATAAATGGGCTAGAAATGTCCACATCTTTCAAACCAAATTTTTTTATACTTTCATTATTTGCAGCTGATTGTTCTTTAATTTGGGCTGCTTTTTCAGATATTTGAACAACTATTCCAGCAAGAGAAGTTGCATTTTGATATTTAGTTTTAGGATTTACTCCTTCAAGAACAACAACTTCACCAACCGGTACGGTGTCTGCTGTAGCTAAAATTAATTCAGCCCCATAGGCGTGGTGCAGAAATCTCACAATTTGTACTTGCGGAGGATAATCAATATCAATTGCTGTAATAAATGGTTTTCTGATATTAAATGCTGGGGAATTATCATATTTGATATTGTAATATCTTGTTTCTCTAACTTTAGAATTATTACCATTATTAATTGTGTGCGCAGCGGCAGTGGTTTGGAACCGCCCTCTCTGCAACCCAGTAAAAGAAGTTTTTGTTTTTGCTGTGTATTCAATAACTTCATCTTCAATTTTAATATAACCTGAATTTGCAAAATCGGGATTAATAGTAGATGTAACAAAAACAACATTTGCTGTTGATGTCACATTGGCTGTTAATGTTGTTGAAATTAAACTAGAATTTGCTTCAGCATGCCAAAGCGGTTGAACTTTAGAAATATTTTTTTGCAACGAAGAAATTGCGACAGTAATTTTATTGCATTGCAATTGAACAGAATAATTTGCAGAAATAATATGGCTACTGTCTGAAATAGTGTGTTGAATATTGGTATGTTGAGGGATTGAAGATTCAAAAAACCTATAAAAATGTTCATATCTTGCAAAACCTTCTTCATCAACATACAGTCTGCCTAAATCAGCAAATGTAATGTCATTTAAAATTTCTTGAATAGATTTATCATTACCATAAAGATAGGCAAACACGGTTAAAGGCTGTATGGAGGCTTCAGAGTATCTTTCTTGCACATCTGTTAATGAAAGATGTTGGTTATAAATAGCAAATTCATCAATAATAAAACTTCTAAAAGCAAGAGGAGCAACTTCGCCTGTCCCAGAAGTATATGAAGAGCCTCTGCCACCCATAGTAATGTTTGTACCGGCCCAAGAAATTGGAGTGCCTGTAAGCGTGGTGTTCGCTCGCAATACACCATTAACATAATAATACAATTGAGTGCCATCAAATGTTGCAATAATGTGAGAAAAATTCGTAGCCGACAATGCGGTGTTAGAAGAAACTGTTTCTGTAGTTACTACAGCATTTGATAAAGTTCTTAACTTAAACCCATTGGAAGAAGAATTATTAAAAAATTCAAATCCTGTTGCAGGAGATGCGTTTGCCCAGTTACTAACATATTCTCCATCATTGGCAAACGCACCGTTGTGAAATTTGCCAAAAAACTCTATCGCCCACTTACCCGTATAAAGCGGAGATACGGAATTAACAACATTCATTGAGGAATGCAAAGTTGTTCTAATATATGCATTTGCTTCAAGCAAAACCGCTTTATTATCAGGATCTGAAACAAGACCTGTTGCTTGACTTAACTTTGGAGAATTAATATATACACCGGAGCTTCTATGATTTACTGCATCATTGTCGGTTATTACTCCAGATGGATTTCTAGAACCAATCGAATCAATAGCAGCAATTGTGCAAAATTCAGATGCCGGTATTAGTTGATCAGTTGCCCCATCTATTGATTTATACAAATGAATTCTAAAATACGGAACGGAAAAAACAGTATTCCAATTGTGAAAGAATTCAATACGAATTTTTCTAGGAACCCCGGCAATAAGATTAAGTGTGCTTGATTCAAAACGAGTAAAGGCATCACTAGTTTTCCACCCGTTTAAAATTAAATAGTCATCTAAATAAACCCTCACGCCTCCAGTTCTTATATATACAACAATTGTTTGCAAACCATTTTCTTTTGGAATATAAAAACCATCAAAAACCCCGTTATAATAAGCGTCATAAAGTACAGAATCATTTCCAGTAAATTGATAGTCCGTTAACTGAACTGCATACAAGGAGTTAGAGGAAATATCTTTTGATAAGGCTGTATATGAAGGAGACACAAAACTCAAAAGCCCAAGAGCCTTATCCATTTCGGTCAGTTCTTTATCAATTGCATCAGCCTTAATATCTTTTACAGAACTATCTTGTTGATTTGGGGGCATACCCCAGAATCTAGCCCTCAATCCAGAAGATGAAATAATATTGTTACCGCTACGATCAACAGTGTCTTCATTAAAAGAATACATTGCAATAGCCCCACGAGATACTGCGCCTTTTCTGTATGTATTTAATTTTTTAATGTCTGCGTTAGGAAAATTTGATCTCATTAACAAATTTTCAACTGCTTCGCCAACTGTAATATTTTGAATAAAAAATCCATAACTTATGGTTCTTTCAGCAAGATATTTAGACCAATCTTGTAAACTTGCAGAAACTACCATGTCATCAGATTTTGAATTCCATTCATCTACATAAAAAGTACCATTTTTAACATATTCGTATATATCAAATTTTACAATTGCATTCACCGAATGATTTTTAGCAACAGAACCACCATATCCTCTAGATACAATATTTAAAGTTGAAACGCCAGATGTCCCAGAACACAAAACATATTCTTCATTTTGAGTATTTTCGTCAATAATAACTACAAAATAATTTCCAGCCCCGCCTGAAGAAAACACAGTGACATCATTGACTGTGGCTGTTGTTGCTACTGTATTCATATTGGCTGTCAAAAAAGTTTCAAGATACGGGCGATCAATATAATCAGTAGTAGGTTTTTTAATTCTCCACCCAGTATATATTTCTACTTTCAAATCTTTTTTCATATACTGACCAAAATCGGAAGCATTATTAAATACATTAAATTTTTTGCTAGTGTTGTCAAAACTAAGATCAACTGATGCAATCTCTGAACCCCCAATAGGCAAACTGGTGGAATGCACATCCCTGGCTCTAGCGACAGAATAATCTATAACATAGTCGCTCATATCAACTTGATATAACGGGACAACCTCTTGTATTCTGGCGTAATCAGTAGGGTTTTTGGTACTATGAACAGTAACTTTAAGTTTTGTAATATTTTGTGTAGCAAGAGCGGTTGAAATAAAATGATCTTGATAGTAAGAGCCATTTGCGATTCTACCTGTTTCCGAGACAACAAGGGTGTTGGCATTATATGCTTGTAAAGTGTAATCAGATATTTGACCGTACAACTCAGAAGTAATGATTCTAACTTTATTTACTTTTCTTTCATCAAAAACAGCCTCAATGTATGGAGCAGTTGTGAATACATAACCGGAATATACACTAGAAGTATTAGCGGTACTCGCAGTATTTGACCACCAGCCAAATTCCAAAGAACTTCCAATGTGGGTGTTGGACAAATCACTTGTTGTCAAAGAAGGCATGGCATAATAACTACCATCTGCCTTAATTACATCGCCATCCTTGTCCTTTGCCCCGGCAACCGCCCATGTAAACGATTGTCGTTCTATTCCGTTAAAAGCCTCTGAGGGGCCGTAATAAAACCCGCGATTAGGATAAGATGTGTTAGAATATATGTCGTTAGTGGTTACTACTAAATTACTTAAATGTCTACTGTCAAGCCAATTTACAATAATTTTTGGCTTAACTTTCTGACCCTTAGCAAGGGTCGCACTGTTAAAGTCAGACGAAATAGTTTTACCATAATAATCTGTAGTTAACATTAAGTTTCCTCTAATACCATAGTACACGAAAAATAATAAGAATTGTTGAGCAAATCTCTTCTAATTAAAATTTCATTATAGCTAGTAATAAAAACATCAATATTATCTTCGGTATAAGGTGTAGTGCCAGAAATGTCTTGATTTATTATAGTTAATACATGCACATCCGAATCTTCTGCAATTTGTTTTAAGAAATTTCTAGATTCTCTTAAGTCCACCGTAAATGCTGTGTCGTTGGGAATAAAATCCCAATCTATATTGAATGTTCTTTTTGCGCCTTGAGATGTGGCTGTGTTTTTGTAATACCTAGATATATTGCCTTGCCAATTTGCATTTTCAATAAATTTAGGACTTGTATTTACAGCAAACTTTCTAGTTTGATTGGTTAAAGGTCTGTTGTCTAATAACAACAGATTCCTTATCAAGCTTGTATCAGAAACAATATTAGAGCTAAACCTAATAGTTTTAACTGTCATATCAGTATTATTAAGAATATTAATACGAATTGTAGCTAAGAAAATTTTCCCAAGTGTAAAAAGATTAACGCTAGACGACAAAGTTGCGCTGGCTAAAACAAGTTTGGCTACTACTGCCGTCAGAGATGAAGACGCAGTAACTAAAGACGTAGCGTATGCGTCTTTAAGCACAACCGTGTTAGCAACGGTTACATCGCCACTAATTAGATTTGGATGTATTTGAGAAAGGAATATGTCGGCAACAACCACAACATTGCTAGTAATAGTGATTGATGCTTCGGCTAAAACATAATCATCTGCTCTGTAAAAATCTATACCGGAATTAAGCGGATCAGAAAAACTAAAATAACTTGGCATTTAAGCCTCTTTAAAACTTATAGTCACATCGTAATAAGAACACTGAGTTGTCAGGTCTCTTCTTATTAAAGTTTCGCTATAAGATTCCACATATGCGGTAGTTGTATAAAATGGTTTTTCTGGGCTAAGTTGAATTGAAAGCGAAACGCTGGCTGGAGCCATAGCAATCGAGTATAAGTAATCACGCCCCCTTCTGCCGTCTATGGTGTGTGTTTGCAAGGAAGGTAAATAAGAAAAATTAAAATTGTATATATTTTTATTATTTCTAATATATCTTTTTTTATTTCCGTTCATTAATTCAATATTATTGACACTGATGGCAGTGCCACCATCAAATTTTCTACCATGCTCTGTAATTTCAAAACCGTTTAATTTTACAAGATGGGTTAATGTAGGTTGTTGATTTTGAATACTCATTACATCCCCTGATTAATACCATTATATGTCTTAAACGATCTTGATTCAATTCCCGCATTTTTTTGTACTCTCGGAAGAATATGTATATTGTAATTTTGCATCATGCTTTTAAACCATTCTTCTTCGCCAATAAATGTATCAACATTAATATTTAATGTAGACACAGTAGTTGTTTGCCCACCGCTTTGATACAAAGGCATTCCGGATGGAGTTCGGAATTTAGATTGGTTAATGTTTTTCATTGTCTCTATACCCATATTTCTTACAGCACCAGCGTTTACAACATATTCCCCACCGTGAAGAATTGCCGGGAATGGCATTGATGGCGATCCAGGAACATAACCACCAGCCTTAAAACCAGCATAAAGATTTTTTATTCTATTAAGGTAAGCTTGAATTACTAAATCTTTTCTTCCTCTATCAAAACCTTTTGGATTAGCGCCTATTCCAACATACGCTCCACCAAGTTGAGGCATGCTTAGCCATGTTCTAGCAATTCTATTAACAGCCGTATCAATGCTCATGTTGCCGGTCATATAATCTATCAGTCCAAGAGATACGGGAGATTTCTCTAAAAGAGTTGCCATCATGATTGCTTCTTGGACTGACTCATTGTACAAATCTGAACCACTAAAGTTCGCCAATCTTGCTCTTGCAAGCAAATATTTTGGCATGTTTTGATACTTACCTACTGCACGATTATTGGCGTTTGCAATAACATCATTAATTGTCATTGATGTCATATCTGGCATCATCATTGCTTTCCCGCCAAACCAAGCACTGTATGGGTCTTTTACATTTAATGATTCTCCGCCAGCAATAAATTCAGATAGTAAACGAATTTGTTTTAGGTATTCTGTATATTTTTGAGGCTCGGTTAATGCATAAGCAGATGCTTTATTATTGCCAGATAGCCCACCAACCCCGCCGAACGCCGCTACGCCGGCAGCAACACCTTTAGCCAGTGTCCCAAATACTTCAGCTAAATCAAGATGTTTATAACCAACATTAAGGTCAACTCTGCTAGGAACCAAACGATAACGTGGAGGAAGAAGTATTTCTCTTTCATTACCCAAGCCCAAACCATATGCGTCTGGCATAAATACTCTTGTGCCTTTTGGCGCTAAAATATGTTCAAGAAGAGGAATGAGAGGCGTGTCCCCTGCCTTAATCGTTGTAAAAGCTCTAGCAGTACTGTCAGAAGTCGAAGTGGATCTAAATTGTGGCGCAAGCGATCTGCCAATTCCATACGCTGAATTTACATATTTCAAAACATCATTTGATGGACCCCTGAGCATACCTAAACCACGATGAAGCAAAATATCGTTGGGCAAAGTAATTCCATGTGTCTCCATTATATTTTCTAATTCTTTTGCAGCTATATTCAAAATATTTGCTAAATCTTCTGGAGATCTAATATGTTTTGCCACATCTAAGATCGCCCAACTTCGGTTTTTTAGAAATTGCTCAAATACTTCTGGGTCTAGAAAAGGCTTCATTGCTGGAGTTATTGGCAAACTAGAAAACTCAGATATCGCCCGAGGCAAACCAAAATCATTCATTTCTGGTCCCAAAATTCGACTACTTGCTTCTAAAATTTCTTTGAAAAGTGCAAATTCTATAGAAGCCGGAGCCGCTCTGCGCATGGTTTCAAAACTTAAAGCTCCTGATGCACTGCCTGTATATGCCTGAACTAACCTTCGCTGCACCCCAGTTAGGCTAGCCTTAGGTGCTTGAGCTATTCCCAAAGCTCTTAATTGACCAAATATGTTTGCTCTATCGCCTATGCTATCCAAAAATTGTTGTACATTACTAAACGCGGCACCACCGCCACCCATGCCTTGTGCTTGCAAAAATGCTGCTTTCTTTGCTACCAAAGCGGGGTCCATAATTTGCTCTTTAAATCCGCCCACGGGTGGCAGTGGGATTGGTTGCACTTTCGGTCCAGGCATCAATTCCAGCCTTCTTGGCGCGGCTACAGGTTGTCTTGGCAATTGATTTAAAACTTCTTGTGCCTGAGATAGTGGTTTTGTAACAACTTCGGGTGCCTGAGATAGTTGTCGTGTAACAGCTTTAGTAACACCTTGAGTGACAGCCGTTGTGCCTAAAGTGTTTTTGAACAAAGTCGAAATTGCTGGCTGAAATACTTCTCTAACAGTTAAACCTGCTCCCTGTGCACCAACTTTGCTCAAAATTACATTACTTACAAGGCTTTTTGTTATGTTTGCTGCTGCTTTGCCAACAGGACCAAGCCCAAATGATGTCGCAACATCAACAGCCTCTGCAAATCCCAAATAAGAATCTTTTGTAAGATTAAACATTCCTGATTTGTCTTGAAACCCAAGACCTCGTGCTGGGTTAAGTGGTTGAGTTCTAGCAGCTTCCTGTCTTCTAATAAGATTTGTAATAGGGTTGTAGCTTTTATCTTTTACACCCGCCACCGCCAATACGGGATCGGTCACGGAGGAACCGATAACATCAAACAGAGCGCCCCCGGCGGTACTAAATGATTGCGCAACACTCTGCACTATATGACCAATTCCCTTTGGTATTTTTTTGATATTGCTTATGTTTGTTGCCTGATCAAGCATTTTAAGATAAAAAGGATCTTTGTGTTTTTTTGACGCACCACCACTGCCTCCGCCAGGGACCGGTCCTCCCTTTTTAAATCTTGGAATAAGATTATTATTCATCTTTTCCAAAGCGCCTATCCCAATTCTATTTACTGCTTTAGCATTAAGAACATATTCGCCACCATGCAACACAGCAGGTAGGCCCTCTTGTGTTGGAGCAGACACATACCCACCAGTTTTCATTCCACGGCCACCAAGCCACTTCGTGTTCTGGTCCGACCCGAAGACGGCATTTCTTGTAGCAATCACACGCTCCGTATTGCGATTCTGCAATATGGCATTATTGCGCAAAGCGGATTGAACTGCTGCGTTAACTCTCAAAGACGCTTCATATGTATCTGCTGATTTAAAACCCAATGTACGAAGGTCAGGAAGAGCAATATTTCTGTCACCAGCGCCACCACCAGATGCAGCATCATTTGCGGCGTCAATTGCGGCTTTAAGTGCAATATATTTCTTAATTGCAGGATCAAGATTGTTTGCCATCTTGTCCATTAATGTTTTATTCAAAGAAACAGTGTTTTCAAAATCTCTTAATATGGCAGCATTGCCATCTTTAATTGCTTTTTCAAATACAGCCGTTGGATCTGCTTCGTCAAACGCCTTTTTAAACGGTTTCAAAAATTCTTCTTTTACATCCGTAAGCATTGCAGTTTTAGCTGTGCCCAAATTAGATTGCAAATCAGCGGTAATGGCCCCAAATGCTTCTATGACAGCCGGAGCGCCATCTCCCAAGGTATCGCCAATAGAAGTAAGCATTCCAATTGTCAAACCGATAATAGTCTTTTCTGAGGGGTCGGCTCCAAGACCATATTTAGATTGAGCTTCTGCGACCAAAAGATCAAGGCTAGTGCTGAAAGCGCCAACAACTTTGTTTGGCATTTTGTCACCAATTGTGGTGACAAAAGTTTCAAACATTGCACCAAAGTCTTCGTTCATCTTGTTGGAAGATGTATGTGCCAACACTTCCAATTCAGTTCGCATTGCGGTATATTGTTCAATGGTCACTGGACCAATCTTGATTATTTCAGCAGCGGCTTTTTCGAATGCCTCAATTTGAAGGTCAAACAATTCGCCGGCTTTTTCTTTGGCTTCTGTAATAGCTTCTCTTAACGCAGCAAGGTTTTCTGCCGCCAAATCTTTTCTTCGACTTTCCTTTAGAGATGTTTCTTCTTGTACTGATTCCTTTGTTGATACTTCTTGTTCAAGATCAATCATACGAGCATCATCAATACGACCTTCATAAATAGCCAAAGCTCGGTTGCGAACATAATTGGCACGATTAAGATCTCTATCGTCTAAAATTTTTCTCAAATTTTGCTGGTATTCTTTTGTCTTAGTCAGCGACTCTTCTGCCTTTTCTAATTTTTCAAGAGTCTTAAGTTGAATATCAAAAACTTTAAGGGCAGCAGCTTTTTGTTTTTTCATTGCCGCAACAGATGCGTCAATCATTTTCTCTAATGCAGCTTTAAAAGCATCACGAACATGATCTTGTAATTTTTGAGCAGCGTCGGCTATGCCATCTTTAATTGCCTTACCGACCTTATTGCCGGCTTTACCGGAAGCATCACCCATTGCATTAGCAATGGCTTCTCCGCCAGCCTTGCCAAGTTCTGTACCAGCATCTATAACCTCTTTTTTGTTTTTTAAAATTGAAGGCTTTAGCCCCTTCTTGGTGGCTTTGTCCAAAACACTATTAATTCCATCTGCTATTTTTCCAACACCCTTTTTAGCTAAATCACCTCCTTTATCAATTACTTTATTAATACCATCTGTAGCTGTTGAAATTGCGCTAGATATAGCGCCGCCCCCTCTTTTAACAGCATCGTTTAATCCGCTCATCAATGTATCCAAACCTGGAATTGGAATTTTGCCAATAAGATTTATTACACCTCTAATTGCTAATAAAATTCCTTGAATAAGACCATTAACAATACCTTCTAGTAATAACTTAACAATGCCTTTAGCTAGACCTGTAATAATGCTAATAGTTGCTGTCGCTACTATTTTCCAAATATTAATAAATGCTTTTCCTATATAACCAAGAGCTGCGAGTAAATAATCAAACGCATCGCCCCAGTTTCCTTTGAACATGCTGACAACAGCCGCAACTATATTTGCAATTGCTGAAAAAATTGGTCTAACAACACTAAGCAAAAACTGTTGTATAATCTTACTGACAAATTTTACGACTCCTGCTAATTTAGATAACGCCGCCCCAATACCTTCAGCCGCAGCCCTCCCGTCAGACCCGCCAGAACCAAAAGACGCAAACAAATCCATAATGGGCTGAATTGTTAATATAACAGCTTGTTTAATTTGTCCAAAAGCTTCACTCAAAGCATCAAGTAAAGGCTTTGCTCCCTTTTTAAAGCTTTCCATATTTTTCATTACAGCAAAAATTGCAATACCAATAATTGCTATAGCTGCACCAATCCCGGTAGTGAGAAACATTAGTCTCATTACTTTCATCATTACTGTGACGCTTCTAATGCTTTTACCAAAAGCCATCATTGCTGTTTTTGCTTTAGCCATTGCGCTAGGAGCACCTTGCCCAAACAAAACGTATTGAGCATTTAAAGCTTTTACTGCGTTTGTAGCGCTATTGGTTGCTTTGGTTAATACTCTGCCAGGAGTTCCGAGCACATCTGTTACTTTACCTGCTAATTTACCTCCACCTGCCCCTATAGCAGTTCTGGCTGCCATTACCCCGGTTACGGTTCTGCCAACCGAACGACCCACCGCTCTGGGGGCAGCCGCTAATGTAGTACCGGGGGCTGTTGCAAAACTTTTTATTCCAGATACAGTTTTTCGACCAAAACTTCTTAATGGGTCAGTAACGGGCGCAAAAAATCTACCGGTTGCGAGTTGATTAGCTCTTGCTTCAGATATCTCTCTTCCTCTTCTAGTAAAGAATTTTGTACCCATTTTGTCGGTAACAATTCCTGCTTCTCCATAGCTAGGTGCTCGGTCAAAAATTTGTTGTTGCCTTGCCCCCTTAGCTAGAACATCTGCATGTCTTCTGTTCTTTTTTGCCAGAGCATTAGCAACTCTTGTTCTTCCCAAAGCGGTTCCGCTTGCCTCTGTACCAGGAATAGCGGCAATTTCTTTAGAATGAGTTATTTCAAATAAATATTCTTTTGGA